>Ga0082212_10010587_pt1 | contig 11786 bp, 10 predicted proteins | sample TergutNt197P3_FD_71548 | JGI IMG/M metagenome (GOLD analysis project Ga0082212, IMG submission 71548) | Neocapritermes taracua P3 segment gut microbial communities from Petit-Saut dam, French Guiana - Nt197 P3 | ecosystem: Host-associated > Arthropoda: Insects > Digestive system > Gut ... | reverse complement strand
TGGTGCTTGTAGAAGTCTTGCGTGGGAGAGCGATTCTGCCACTATCTCAGACATCTCAGACACTTTAGATTCTTCAAATTTTAAACTAAAAAGTACCCTCTATGCTGATTGTGGCGAATATCGACTGCTACTATCATGCAATCAAGATAGCCCCGAACACATCATAAATCGGATGGAACGAATTGCAACAGAATACGGCAAACTACTACCAATCCGAAGCGAGCTACTTTACACCGATGAGCATTTTAAGCGATTGATTGAAAAAAACGCAATCCACAAAATCGCTGAATTGTATTAGCTTAACCGACTAATCGCCGATTTCATATCATCTGCATTAAAAAGATACGAACCTGTTACCAGAACATCTGCTCCTACTTTTATTACGTCTGGTGCGGTTTTGTCATTGATTCCGCCATCGACTAAAATTAGAGGGGTTAGTCCTTTTTCGTTAGCCTGTTTGCGAAGCACGGCGATTTTATCCAGCGTTTCTGGAATGAATGCCTGTCCACCGTACCCCGGATTTACCGACATTAGTACAAATAAATCGGCTATACCTAAAAACGGGAACGCTGTTTCAATCGGAGTTGGTGGGTTGATTGCAATCCCCGCTTTACAGCCGATTGATTGGATGTACTCTAGTTTTTGAACAAGCTCACTCGTTTCAAATCCGCTTTCTACGTGAATTGTTATATACTCACTTCCAGCGTCAGCAAAGTTTTTTAGCATTTCATTTGGCGGTTCATTTACCATTAGGTGAGTGTCAAAAACCATATCTCCGATTAACCCTTGTTTTTTTAGGTTTTGATAGAGTGACTTTTGTACAACATCTCCAATAGTAATCGGTGGGACAAAAAAACCGTCCATCACGTCTATATGAAGCCAGTGAGCCCCTGCCTCTCTCGCATGGACAATTTCGGTCTTGAGTTCTGATAAATCGGCACTCAAGACTGACGCTGATATTTTTGGCATTGTTATTTATCTCCAATCAATCCAAATCAAAATACGCATATATAATCAGTATACCACAACAATCAAAAAAAGTCAACCCTTGACTAGGTCTAACTTTCTGTAAATTTTATAATTTTTTAGAGGGTAATTATTACTCCGTTTGCAAAGTCAAGACGGTTCAGAGGTTAAATAAATCGACTATATCGTCAAAATTTATACAACGTATGACAAATGTAATATAAGAAAATGCCTCATGACACTTGTTGTGAGGTGTTTTTTTGTGTATACTAATGATAGGCAAAACAAGAGCTGGAGGGGCGGCTCTGCTGACCCCGAAGCTCGACGGGGATAGGCAAAACAAGAGCTGGAGGGGCGGCTCTGCTGACCCCGAAGCTCGTCTTGCTCCCCCATTAAAAAGAAATAAGGAGAATAACTACTATGCTTGTAACTATGAACCAAGTTGTAAAACGATACGGCACATTCACAGCACTCGATAATCTCACTTTTGGGCTTACTAAGGGAGAAACGCTCGGTCTTTTAGGTCCTAATGGGGCTGGGAAGTCTACCACAATTAAAATCTTAACTGGGCTTACTTCGGCTACTTCTGGCGAAATCACATTATTCGGAGAACGTGCGAGTGGGCGAACCCGTAGCAACGCTTCAAAACAACGAATCGGTTTAGTCCCGCAGGATTTTGCTTTGTACGAAACTCTCTCTGCGCGTGACAACCTCGAATATTTTGGGCAACTATACGGTGTTCATGGTGGGGAGCTTAAGAAACGTGTTGACGAAACACTAAACATTTTAGGGCTTAGTGATGTTGCTACTAAAGCACCCAAAAAGTTCTCTGGCGGAATGAAGCGTAGGCTAAATATCGGCTGTGCGATTATTCACAAACCAGAGCTTTTAATCCTTGACGAGCCGACAGTAGGAATCGACCCACAATCAAGAAATCATATTCTTGCTTTTGTCGAAAAAACAGCCGCAGAAGGTACAACAGTAATTTATACTTCGCATTACATGGAAGAAGTCGAGCGGGTATGTTCACGCGTTTGTATTATGGACGCTGGCAAAACAATCGCTGACGGTACAGTAGACGAAATCGCAAAAAAATCGATTTTTGAAGATGAATTCACTGTTACTGTTAATGAACCGTCGCCAGCTATTCCAGAAAATATTCAAAAAATCGCTGGAATAATCCGCTGTTCGCCAATTGACAACAGCAATCGAACTTTTACGATTATCAGTAAGCGCGATTCGGGCAATTTAGCACGAATACTTGAAGTTTTAGCTCCTCACACAATCGTTGCAGTCACCACTAAAAAACCGAACTTAGAAGACGCTTTTCTTAGCCTTACTGGTAAGGCTTTGCGTGATGACGGTTGACGGTTTGTCACTTATCAGACACAAAAAAATTGAAAGGATTTTCTAAGTTATGAAAGCTATTAAAGATTTTCTAACAGTGTTCATAAAAAGCCACAAATTTTGCTGGAGCGATAGGTTCTCGGTTGCGGTTTTTGTGATTTTTCCGATTGTGATTATCTTTGTATTATCACAAGCCCTTGGAGGGGCATTTGAAGGCAATATGGATTTTGGGGAGGATTTCACAATTCCGATTACCGTTGTATGTGAAGCTGGTGAGGGTGAAACTTCTACCCTTGGTGAGTTCTTGCTTGGAGATGGGTTGACCGATTTCTTTAGCACCACTTTTGTTGATAACATAGAAGAGGCAGAAGAGCTTATGAAATCAGAAGAGTCAAACTTGATAGTGACGATTGAAAACGAAAACGAGTTATCACTGTTTGTACCAGAATATTCATGGTCTAATACTCGGCTTGCTTTGTCTGTGGTTGAGCAGTTTAATCAAACTAATCAAGCAATTCAAATCACCATGGGAAATAGTGATGACTTGTTGTCGGACTTAGCTTCAATCGAACAAATCATGGCAAGCGAACTAACAATCAGAGAATATGACCGTGGGGAAGATGCGGTTAGTGCACTCAACTTTTTTGCGGTGACTATGATTATTATGTTTATGCTGTTTTCGGGCGAGTACGGATTACAGCTATTTAAGCAGAGCTTGTTTAACGAAACTGGTTCACGAATGCTTACTACGCCTGTTTCTAAGACGGGTTTAATTGGCGGATTATTGCTCGGTGCTACGATTGCTTCTTTCTTGCAAGGAATGGTTGTGTTTTTGTTCACCAAATTTGTGTACGGCATAGATTGGGGTAATGAGATTTGGTTAGTTGTGCTGACGTTGTTTGGAATAGTCATGTTCGCACAAGCGTTTGCGATTTTCATTTTTGTTATTGTCAAAAAAGCGAACGCAGCAAATGTGGTTTTACAAGGTTGTTTGTTTGTGATGACTTTTGTGAGCGGCGGATTCAATGGGCAAGCGTTTGATTTTGCTTTTGTACGCTACGTCCCTAACTCATTAGCATCAACTGTTATGTTTGGAACTATGTTTAATGACGAAATCACCAACCGAATGTTTAGCGATTTAGGATTACTCTTCGCTTACTCGTTCGTACTATTTATAATCGCCGCAGTTCTTGGAAGGAGGAAGTTGTATGCTGGTTCTTAAAATGACTTTGCGGAGAATCTTCGCTAACAAACTTTGTTTACTTTTTTTAGTCCTGTTCCCAGCTGTTACGTTTATGCTGATTACATTTCAGACTAATAACGCTAGTTTCGATGAGGGTGATAGCAGGGTATTTCAAGGTATAACTATTGCAGTAGCGGATAATGATAATACTGCGATTTCGCGTGAGTTGATTCGACAGCTGGATTTGCGATATGTTGTCGAAGAAATCTCGTCAGACGAAATCAATTCAACGCTTAGTGAAAGCAACGCAACTCCGTGGGCTTTAGAAATTGAAGAGGGTTTTGGGGAAGACGTAATCACTGGAAACACCAACCTTCAGACACTTCAGAGCCGTACTATTACTATGACGGATATTGCAAGACTTGTCACAATGCAGGCGACAAATATCACACGTTCAATGATGCTACTTCCTCTGACTGGTGATGAACAAAGCGACGCACAAATCATCGAAGACTGGACAGAGGCAACACAAATGGAAATCTCACCAGTAGAAGTTCCGCTCGGGTGGGAGGGAATTGCCCAATGGCTTTCTATGTATGGGTTTGTGAGCTTGCTTACAGCCTACTTTATAGTCAGGACCTTGGCGGAAGACAAATTCAAAGGAATGCCAGACAGAATAAGTGCGTTACCGGTTTCTACACGCAGTTTTTTGACTCAAGGTACAATAGCCGCATTTTTAGCAACTGAGGTTTCGGTAATTCTTACGTTACTTGTAATCCATTACACGATTACACCACTTTCTAATCCTATTGTACTATTGATTGTAATGTCGTTATACAATCTATTCGCTGTTAGTTTGGTGTTCACTATGTCAACAATTGCGAAAACCTTGGCAGGAGTAGCTATGGCAGTATCAATGTTTGGAACATTACTTGCAATGCTCGGAGGGTTGTTCTGGCCGCTTGAACTAGTTCCAGAAATTATGCAGAGAATCGCACAATTCACACCAGGGTATTGGTTTGGAAGGGCACTCAGAACCGCGGGCGAAATCGCCGACACATCAGAGCTGACGTTCTCTAACTTCTTTATGCCGTTATTATTTATGCTTGCATTCACGGTTGTGACTATTTTGATTGGTGGGTTTAAGAAAGTCCAAAAACTTGAGATTGAATAAACAGGCTTCCAAGTAAATATTAAACCGCAACAAAACTCTTGTCAGTATCTCGCTCATAGCGAAATAATAAAAACACCCCCCATTCCAGATTTAAGTCTGAAATGGGGGATAGTTTTATGCAAAGTAAATCTTAATCCAAAGCACTTGGTAAATCTACGAGGTATCGCAGGATTTGCAGTGCGTCTGCTATTCCAGGAGTTTCTTCGCTTACGATGAGTGCGGCTAATTTTGCAATATCGCATTCGTCGATGATGCTTGGAAGCCCTACCGTGTAGCGCAGGATTTCGAGTGCATCTGCGATACTGATTGCATCAGTAGTAGCACCAAGAACATGACCAAGTTCAAAACATCCTGTGCATTCTACCAAAGAGCGACAACCCCCGCATACATACACGTCGCATAAACAAAGAATAGAATAAACACTACAACCGTATTCTGGAAATTCGGAAATAAAATTTCCCCTCAAATAATCCTCCGAAACAACGAGTTTTTGACAGTCGTTGCAATAGTCACAATTGCAGATTTCTGCACAATTTGAAGTTCCGTTAAGAATAAACAATACTTTATACGCTGCTTCTCCTATACGAGAACGACTTTCTGTAAAGTTTGTGTTTGGAACTAAACTCATAAGCAAACGCCACAAATCACTATCGCGATAAAGCGCAACATCATTTGTTGTTTCTAATCCAACATGATATCTAAGAGCAGCAAGCGCAACAGAAATGTTAAGACAAATATCTTTGTCTTCAAAAGATACAACAACACATTCAGAGCGGTTTCCACAATTCGAGCACCTCGGCAGAGTTGTTGCTGTAGCGGACGAAACAAGAGTAACAATCATTGAAACAGCGATTAACATCGCTAAAATTCTTTTTTTCATAATAAGCTCCTTTCTAAGCTATAATTGTTTTATCGACAATAACCACAACTTGTTGCACAAGTTCGATTGAAACAACCAGTAAGCCCCACTAAATATCGTTGAATTGCAATCGCATCTTGCCTACGTGGTGCGGTGAGTCCCACAGAATTTCGAGTGACGAGTGATGCCTGAAGTGCGTTAGGTCTGCGTGAAGAATTACCGTTTTCTCTTAGTGCATTCGGAAACACTCCGTCAACATCTCTTAAAATCTGCAACGCATCATTAATAGTAATTGCAGAGGTTGCATTTCCTTCACCACTTCCATCAACATCGCCACGCCTGTAACGACAGGTGCAAGTTGCTCGATTACAAAAACAAGTAGCGGTAATTCGACTTGCAGTAAATCCAGCACTAGGTAACATCGTACGATAAGCTGTAAAACCGTGAAACGGAACCCTAACATTTATGTTTCGTACATTTGTTGTTCCACCGAACGAAGCAAGTTGGTTGCTTATCGGAACGATGTTAGGAGGCGTTCCTCCACGTTGAAACGTCACTGTGGCAAGTCTTGGGTTGTTGGCAAATGCACCGTTTTGTATGTCGTTAACATTTTCCGAAATTGTCACAGCTGTCATATTAGTGCCTGCAAGTGAACCTGTTGAAATTCTTGTAACTGGTCGATTATTACGTATTGTCGGAATGGTAATAGCTCTAACTTGCGAACGATTACGAAGCTCTGTTACTTCCTCTGCATTATTAGTTCCAATTCGTCGTGTTAAAACATCACTAGTTCCAGCACTCATCCCCACAATCCCCACAGAATTAGCTGCCAACACTGGCGAATCCCGCCAAGTCGTGAACTCAAAGTCATCGAACGGGTTCATAAACCTAACCTCTGGCACTTCAGGTTCTGGCATGTCGCCGGTCAAATCCAAGTAGCTCCGTGCCTGAAAGTCTTCCAGCATTGCAGTAATTTCATCGCAATGGCTGTATTCCTCCATCAAGTCTAACAGATTAAGACCCGCCTCGTTCCAATCTGGCTCGACTGGTTCAGTCGCTTTAGCCATACCCGCTCCGAACTGGAACAAAAGTGACTCAGTCACTAACCATGATAACAGTCTTTTGCCTCCTTTCTTACCGATTACTGGGAGTTTGCCCCCCCCGCGTTTGGGTTTTTCTGGATTTTTTTCTCATCTTGTTTTCCTCCTTCTAATTTTTCTACGAATTGGTCTAATTCATAGTGTTTAGTTTTGCATAGAAACATTTGGAACATCTTTTTTGCCTTCGGATATTGCTTTATGTTGCTATGTATATGATATGTCGCTAAATATTAGTATGTTACTTATGTTTTTTGGCTCCCTTATACATATAGACACGATTTTTTTGATTTGGTTACAACTTTTTTAAAATATTTTCAAAATTTTTTCAAAATGTTGGAGTAATTTTAATTATATCATATAAATTTTTATGTGTCAACACCCAAATTTCGCAAAACTACCAATTAAATTGGTACAAAACCTCTAAAAACCTCTAAAAACCGCAGTGTATAGCGGTTTTTCGGGAGGTCGATTTAGGAGAATTTTTTTTTAATCTAAAAATCCCCCATTCCAGAGCAAAATCTGAAATGGGGGATTATTTCAGGTTATCACCCACCATACTCCATCTCGAATGTAGCGATGTTTTCCTCGAAAGTGTTCATGATGTAATTATCACCAAGAGCTTCCTCTAAAATCTCGAACACCGACTCGAGTTGTGGGAGTTCGATGCCAGCTTCTGCCCAGTCTTCAGGTTCGTGGGCGAGCAGCCACTGAGCAGGCAACTTGAAGTCTCGCCGTCAAGCTAACCTCCATTGGACGAGCAAAGCCCGTCCTTTTGGAGGTTAGCTCTTGTTTTGCTTCGCAACACAAACATAAGCACAATCGCAACAGCCGAGCAACTTGCCGCTATAATAAAAGCAGGGAACATTGCTGACATATCGACTATTCCAGTAACAGCATCGCGTGAACGATTCGCAAAATGCCCAACGATTTGCCCCGCTACAACCGAACCTACCCCAAATCCGAGGATTACAAAACCATAGTTTGCCGCTAAATGCTTTACCCCAAACAAATCAGCAGTAAGTGGGGGAAAGTTTGTGAAAATCCCTCCGTACAAAAAGCCTATACAGGCTATTAAAACAAACACCCATACCCCGCTAACGCTGTTGACTAAAAGCGATAAAATCAAATTCCCAGTAAGCAGAGTAACAATTGTGATATGGCGACCAAGCTTGTCAGAAATATATCCCCAAAACAGTCGCCCTACTGAATTAAACACCGTAATCGCCATAACGCCGATTACCGCAAACTCTGCCGCACCTCGTGCTTCCGCAATAGGACGAGCGAAATTTATCATCATCACCCCAGTCATACACGCTAAAAAGAAGGCAAAAAACATCATATAATACTGTGGGGTTTTGAGCATTTCAGTCGTGCTATATTGCTTAACACCTTCGGGAATGACTTTTTTTGCACTATCTGGTTTAGGCAAAGGAACTCCGACTACTTCGATTGGTGTTTTGAGAAAGTATGAACAAATCGAGAACCCTACAAGAAAAATACCGCTTAGAACCATAAAAGTTTGCTGTTCACCTTGTGCAACTCCACCGAAAGCCTCAATCAACATAGCTACTATTGGGGTGAACACAATCCCCCCAAATCCTAAACCGAACACAACAAGCCCTGTAATCAGCCCTTTCTTGTGAGGAAACCATTTCTGTGCAGCCGCAATCGTTGTGGAATAAGTGAAACCCATACCAGTTCCGCCGATAATTCCGTAAGTCAACCACAGTAGCCATGGAACAGACGCAGTCACCAGAGATGATAAAAAGAATCCGAGTGACATGATTATTCCGCCAGCTAAAACCACTCTTCTAATCGAGAACCTGAGTGCCAACTTTCCGCCGATTATACTGCCAACTGTCATCATAAGCAAAAGTAGAGTAAAAGCAAGGCTTGCACCTGAGTCACCCATTCCGCCCTCGCCATCTGTTCCAGAAAACAGCGTTTGAGCTATACCGTCTTGAAAAACACTCCAGATATATGCGACCCCCAACATTATTTGGATTATGATTGCTGCTATTACTGTAGGGATTCCGCTAACTGGTTTTATGTTTTTTTCGCTTGTTTGTTTTTTCAATGAATTGTCCCTTTCTTTCGTGAAGAATTTATATTTTATTTAGCTATTATATCATAAATTTTAAGATTCGTCAAGCAAAATAAAGCCGAAGCACAGCTCCGCCTTTATTCTGCTTTTGTTTTGCTATTATATCATAAATTTTAAGATTCGTCAAGCAAAATAAAGCCGAAGCACAGCTCCGTCTTTATTCTGCTTTTGTTTTGCTTCGCTGAAGCTCGACGACGGTTGCGGAGCCTTCAAGTATACATTGCCATCACACCGACAACAAATGCACTAATCAAGGCAATTAAAACATCTCCGGTTAGTGCAGCGGGGAGAGTATGGCGAGTTCGTTTGACTTTTGTGGCAGCAAAATAAACAGCGATTACATAAAAAGTAGTCTCACTACTGCCGAGCATTACGCTCGCTACCTGACCAGCAAAGCTATCAGGACCTGACTGGGCTAAAATGCCCTCACAAACCGCTGTAGCCCCACTCCCTGAAAACGGGCGAAGTAACATTAGCGGAATTACCTCCTGCGGGAACCCGATTAAATTTGTGGCTGGCGAAATGACATCAGTCAAGAACGCCATAATTCCAGACGCACGAAACATCCCTACTGAAATCACTAACGTAAACAGGGCAGGGAACACGTCACTAATCGTCTGAACCCCATCCTTAACACCAGCCACAAATTCGCCAAAAACATCAACCTTTTTGCACAAAGCAAACACCAGAACAAACACAAAAATCGCTGGAACAGCAAAATCAGAAACGCTCATATCTCCCTCCCACTTTTCGATGATGGAGATATTTTCGCTAACAGCTTTGTAACAATGATGACTATAATCAGCGTCACCCCCGATGTAAACCATACAGCTGGCAAAATCTCCATAGGGTCGGTCGACCCGTTCCTGAGCCGTAACGCCGCTACAGTTGTAGGAATTAGTTGCAGGCTTGCCGTGTTCATAACAACAAACAAAACCATATTATTAGAAGCGGCCGTCGCAGACGGTTTTACTTTTCTACCCTTTGCCAGAGAATCACCACACCCTGCACTTTCTTCTTTCTCAAGTTCTTTCATAGCAGCTATGCCAAACGGCGTTGATGCGTTTCCGAGACCAAGTAAATTTGCACTCAGGTTTAGAACTATGTATCCCATAGCTTTTCCTTTAGGGTCAATCCCTTTGAAAAGTCTTGACAAAATTGGTCTAAAGACTAATGCGAGTAGTTCGGTTAATCCAGCTTTTTGAGCGACTCGCATAAGCCCACTCCAAAGTGGCTTGTTATAAGGAAGGTTAATTTGCCTAATTTTCGAGGGCGTTTTCAAATGGGGCTACGCCCCAAACCCCCTCATCTGCGGCTGGAAACCCGCCTTGATTCGCTAAAGACCAAGCCCCGTGAGTCCGTTTTTAGCAAACCGATAATAAATATCCACTTGCTGTTCTCGGTTCTTTCTGCACCCATTCGATTCATGAACCACGATTTTTTCTATTAGTTCATTTACCATTGTAGCAGTCAACTTTTCCTCGCCACGATATTTCTTTATGAGTTCAAAGAATCGCCGATAATCGCAACCATCGTCCGTCTTTTCGGAAAGCCTTGTTTTGAGTTCGCCGAGCTGTGTAAGCACCTCGGTTCGTTCTTTGTCGTATTTCGCCAACATTTCATGAAACGCATCTGAAGATAAACTCTGCACCGCACTGCTCTCGAAAAGCTTCTGTATGATTTTGTCGAGTTCGTCTTTTCGGCGGGTAAGTCTGTCGAAGTTCGCCTCATCCGAGTTTTGAAACTTCACACTCGTTTTGGCAACCGCCTCACGAATAAAAGCTTGTATGAATTGCTCTTGGCGTTGCTCGTTTGCGTTCACCACTGTAATGTTTTGCTGAATTGATTTAAGTACCAACTCGTACAGAAACTCATAGTTGATGTAGTGCATGGTGCATCTTTTCTCTTTGCTAAACTGCCTATAGCGATGGCAATTGAGAAAAAATATGCGGTCTCCCTTTCGGCTGTCTCTGCCGAGGCTCATATTGTTTCCGCAGTCATAGCACTTTACGATTCCAACAAAAACATTGTCAAAGTCGAGTTTCGGCTTGCGTTTTTTGACACCGATTCTCTTTTGCACCAAGTCGAAAAGTTCCTGTTTAATCAAAGGCTCGTGTCTGTCGGGAACAACAATCCAATCTGCCTCATCGACTTTGATTACTTTGCTCGACTTAAACGATGGCTTATAATGCGTGTTGTAAACCATGCACCCGAGATAGACTTTGTTTTTCAACATTCTGCCCACACTCGTAACACTCCACTCAACACCTGTGTCGCTCCCTTGCTGTATATCACGTGGAGAAAGGATTCCCTCTTCCGTAAAAGTCCGTGCAATTGAATGGATACTTGCACCTTCTGCCGCCATATTAAACATTCGCAGAACAAGCGGTGCGTTTTCGGGGTCAATGACGTAGTGGTTTTTGTCAAGTGAGTCGGGCATATAACCGAGCGGCGGTTGCCCTCCTGTGCGTTTGCCTTTTTGTTGCAGTACAGATTTTACCGAGCGGATTTTTTTGGAAATATCTCGTGCGTAAAATTCGTTTATAACACTTTTGAACCCCATAATTTCGTTTTCGCCGACCGCACTGTCGATATTGTCGTTCACTGCGATAAAACGCACATTGTTTTCCAAGAAGTAGATTTCAGTGTAGTAAGCGACTAAAGCGTTATTACGCCCCAATCGAGAAAGGTCTTTACAGACTACCGCACCAACTTTGCCTCCTTCTATGTCGCTAATCATCTGCTTAAATCCGTTACGCTCGAAAGTTAATCCGCTGACTCCGTCATCTACATATTCGCCGTAAATTGCTAACTGATTCTGCTTGCAATAATTGAGTAACATCTCACGCTGATTTGCGATACTGTTGGATTCAGCATCGCCGCCGTCGTCACGGCTTAAGCGGAGATATATTGCCGCTATATTGCTTTGTTGCCTTTTCACTACAACCTCCTTAAATCCGAGGCAACAAGCGGGTTGATTGCCTTCTAATTATACCATGAAACCGCCGAAATAGCAAGCTATATTTGGCTTTCGGGGCTACGAATTGTTTTCC
>Ga0082212_10010586_pt1 | contig 11786 bp, 5 predicted proteins | sample TergutNt197P3_FD_71548 | JGI IMG/M metagenome (GOLD analysis project Ga0082212, IMG submission 71548) | Neocapritermes taracua P3 segment gut microbial communities from Petit-Saut dam, French Guiana - Nt197 P3 | ecosystem: Host-associated > Arthropoda: Insects > Digestive system > Gut ... | reverse complement strand
TCTATTCGTATGTTGGTTACAGCACACAGACAGTCAGTTTCAAGCTTCGCCGCGATACGGTGATTAACATGAGCCTTTCAGGTGTACAGCATTTGCAGGAGGTAACCATCACCGGCAGCCGTACATCGAACATTCAGGAACGCGTACAGATGAGCGCCGTGAGCATGTCCATTGCGCAAATCAAATCATTGCCAGCCATTTTTGGCGAAGTGGATGTGATGCGATCGCTGCAACTGATGCCCGGTATACAGAGCGGAAGTACGGGAAGTGTAGGACTGCATGTGCGCGGCGGCGGACCTGGCGAAAATCTGATACTTTTAGACGGAGTGCCGCTGTATAACGTTTCACATCTGGTGGGTTTTGTTTCTATTTTTAATGCCGACGCCATCAACAATATTGAAATTCTAAAGGGCGGCTTCCCGGCACGATACGGAGGACGTTTATCGTCGGTGCTCGACATCAGTCTCAAGGAAGGAAACATGCGTGAATTTCACGGCGAAGTATCATTGGGAAGCATTGCGCCAAAATTTACCTTCGAAGGACCTATTGTGAAAGACCGAACGTCGTTTATTGTTTCGGCGCGGCGAACAACGGCTGATTTAATGTATTCCTTAATGTCTAAAAATTTTGCCGAAAACAACCGCTGGTATGACCGAGATATTAAAATGAATATGTATTTCTACGACATCACCGCCAAAATCAATCACAGGTTTTCGGACAGAAACCGTATTTACTTGAGCGTTTATGCTGGAAATGATAAATTGTTACAAGACATGAAACTTAATTTAAAAGTAAATTACGACAGACCTTATTCCTACTTTAACAGAATGTATTACGATTTGAAGTTGGGAACTTTCCTGACCTCTTTACGATGGAATTATGTCTTGACCAACAAACTGTTCAGCAATACCATGATCACTTACAGTCGTTATCACTTCAATCCGCTTACCATATTAGACACTAAGGGCACCTTTTACAAATTTGTTGAGGATTTTGGCCCTACTTCGGAAGTAACCAATTCATTTCGCAATTTTAATGAAACACAGAATTATTCGGGTATTCGGGACTGGAGCGCTAAAACGGCATTCGACTATATGCCTTCGTCCAATCATTACATCCGTTTTGGGATCAATGCCATTTACCACGCATACACACCGTATGCCATGTTTTTTCATTTTATTGGTGAAAACAACGATTTTGTCAACGATCAATACAGCAGTGAAAACAAAAAAATGGACTTCAGTACTTCCAAAACTTATACCTGCGAGTACAGCGCTTATATTGAAGACGAGATCAGTCTGGGCGAACGGTTGAAAACCAACATTGGCGTACATTGGTCGGCTTTTGCCGTTGACGACAAATTTTACAATAAGGCGCAACCGCGTATTTCCGCACGTTTTCTGCTTACGCCGCAACTTTCCGCCAAAGCGTCGTATTCGCAAATGGTGCAATACAACCACATGGTGAGTAATTTTACTATGGGAATGCCATTTGATTTTTTTGTCCCAACCAACAAATGGTTAGTTCCTGAAAAATCAAATCAGGTAGCCATAGGACTGGCACATGAATATAAGAATGAATACGAAATCAGTCTTGAAGGATATTACAAAACATTAGACCATGTAATAGAATTTAAAGATGGCGCCAATTCATTAAATATGAATGAACGATGGGATCAGCAATTGCTGCAAGGCGCCGGAAGAAGTTATGGCGTGGAAACATTTATTCAGAAAAAGACTGGCGCTACTACAGGATGGATAGGATACGCACTGTCGTGGAGCGACCGTCTTTTCGATGAACTGAACAGTGGGAAGCGTTTCCCATACACCTACGACCGCCGTCACGACCTGAGCATCGCTTTCATGCGTCGTTTCGATCATGTGAATATCAACCGCAAGAAGACACAAATTGAATTTTCAGCGACCTGGATATTCAGTTCAGGCTATTACGTCACTGTGCCTGCCGCGGCTTTTGATATGCGGCATCCCATACTCCCTGAAACGGAAGATATAAAATGGTATCGCAAATATGATTACAGCGAACGCAACAATTACCGTATGCAACCATCGCATCGCCTGGATTTGAGTGTTGCTTTTTTTATCAGAAAACATAAATGGGGCGAAACCCGCGCAGCAGTGGGAATGTTCAATGCTTATTTCAGCAGATACATGTCCTGGATGGATGTAGAAAGAAAAAGTTTGAGCAAATATATGTTTAAAGAAACGAACATACGTTTGGCTATGCCGTTCTTTAATTATCAGATAAAATTTTAAATCAACAATTCATAAAATTTTAATATAAAAAGACATGAAAAACAATAACTTTGTCAAATTTACAAAATCATTTTTCATTCACTTTTCGGTTTTTACTTGCTTCTTGCTTTTTCCTGCTTGTATGAGGGAAAAATTATTTGATATTGACACTAATGACTTTCCGCCCAAATTGTCGGTTACCGCATTTTTGGATGGTGAAAAGGGCGTTTTCGACATCTCGGTAATGGAGGGACATTCATTGGCATACTTTGGTCAAGTGTTTTCAATCACACGGGAGATCATCTGCAACGGTGAAATACGTCTGTATGAAAACGGCGAACTCATTCATTCCGTTTCGGGACCGTTCGACTTGTCCATAGACGAGTACCGGACACAAAAAAACGGTTACCGTCATATATTTTCAGGTATTGACGCCCGCGCCGGCGCCGAATATCGCCTGGAAGCCGATGTGGAAGGATACCCGATGGCTGTCTCCTCTTCAATCATGCCTCCCGCACTCGTCGTTTCGGCAAGCATGGACACTTCCCTACGGGTGAATATGAAAAAAATAAAAGAAGTCAGTACTGTAGGTTACGAACTTCGACACTTTGGGAACAACAACAAGTTGCCTGAAATGTTCTGGCCTGTTTTTGCCCGTGTTGCCGACCCCGATCCTAATGCAACCAATTATTATGTGTTTGATTTGCTTTACCGGCAGGAAAACAGCAAAAATGAAGCAGGAAACTATAACTGGGGGATTGGCGTCCCCGACCTGACCATACTGAGGGATGTGGATATGGATACTGAATTTGCATTGTTTAGTACCGGTGCAAATTACGACCTCTACCTTTTTTCCATGTTACTTTTGGGCGATATTACCTTTGCTCTGGAGAATGTCTCGCGTACTTTTTATGCAGAAACTGTTCAAATCAATAATAATCAGATTATTGATGATTCATTTTTGGAACTCCACCCGGAAATTGAAAAAATAACTACATCTCATACGCTGTATTTACAGGCGAAGCATATCACACCGGCAATTTACCGTTATTACCGGAGCCTGAGACAACAGGAAAACACAAACGTGCTATTTGGCCAACCGATAAACATCGTTAGTAACATAGAAGGTGGATACGGCAGTTTTTCAGTGTACAACACTACCAGTGTTCCGTTGATGGAATGGGAAACCTGCGAGTATCGGAAAAAAGAGGAGTAATTTTTCTTTGTTTTGTTATGTATCAATTATTTGAGGCTTTTCTTTCGATTACATAGCACATATTTTCAGCCTGAAATGGATCATCTCCAATTTATTTGTCTTTCAGGATTATCAAGAATTGAGCATCTCTAATACGACCAATATACTCGATGGCACTTTTTCTCCACTCAGTCAAACTTATCCCTTACAGGTTGCGCTCCAGCGGTATGTGAGCCAGTCGAACTGCAGAGCCTGTTTCTGTTTCATTTGACAGTACAAAAATAGAAAACAAATAACCCGAAAAAATGGAAAGAGTTTGAAGATTTCAGCAAATAAGAATGAGGTTGGCCATGATGAGTATGACCTCAAAAAGCAATAAAATAATTGACAACGCCTCACAGTCTGACACAACGGCGACAGTAATCCTGCCGGCAAAAAAGCAAAAGCCCGCTTGCGTGAGCTTTTGCTTTTTTTACCGGAAATTGAAAAATTAATCTATAAACGAATTTTATACTTACCTTTACGCCGTGAAATTTAAAATAACGGATAACGACAAGGTCAGCGCCGCACGTTGCGGCGTGATTTCGACCGCGCATGGCGACATTGAAACGCCTGTGTTTATGCCAGTAGGAACGCAGGGTACTGTGAAAGGTATTCATCAGCGCGATCTGGCAGAGGATGCCCGTGCACAGATGATTCTCGGCAATACATATCATTTGTTTCTTCGTCCCGGATTAGACATTTTGCAAGGCGCTGGCGGTTTACACCGCTTTATCGGTTGGCAGCGACCAATATTGACCGATAGCGGCGGGTTTCAGGTTTTTTCGCTCTGCGATATCCGTAAACTCAAGGAAGAAGGAACAGAATTTCGCTCGCACATTGACGGAAGTAAATATCTGTTTACCCCAGAAAATGTCGTAGACGCTCAGCGCATGATTGGTTCTGACGTCATGATGGCTTTTGACGAATGTACCCCTTATCCTGCCGATTTTGCTTACGCGAAACAATCCATGGAGCGAACACTTCGCTGGTTGCAACGCGGGCTGAAACGTTTCGCAGAAACATCGTCCAAGTATGATTATCCGCAAACGTTTTTCCCTATTGTACAGGGAAGCGTTTTTCCTGAACTTCGCCGACAATCAGCCGAAGAAACCATTGCCGCCGATTGTTCGGGCAATGCCATTGGCGGTTTGGCTGTGGGCGAACCTGTGGAACAAATGTACGAGATGGTACAATTGGTAAACGACATTCTTCCAAAAGAAAAACCACGATACCTGATGGGCGTGGGAACGCCGGTTAACATACTCGAAGCTATAGCGCTTGGCGTGGATATGTTCGACTGTGTGATGCCCACCCGCAACGGACGCAACGGTACAATATTCACCCAACAGGGAAAAATCAACATCAAGAACGAAAAGTGGAAAAATGATCATTCGCCGATTGAGGCAGGCGGAGCATCATTTGTTGACGAAAGATTCTCGAAGGCTTACCTCCGACATTTGATTATATCGAAGGAAATGTTGGGCGCACAGATTTCGAGCCTGCACAACATCGCGTTTTACATTTGGCTCACTGCCGAAGCGCGAACAAAAATAAAAAACGGTACTTTTGCAGTCTGGAAAAAAGAAATGACAGAACAATTATCCAACAGGCCATGAAGTGGTTAAATATATTTAAAGTAAGAACACTCGACCGGTATATCATTAAGAAGTTCCTTGGAACTTTCTTTTTCACCATGCTGATAATGATTGTGATTACCGTAGTTTTCGACGTTTCGGAAAAAATTGACGATTTCATCGATAAAAAAGCCCCTTTTAGCGCTATTGTTTTTGATTATTACGTCAACTTTGTACCCTATTTTGTTTCGCTATTCAGCTCGTTGTTCATATTTATTTCGGTAATATTTTTTACTGCGAAAATGGCTTCACAATCCGAAATAATTGCTATTTTGAGCAGTGGTATCAGCTTTAACCGTTTTTTGTATCCTTATTTTATCGGCGCGCTTATTCTGGCATGTTTTTCATTTGTGATTAATGATATGATCATGCCGTCGGCCAACAAAAGGAGGCTCGATTTTGAGGATAAATACCTCAAAAGACCGGTAGTTTATTTAGACCGCGATGTGCACAAGCAAGTGGAACCGGGTTTATTTGTCTATTTAGAGTCCTTCAGCAACAGTTCCGAAACGGCCTACATGTTTTCAATGGAGCGCTACGAAAACGACCGCTTGGTATCCAAACTGATGTCGGAAAACGCTTTGTGGAACAATGAAAAAGAAAAATGGACAATCCGAACTTATTTCATCAGGGATATAGACTCGCTGGGGAATGAAACGCTTCACTCCGGCGCAAGCATAGATACCACCATCAATCTTCATCCCAACGAATTTAAGCGGCGTGCTAATTTCATTGAAACCATGAATATTGCCGAACTGAATGAATTTATCGAGAGCTTGAAAATGCAGGGCGCTGACAATATCAATACGTTTCTGATTGAGATGCATAAACGATTGGCATTCCCCTTTTCCACGTTTATCCTCACGCTCATTGGGGCGAGCCTCTCAACCCGCAAAGTTCGAGGAGGCATAGGGATACATGTAGCTATTGGTATCGCAATCAGTTTCCTTTATATTCTTTTTATGCAATTTTCGGCTGAATTTGCAACGAAAGGAAACCTGCATCCAACCGTAGCTGCATGGGTACCGAATATCATTTTTGGTGTTGTTGCCGCTTTTTTATATCGACTGGCGCCTAAGTGAACTTTTTTCATCAAAGTATTTTCATTTCCAAAAACAATTTAGCCTGCATTATTCATACTCAATACCTTGTTGGTGTTAATAAAGTCGTATTTCTGGATTGCTTCACCTGCTTCGTTCCTCGCAGGTTCGCAATGACGTTGCGGCGCAAACTCGCGTCATTGCGAGCGAAGCGAAGCAATCCAGAATTTAGTATGAATAATGCAGGTTAGATGCGTTTGCCCTGATACAAAAAAAGAGAGTTGAAAATTTTTCAACTTTCAACTCTCAAATTATGAACTATACTCTGAGGTTTATTTCCTTAGAGTGCCGATAGTGGATACTTCCGAATCCAACAGATATCTGTCCCATATTGCCAGCGCGGCAACAGTGACTTCATTGACGTTGTTTCTATTTGCAGCATCGGTAAATAATACAATACCATCTAAAGGCCAGGCACGTTGATCCCAGTCAATTGAACCGTTTTGACCATTATTAGGTAAATATGGTGTGCCGTCTATCCAATATTTAATGCTGACGCCAAAATCAACGCACATAACGATTCTGTACCATTGGTCTTTTAGAACCATGTTACCTGCGGATTCTGAACCGTTAATCCCCCATCGACCGTCATTACGATAATAGCAACCTGCATCCATAAATGCAATTTTCGAAGCAGGATAATATTTGGTATTAAAAATTGCGCGATCACCGCCGTTGTTAGGTATAAAAATATCTAACATAATGGTAAACTGGTTCACCAAACTTCCGCCTCCATTGGCTGCGAAACCATGATTCAGATAGAAGTGATTCACCCACTCGCCTGATTCATTCCTTACGCTGGTAGGAATATGTATGGCTTTTTTAGCCGAATTGTTACCTTCGACCTGCTCAAAGCCAGAACCTATCGGCTCAAGATTCCTGTTACCGATGGATGGTTTAAAAAGATTACCGGCGTCCTCAAAATCCCACAGATATTTGACGCCAAGCGCTGAAAGCCTGTCCTTAATCGGCGGGTCGTAGATTTCTACACTAATTGTCTTTGAAATACTGCCGCTACGAACGGTAATGGTGCATGTCCCCAAATCGTTCGGCGTGATCCTGCCCCAGTCATCAACTTCGGCAATGGCAGGATTATCCGACGTCCATGTAAATACATAGTCCGTACAGTCCCAGGGCACAGGGTAAGCCTTTGCTCTCGCTTTAATGGTCACCTGGTCAATCATTACCCTCAATGCCGGTTCCACTTCGATATCCTTCAGGGACACCCCTTCGCCGAACTTCTTTTCGCAACCTGTGAGCACTAAAATGCACAGGGCTATAAAACAAAAATTATTGACTAATATCCTTTTCATATTTTCTTATTTTATCAGGTTTAACTTATTTTTTTCGGCTTCTACCAAACTTGGTATTGCCCTTTTATCCGGATCCGGATAGGGTGCATACATTTTTTCCGGAGACCATGCATCTACAGGACCGTACAGTTCACGCAATTGTGCGACAACGTTGCCATCATCGTCCTTGATGGTATAGAACAGATTGTCATCCTGCATCTTCTTGCGCCAATCATAATGTTCTTTTAAGCGGTTCATACGTTGCTGGTCAGAAAAACGCGGCGCCATACTCGGATAATAGCAGGCAACTTCCCAGCCGTGTTCGTCGTAGGCAGCCTCTGCCAGCGAGGAGGCGCCCATACCGGCGTTATAGATATTTCTGGCGGGGTCGAGGCTGCCGTTAGCGCGGTTGCGAACCTTATTGAGCAATTCAACCGCTTTTGCGTCTGCAATACCCTGCCTGAACATGGCTTCCGCATAAAACAGATATACTTCGGGAAGACGTATCATCAGACGTGCTTGTAATGACCATCCGCCTGTCTGATCGCTGAAATCCAACCAATGGTTGTACTCTAAATTTCCGCGGGCATTGTCCCATTGGGTGAAAGCCATTTTCCTGCTCGTCGGCTGGCGTTCCAATACCGGAACATCATTGTGCCACCATGGACGCGCCTCTCCTCTTCTGGTTCCATCTGTATGAGGCTCGCCTAAATCACGCACGAAAGTAACGGGCGCATACGTCCATTCCTTACGGTCGCCTTCCGGAAAATCAATCCAGTACCCTATTTCGGCAACGACGTCGTTATAACCGCCGCTGCAGTCGTGGATATCGTTGATGGAACCGCGTGCGGACTGGCTGCCGTCGCCCGTTCCGGTGGCTTCGTGGTAAGGAATATAAAGGATGGTTTCCAGATTTTTCCAGTTTTCCGCTCTGGAATGTATTTGGCTGAAATTATCGTACATTTTGTAATAATAAGTGTTGTTCTCACAGCCATCTATCACCTTCTTCGCTTCATTGGCGGCAAGTGCATAATACTCGCTGCCGTAGTTCAGCGGCCACGGACTTGCCATGTACAGGTACACGTAGGACAGGGTCGCTTGTGCCGCTGCTCTGTTGGGCAATATATTTGTTTCGTTTTGCGACCATGGCTTCCAGAATGTAGGTGCTGGATAGTTTAAAGGCAGAAGCTCTTCGGCTTTCTTCAAGTCTTCGACGATCTGGTCGAATACTTCCGACACCTTGTATACCGGAGCGCTAATATCCAGTTCGTCGCTTTGCAAAATCAAAGGCAGAGGCCCCCATGCGCGCACTAAATAAAAATAACAGTACGCCCGCCAGAAGTAACCCGCTCCCTTTGCAACATCAACATCTGCCTGCGGTGCGCCCAAAGGAAGGGCTTTGTCGGCATAGTTGATATTGTAATTGGCCGCTTTGATGACTTTCCAGAGATTAGGCCAGTTACCGGTACTGGTGTTCACCATATATGCATTCATGTCGGTAACCGTCATCACGTCAAATTCGCGCATCGCCCACTTGTTGGACGCTGAATGCGTAGCGACGTCATCGCCCGCAAACCAGGGGATAAAAGTGAGCGCATGTTTGCTAAACATGATCAACCGTTCCTGAAGTGCATATTGCGCAGAGTACAGGTCTTCCTTCTTGGTAAACACCTTATCCGACGACAATTTTCCGTTGGGGTGTTCTTCCAGGAATTTGTTGCATGAAACCGTACCGAACGATACGATGATCATGATCATTACTATTTTATTTAATAAAGTCTTCATATTCATTTTATTTTATTAAAAAAATTTAACATTAAAATTCAAAACGCGCTGTGAATGTAAACGAGCGTGGAATAGGGAATGCGCCGTAATCCAAACCGAAATTCTGGTCTCTTTTCAGCTCGGTATCCACAGTTGATACCGTTTCAGGATCAAGTCCCGAGTAACCGGTCAGCACAAACAGGTTTTCGCAGGTAACCGCTAAATGGACGTCGGCAAACCTTACGGTTGATTTCGGAAGCTGGTATCCAAGCGTTATGTTTTGCATACGCAAGAACCGTGCCATTTCCAACCATTGGGTAGAAGCCATTTGTGTGGCCTGTCCCCATGCGCAATATTCGGCTCTGCTCTTGTCGGCCACCTTGTCCCACCTTTTGTAATATGAATCGCGGGTCACCATGAACGAATTGGTTGTTCCGCCGGCAGAGTAGTATTTGATGATATTTTGCCGGTAATACTTGCCGGTGGCACGCATAAAGATATTCAAATCCCAGTTTTTATAGGTAAACTGGTTGTTCCATCCAAAAATCCACTTGGGTATGGCAGAACCTTTTATTCTGCGCTCGTCTCTTTGCGGAGTGGTTGTTATGTTGTCGTTGTTATCGAGGTAGATGGTATTGCCCACTTCGTTAAAACCGGCAAATTCATTCAGCCAGAAAGTGGCTACCGGCAGTCCGGGTCTGGTCGTAAAACAATACTGATTTCTGCCGCCGTCGGAGTCTTCAATACTCTTTTCTCCTGCCAGGTCTTTAATGATGGTATTTGTATACGACGCTGTCAGGAAACTTTCCCACATAAAATCTCTGTTGCGGACAGGATACCCGCTGAGCGTAAATTCCCAGCCATCGTTATCCACCCGTCCCTGATTGACCCATACTTCACCGCTTCCGAATGAAGGAGGCACAGGTTTGCTGAACAACAGATCGTCTGTTTTTTTATAGAACCAGTCTACCGTCAGGTTCAGGCGTTGTTTCAGGATACCGAGGTCGAAACCGAGATCGTACGATGTTGTTTTTTCCCAGTGGATGTCAGGGTTTCCGAAAGTGCCCAGCCAAACCCCGTCTTTTCTGCCATTTTGACCGAAGGATGCTACTGCAGTACTCATATAAACGGTCGACGCATAAGCGCCTACGCCATGATTACCGGTAATACCGGCGCTCGCGCGTAATTTCAGATTTTGAATCAGGTCTTTGTTCATGAATTCTTCCTCAGCAATGTTCCATCCCACAGCCGCAGAAGGGAAGTAACCCCATTTGTATTTATCCTTGAACTGCGAAGGCGCATCGGCGCGATAGGTTCCTGTGAACAGGTATTTACCCTTGTAACTGTATACCACCCGTCCGAAAGCGGAAACCATGGCCGTATTTTCGAAATCTTTGTTGTCATGATTCTTTGTTTCTCCGAACTCTATTCCCCAAAAACCTAATTCCGGGTTTGCTACATTTCTGGTGTTGGCATTCAATCTGCTCCATTCGTATTGTGTAAGTTCGAGTACGGCCATGGCAGTGATACGGTGGTCTCCGAACTGATTCTGATAGGTCAGGTTGTTGATGTTCCTCATTGTGTGACTTTGGGTCGAACGGTTTTCCGCCTCGTTAACTGCGCCTGGCCCCCTGCCTTCGCCCCAGAATTCGTACCTCATACTATGAGAACGGCTATACAATCCCTGTAAGGATAAAGTCAGCCCGTCAACCGGTAATTTTAATTTCAGGTCTGCAAAACCGGTCATGCTAGCAGATTCGCGGTCGTTATACCTTGCCTCAACTGCTCCTAACGGGTTATCTTCAAACGGAGAAATAACATCTTTAGGATATCTCCATAAGGCGGCTTGTTCGTCCCACTCCCGCATTTCAGCCAAAGGCGAGTACTGTAGTAAAGATCCGAATTGGCCTAAACCGTTTTCGTTATGCCCTTTACTGGTACCGCCGTTAAGATAGCCCGACAGACTCATCCATGGCGTAATTTCCGTATCCAACTGAGCCCTAATGCCATAACTTCTCGAATTGACAGTGATCCACTGTCCCTTGTCATCGGAAGCGTTGGCGCTGATTTTATATTTGGTCTTTTCGCTTCCTCCGGAGACATTCAGCATATATGTCTGGGTGAATCCCGTCCGGGTCATGATGTCATACCAGTCGTTACCCTTTTTGGTTCCGTTTCTGTAGGCTGCCAAATCTTCGGCAGAAATGGGTACAGAGCCGTCCATGTCTAATTTGGCGGTGATCAGTTCATTTGCATCCAACATGTCAATTTTTTTGCGCATGGTTCTCCAGTTCAGGCGCGTGTCAAAGGTCACTTTTGCAGTTCCGCTCTCCGGACGTTTTGTAGTGACCAGAATAACGCCGTTCGCGCCCTGCGAACCGTAAATGGCGGTTGCGGAAGCGTCTTTCAATACTTCAATAGACTGGATGTCATTGACATTACCGGTGGATCCGCCAATCACGCCATCCACTACCCACAGCGGCTCGCTGGTCTTACTGAGCGAAGTA
>Ga0082212_10010585_pt1 | contig 11787 bp, 10 predicted proteins | sample TergutNt197P3_FD_71548 | JGI IMG/M metagenome (GOLD analysis project Ga0082212, IMG submission 71548) | Neocapritermes taracua P3 segment gut microbial communities from Petit-Saut dam, French Guiana - Nt197 P3 | ecosystem: Host-associated > Arthropoda: Insects > Digestive system > Gut ... | reverse complement strand
AATCTCATATCCCAAATCTCATATCCCAAATCTCATATCCCAAATCTCATATCCCAAATCTCATATCCCAAATCTCATATCCCATATCTCATATCCCATATCTCATATCCCAAATCTCATATCCCATATCTCATATCCCATATCTCATATCCCATATCTCATATCCCATATCTCATATCCCAAATCTCATATCCCAAATCTCATATCCCAAATCTCATATCCCAAATCTCATATCCCAAATCTCATATCCCAAATCTCATATCCCATATCTCAAATCCCATATCTCAAATCAAGTATTAACAATAAAAAATAAAACATTATGAAAAAAGAAATTTTTAGCATCATTACCCTTGTATTATTAATGGTTGTCATTGCCATTTCCTGTAAAAAACCTCCGGTTGACGAGCCTGAAGAGCCGTTGTTGCCGGGAGAATCTGAAATGGTAGCCGTAGAGGGCGGCACATTTACAATGGGCTGCACCGATGGGGAGTGCTACAACTGGGAACTGCCACAACATCAAGTAACCGTAAGCAGTTTCAAAATTGCCAAAACCCCCGTAACTCAAAAACAATGGGTTGAAATTATGGGGAGCAATCCTTCCTGTTTTAAAGGAGATGATAATCCGGTAGAAACGGTAAATTGGCAAGATATTCAAGAGTTTATCAACAAACTGAATCAGGCAACCGGCAAAAATTACAGGCTTCCCACCGAAGCAGAGTGGGAGTATGCTTGCAGGGGCGGCGCAAAATCTGCCCAATACAAGTACAGCGGCGGCAACGATATTGATGCGGTGGCTTGGCACTCCGGCAACAGCGCGAGCAAAACGCACGCGGTAGGCGCCAAAACGCCGAATGAACTGGGTATTTACGATATGAGCGGCAATGTATGGGAGCTGTGCAGCGACTGGTACGGCGATTACAACGCTTCGGCGCAAACCAATCCACAAGGTGCGACATCTGGCACGTTTCACGTTACTCGTGGGGGCAGTTGGGGCAACGAAGCACAACGCTGCCGCGTATCCAATCGCGGAACGGTAACGCCGGAAGATAGCCACAGCGGCTTGGGGTTCCGGTTGGTGCTGCCGTAATGAGATTAAGTACGTTGAGGCGAAATTTCAAATGAAAAAATGTATCATTTTATTAAAAATTTCGATATGTTTTTTCGTTCCGTCTCAAATATTCAAGCAATATAATATGAATATCACCTCGTATATATTCAACAATCAAACGAAAATCGCCTCTTTTAATTCTGTATATAAAAGGGTGATTGGTAATAGGCTCTACATTCGAAATTTCATTCAAATTTTTGGCTTTTTCCAAGTCTTCAATGAGTTTATGCAGGATATTTAAAGCAATTTTATCTTTTAGTTTTTTAATAGATTTTTTTAAGTCTTTTGAGTATTCAAGAATCATAATTGAGATTTTATGTAGTTTTTTAATTCAGATATATCTGTACAAATTCCTGATTGTCTTGATTTTTCTATACGTTCCATTTCTTCATCTGTAAGCGTAACAGGGGGTAGAAAGGAATATTTTTCTGCTTTATAGTCTGAAACTTCAACTTGAAAATTCTCTTTTTGCGCATAAGCAAGAATATTATCTATTTGCGCAGTGTCTGTTGCTTGAAATGTTATATAAGTCATAATTTCACGTATTTAATATGTTGTAATTTGGCGGCAAAGATAAAATATTTTTTATCGGAATAACTTAACCGTTTATAATCAACCATTGCCTGCTCAATAGACATCTCAGGGGTTGCAGTTTTTTTGTTCATATTTCTCTTATTAAACTTCCAATCATAATTTATAACGGCGAAATTGCAATAATACGCTGCTCCAAATCTTTTCTTTTTACTTCTCTAAAAAGATAAAATTCGGTAATGAGGCTGGCGATGGGGGCGGCTACCGTAGCGCCAAAGCCGCCGTTTTCTACCAAGCAAAAAACCGCAATTTTAGGTTCCTCTTTGGGGGCGATACACACAAAAACGGAATGGTCTTTTCCGTGAGGGTTTTGCGCCGTACCGGTTTTGCCCAGCATCTTTACGCCTTTAATTTGCACACTTCTCCCCGTACCATTCACCATAACTTGCTCCATCCCTTCCACAATGGCATCAAAGTGTTTTCTCTCGAAACCGCAGTCTATTTTTTCCGAATAGCGTTCATTCGGAGTATCTTTTGAGCCTATGGCTTTAATAACGTGTGGTTTGTAAAAATATCCCCGGTTGGCAATAATCGCCACAAAATTAGCCATCTGAATGGGGGTAACTGCTGCCTCGCCCTGCCCTATGCCCATAGAAACCACCGAGTTGCCATTCCACGATTTGCGGTAACGTTTGTCGAAAAACTCCACGCTGGGAATAATGCCTCTCGTTTCATAGGGCAAGTCGGTATCAAATTTTACCCCAAAACCCAATGTATTAATGTAATCTTTCCACGCCTGATAGGATTCTTGAATGGTTTTATATTTCTTTTTATTGGAAAGCACATTGTAATACGCTCTGCAAAAGTATGCATTACAGGAAGTTGCAATGGCAAAAATTAAATCGGGGTAATTGGGGTGTGCGTGGCATTTCACGGTATGCGACCCCATATTATAGCCGCCGTTGCAGGCATACACCGTACTTGGCGTAATGATCCCCTCTTGCAATGCAATTAAGCCGTTTGCCAATTTGAAAGTAGAACCCGGCGGGTACATTGCCTGCAACGCCCTGTCGAAGAGCGGCAAACGTTTGCTGTCTTGCAACAAGGCGCTGTAATTTTTGCTGCGCACACTGCCTACCAGCAAGTTAGGGTCATAAGAGGGGGTAGAAACAATACACAGAATTTCGCCGGTGGCGGGCTCAATAGCCACAATACTGCCGCGTTTATTGCTCATCAGTTCTTCGCCATACTCTTGCAACTGCATATCCAAAGTACTCCACAAAGAGAGCCCTTGAATGGAAGGTTCATCTTCTTCACCGTTTTTGTAACTTCCTCTTTCTCTATTATGTACATCAACCAATACTACTCGTTTCCCCTTTGTGCCTCGCAACTCCTGTTCGTAGGCTTTTTCAATACCGCTAATGCCGATGTAGTCGCCTAATTGGTAATACTCATCATCTTCCAACATTTGCTGGTCAACCTCCCCCACATATCCTAAAATGTGTGCTGCAATAGGTTTCGGATAATACCGCAGGGTTCTGTTTTGCACGAAAAAGCCGGGAAATTTATACATCTTTTCCTGCATATAACCGTAATTGGATTTCGACATTTGTTGCGCCACCAACGAGGGGATCATCTTGGAGTAGTTTCGGGCTTTTGCAATACGCCGCATCAGTTCTTCCTTGCTAATATCCAAAATGCGACAAAGGTCTGCCGTATCAAATTCGCGCATTTCGTTGGGTACCACCATCAAATCGTAAGCCGCATCGTTATATACCAGCAACAAATCGTTTCTATCGTAAATTAAGCCGCGAGCGGGGTGTTCCGTAATGCGCCGCAGTGCATTTTTTTCCGCCGACTCTTTATACGATGGGTCTAACACTTGTAAACGAAATAGTTGCAGCAAATACACAAGGGCAACGCCCAAAACGATGTAGGTAATAATACGATACTGCTTGTCCATTATTTATTTCTATTACTGAGTTTTAAAGCCAACTGCTTCAACGTTTCTTTTTTTTCATTATTCAAAGAGGTTTCTTCAATATTTTGATACGCTTTTTGCAAATAATCATCTACTTTTTTTTCGGTCTCCTCTTTGCAACGCAAATCATCAAAAATTGTTTTTACAACATCAAATTTTTCTTTTTTAGCATAATGATTTGAAGAAAAATAATGTTGAAGTTGTGTTTTTTGCGTTTCATTTGCATTTTGTAATGCAAGTAAATAAAGGTATGTTTTTTTATTGGCGTGAATATCGCCGCCAATCTCTTTGCCAAACGTTTCGGTATCGGCATACACATCCAATAAATCATCTACCAACTGAAACGCCAAACCGAGGTGAATGCCAAATTTATAGATGGCGTTTTGGTCATCTTCGGAGGCGTTTGCTAAAATAGCGCCTGTTTTCAAGCAGCCGGCGAGCATCACGGCGGTTTTCAGCCGAATCATATTTAGATATTCCTCTATGGTAACCTCCTCTTGCGTTTCAAAGTCCAAATCGTACTGTTGTCCTTCGCAAATTTCGATAGAAGTTTGAATAAAGAGTTCCGACATTTTGATAATCGTTTCAGGAGTGCACGGCGTTTGCAGCAGTTGTTTCATTGCCATAGAAGCCAGCACATCTCCGGAAAGGATGGCAATGTTGCTGTTCCATTTTTTATACACGGTTTCTTTGCCTCTGCGAATGGGCGCATTATCCATAATGTCGTCGTGAATTAAGGTAAAGTTGTGCAGCATCTCGAAAGCCGTTGCCGGATAAAAAGCATCTTCCGCCCTTGCGCCAAACAACTCCGCCGCCAGCAGCACCAACTGCGGACGAATGCGCTTGCCTTCCTGCGACATAATGTAATGCACGGGGTCGTAGAGGTTGCGGGGCTCGGTGGTGAGGGCGAGGTGGGTGAAAAAGGTTTCTATATCCGATTTCCGGTTTTTCGATTGTCGCATATCGGATAATTGCATATCGGATATCCGATTGGCACATTGTCTATTTTCTAACATATTCATTTTTTTGCAAGTGATTTTTTAAAATTGTAGGTTAATCGTTCTATATCAGTTGTTTTTGTATTTATTGCTTCAAATTCCGAAGAAGTAATATATCCTAAATCCAACGCCAAGTATAATTGGGTTTCCACTTCAAAAGCAGAGCCATTAAATTGCTGAAGGAAAGAATTTTACCAAACGCCCAATGCGAACAATACCGCGAAAATACACTAATTTTGTCTTCACGAGGTACTATCTGCAGGGCAAACGCATTAAAATCTCTAATTTTGTTGTAATTCAGGTTTATATTTTTATATAAAAAAATGAATATTAATTGTTTGTATATATTTTATAACATGTGCGCAATCCATTATTACGAACTCAAAAAAACTTAACCAAATATTTTTATTGATAAGGTGTGCTCAAAAACAGCCCCATTGACTAATCAAAAAAAACTTTCCCTCTTGACAAATGGCATTTCAATGTGTATATTTGCACCCTCATTAACTCTTAAAACTCACACCGCTATGAACAGACACATTATTCACAGTAAACACAAAGAAATGAACAATTTACAAAAATTTCAGCAAGCTACCTTTGCATCCTACTGGGCTTCGTTGCACAAAACGGAGCGTATTTTAACCGAAAAACAAGCCGAAACTGACCGGCAAATGCAAGAGACCGACCGGCGAATGCAAGAGACCGACCGGATAATACAAGAAACCGGTCTGCAAATGCAAGAGACCGACCGGCGAATGCAAGAGACCGACCGGCGAATGAAAGAGACCGACCGGATAATACAAGAAACCGGTCTGCAAATGAAAGAAGCCAGCCGACTTTTTGAGAAATCGGATGCAAAATTTGAAAAATCTGAAGAAAATTTTAATCTCAGAATGGAAAAATCTGAGGAAAAATTCGATCGCCAAATGAAAAGATCTAAAGAAAATTGGGAGAGACGAAGAAAAAAATCTATAGAAGATAGGAAGCGTGAAATGAAAGAAGAAAAAGAAGATTGGATGCAACGAATGAAGAAACTTGAACAAATGATAGGTGGTATTGGAAACAACAACGGAGAGATGGCAGAAGAGTTTTTTTTCAATACAATTAAAAGAGATAAAACGCTTGTGAATGAAAAATTTGATAGAATACTTCGAAACAGATGTATTAAAAACGGCAAATGGGATACAGAGTTTGATATACTGTTGTTCAACGGAAACAGCACAGCCATTATTGAGGTAAAATACAGAGCTACAGCGGATAATATCAATATAGAAAAACTTACCTCGCGAATAGAGCCATTAAAAGTTCTTTTTCCGGAGTGCCAAAATCATCATATTTATCTTGGAGTAGCCGCTCTGTCGTTTCAAAAAAATTTGGCAAAACACCTGCATAACGCCGGGATTGCTACCATTCATCAAGTAGGGAAAAAAATAGTGGTTTACGATAAAGAGGCTAAAGCGTATTAAGCGGTATGCTTATCGCCTCAATCACTACTGCATCTACCAAATTAGGCAACGTTACTTTCAGATTCGGGTTTTCATTCATGGCGCGTTTAATGGCGAAGATCGCTTCGGGATTGCGTGCCCAAGCGCGGCGTGAAATACCGTTGTTTACGTCCCAAAAGAGCATGTTTTTCAATCTTCTGTCAGCATCTTCCGACCCGTCTAACACCATTCCGAATCCGCCGTTAATCACTTCGCCCCAGCCCACACCGCCGCCGTTGTGAATAGAAACCCATGTGGCTCCGCGAAACGAATCGCCAATAACATTGTGTATTGCCATATCGGCGGTAAAAGAGGATCCATCGTAAATATTGGAGGTTTCTCTAAACGGAGAGTCGGTACCGGAAACATCGTGGTGGTCGCGTCCCAATACTACCGGCGCGCTAATTTTGCCCTCCTTAATGGCTTGGTTAAATGCGGCGGCAATCTTAATACGTCCTTCCGCATCGGCATATAAAATACGGGCTTGCGAACCTACTACCAATCGGTTTTGTTTGGCTTCCCGAATCCATTGAATATTGTCCTGCATTTGCCGGCTAATCTCTTTCGGTGAATTTTCGCTCATTTTTTGCAACACTTCCATTGCGATATGGTCGGTAATATCCAAATCTTCCGGTTTTCCTGAAGTGCACACCCAGCGGAACGGACCAAAGCCGTAGTCAAAGCACATGGGTCCCATAATATCTTGCACGTATGAAGGGTATTTGAATTTGCCGTCCGGTTTCAGAATGTCGGCGCCTGCACGGCTGCTCTCCAATAGAAACGCATTGCCGTAATCGAAAAAGTACATTCCTCTTTCTGCTAATTTATTCACAGCAGTTATATGGCGGCGTAGCGATTCCTGCACAGCAGCGCGGAATTTTTCCGGCTCATCCGCCATCATTTTATTCGATGCTTCAAACGAATATCCCACCGGATAGTAGCCCCCGGACCAAGGATTGTGCAACGAAGTTTGGTCGGAACCTAAATCTATATGAATATCATTATTCACACAATACTCCCACAAATCCACAATATTTCCGGCGTAGGCAAAAGAGCGGGCTATTTTTTTGGTTTGCGCCTCTTTTACTTTTGCAAGCAGTTCATCCAAATTGTCATGCACCTCATCTACCCAGCCTTGACTGTGGCGTTTTTGGGTAGCAGCAGGGTTCACTTCTGCGGTAACAGACACCACGCCGGCAATATTTCCCGCTTTAGGTTGCGCCCCCGACATGCCGCCCAAACCGGAAGTAATGAACAGTTTTCCGGCAATCTCGCCTTGCAGCATTCTGCTTGCATTCAGTACAGTAATCGTAGTGCCGTGCACAATTCCTTGTGGTCCGATGTACATATAGGAACCTGCCGTCATTTGTCCGTACTGTGAAACCCCCAATGCGTTGAAGCGTTCCCAATCGTCAGGTTTTGAGTAATTTGGAATAACCATACCGTTAGTAATCACAACGCGCGGCGCTTCCTTGTGAGAAGGGAACAAACCCAGCGGATGTCCTGAATAAAGTACGAGCGTTTGCTCATCGGTCATCGTTGCCAAATACTGCATGGTAATCAAATATTGTGCCCAGTTTTGAAACACTGCACCGTTTCCGCCGTAGGTAATCAACTCGTGCGGATGTTGCGCCACCGTGTAATCCAAATTATTCTGAATCATTAACATAATGGCAGCAGCTTGTGTTGTTTTTGCCGGATATTCGTCAATAGGACGTGCATACATCTTATAATCAGGCCGAAAACGGTACATGTAAATTCTGCCGTAATCGTGCAATTCTTTGGCAAATTCGGGCGCTAAAACGGCATGCCACTCCGGTTTGAAGTAGCGCAACGCATTACGCAATGCCAATTTTTTTTCCTCTTGGGTTAAAATTTCCTTGCGTCTTGGGGCATGGCTCATGGTTGTGTCGTAAGTTTGTGTTGCTGGCAGTTCCGCCGGAATACCCTGTAAAACTTGTTGTTTAAAATTCATGATGGTTTTTGTTAATTAAAAATTAAGAATTAAAAATTAAAAGTTCTGGTTGTTTTTTTCATTGTTAAAGTTTGCGGCAAATATCTAAAAAAAAGATTTAGTCAAGAAAAACTCTATGAAAGTTCATCATACAGTACAAAAGTGTATTTTCGCCCCTAATTTTTTTTAAAGAAAAATCATGGATAAAAATACAGTTACAGGTCTGATTTTAATTTTTTGCCTTGTCTTAGGATTTAGTTTTTACAATTCTTCACAACATAAAAAGGCGCAACAAGAACAGGAACAAGTGGTAAGTGTTGAGCAGTGTACGGAAGATGAAAACCAGAAGCCGGAAGTCAGAAGTCAGAATGGAGTATGCGAAATGCAAACCGCTGATTCTGAAAATCTCAAATCTCAAATTCCAAATCCCAAATCTCAAATCTTACCTTTTTATACTCCTGAAATCCTTGATAATTCTGACTATGTGGTGGAAACCTCAAAAGCCGTGTATCACTTCTCAAGATATGGTGGATATTTGAATTTTGTGCAACTCAAAGATATTTATTGCTATGCACCCAAAGGAGAAGAAAAACCGCCGCTTATTCTTTTTGATGGCGAAAATGCGATTATGAACATTGATTTAATGCTTCAAAACCAAGTAGTTGTTAAATCACAATGCTGCTATTTTGCCTCTGAGCAACCCGACACATTGAAAATTACCGAAAATAATAATTCTTTATCTTTAAAACTTTTCCCTGTTAACGAGGGTGAAATTGATGCAGAGTCTTACATTGAATATCTTTACACTTTTAAAAATGATGATTACAGTTTTGGATTTTGCATCAACTATGTGAATATGCAAAACTATTTGTATCCCAACACCAACGTTTTTACTTTGCAATGGGGAGCCATGCTTAAAAATGTGGAACGTAATTTTGACTACGAAAAGAATATCACTACTATATTTTATATGGATAACTTGAATAAAGTAGATGATTTAGCCCCCACAAAACAAGAAAAGAAAGATTTTTCTTCCCAATTAAAATGGGTGTCGTTTAAGCAACAGTTTTTTACCACAGTCTTAACAGCCGATTCGGGCTATTTTTCTTCCGGACAATTAGCAACCGATTTACAAGTAGCGTCTCCTATATTAAAACACTTGACCGCCAATTTGGAATTTGATGCCAAAAATTTGTACAACGGCTCTTTCAAAATGTCGCTTTATATTGGTCCAAATCAATACAAGTTATTGAAGACATACAATTTGAATTTAGAGCGCCAAGTGCCTATTGGTTGGGGATTCTTTTTGTTGCACTGGATCAATCGCGGCGCAGTGATTCCTGTTTTCGACTGGCTGTCGAAATATGCGCTCAGTTATGGTATTATAATCTTAATTATAACCATTCTACTAAAAATTGTTTTGCTGCCGATAGCGTATAAAACCTATACTTCTTCTGCCCGTATGCGAGTTTTAAAACCGGAAGTAGATGAGATTAATGCCAAGTATCCTAAGCCCGAAGATGCTATGAAGAAACAGCAGGCAACTATGGCACTGTATCGAAGCGCCGGTGCAAATCCTATGTCCGGATGTTTGCCGGTATTACTGCAAATGCCCATATTGATTGCGATGTTCCGGTTTTTTCCTTCTGCCTACGAGTTACGCCAACAACCGTTTTTGTGGGCAGACGACCTCTCTACCTACGATTCGGTATGGAACTTTGGCGTAAATATTCCGTTTTATGGTGATCATGTAAGTATGTTTTGTTTGTTAATGACTATCGCAACTTTGATTTACACCTGGCTCAATAACAAGATGATGACTATGGGCGGCAATAACGATCAAATGAAAATGATGCGCATCTTTATGTATTTCATGCCCGTTATGTTTTTGGGAATTTTTAACAGTTTCTCCTCAGGATTAACTTATTATTATTTGTTGGTGAATTTAATCACTTTCTTGCAAATGTGGATATTTAGAATAAGTGTGGATGAAGCCAAAATTCGCGCCCGTATGAAAGCCAATATGGCAAAACCAAAGAAAAAATCAGGATGGCAAGCCCGCATGGAAGAGATGGTGAAACAACAACAAATACAACAAAAAAAACGAAAATAATGATTGTATGAAAATAGCAGTAGTAGGTTCCGGTTATGTAGGTTTAGTTACAGGTGCTTGTTTGGCGGATGTAGGTTTTCAGGTTTCTTGTATTGATATTGATGAAACTAAGGTTGAAAAAATGAAACGAGGCGAATCACCAATTTATGAACCAGGATTGGAGAAGATCTTGAAAACGAATATCGAAAAAGGACGACTATTGTTCTTTACCGATTTGAAAGTGGTTTTAGATGAAGTGGAAGTTGTTTTTTCGGCAGTGGGTACTCCGCCCGATGAAGATGGTAGCGCCGACTTGAAATATGTGCTGGATGTAGCCCGAACTATTGGGAAACAAATGAATAGTTATAAATTGATTATTACTAAAAGTACTGTACCTGTGGGAACAGCTATGTTGGTAAAAGAAGCGGTACGCGAAGAATTGGAAAAAAGAGGAGTAGATATCCCTTTTGACGTGGCTTCAAATCCTGAATTTTTAAAAGAAGGTGAAGCTGTAAACGACTTCTTAAGTCCCGATAGAATTGTGGTGGGCATTGAATCGGAACGTGCTAAAGCCATCTTTGAAAAACTCTATAAACCTTTTGTGTTAAACGGACATCCAATTATTTTTACAGATATTGCTTCTGCCGAAATGATTAAATATGCCGCTAATGCCATGTTGGCAACACGTATCAGCTTTATGAACGACATTGCAAATCTCTGTGAAATTGTAGGCGCCGATGTGTCTATGGTAAGAAAAGGAATTGGCAGCGATACAAGAATTGGTAACAAATTTTTGTATGCCGGTACAGGATATGGCGGCTCCTGTTTCCCAAAAGATGTGAAAGCTTTAATTAAAACCGCTGAAAAAAATAATTATTCACTTGAAGTTTTGAAAGCCGTTGAAAGAGTTAATGATAAGCAGAAGTCTATATTATTCAAAAAATTAGAAAAATATTACCATCACGATTTAAAAGGTAAAAAGATTGCAATGTTGGGTTTGGCATTTAAACCTAACACTGACGATATGCGCGAAGCCCCTTCCTTAGTATTAATCAAACACTTGTTAGATGCCGGTTGCGAAGTGCATGTCTATGACCCTGTGGCAATGTCGGAAACCAAACGTAGAATTGGCGATATAATTCAATATTGCAATACCGTAGAAGAAACACTTACAAACGCAGATGCTCTCCTCGTGGTTACAGAATGGCACGAATTTAGAACTCTGAACCCTGAAAAACTTGTGGAGATAATGAAAAAACCGGTGTTATTAGATGGTAGAAATATTTACGATAGCGTAGAAATGTGCAACGCAGGAGTAGAGTATTTTGGAATAGGAAGATAGATTTTACCTGGTATATTAACCTTAAACCTTAAAACCATTCTTTTATGGGAAAATTCATCATACAAGGCGGGCACGAACTGAAAGGCGAAATTATTCCGCAAGGGGCTAAAAATGAGGCGTTGCAAGTAATTTGCGCGGTATTACTAACCTCAGAACCGGTTATCATTAAAAACGTGCCGAAAATATTAGATGTACTGCGACTTATAGACGTGCTGGTTTCTATGGGCGTGGAGGTTACGCCGCTTTCTGAACACGAGTACAAATTTCAGGCAAAAGAGATAGACTTCGGGTTTATTA
>Ga0082212_10010584_pt1 | contig 11789 bp, 7 predicted proteins | sample TergutNt197P3_FD_71548 | JGI IMG/M metagenome (GOLD analysis project Ga0082212, IMG submission 71548) | Neocapritermes taracua P3 segment gut microbial communities from Petit-Saut dam, French Guiana - Nt197 P3 | ecosystem: Host-associated > Arthropoda: Insects > Digestive system > Gut ... | reverse complement strand
CCCGAACAACCACTCCGTTTCTTCGACTGGAAATTAGATTTTCCCGAAGTAATGAACCCCGCACTGTCAAAAGAAAAAGACCCATTTTCAACAGCAAACGAAGGGCTTTTTGATATTGTGCTGGGGAACCCGCCGTATATATCTATTGAAGGGCTAAAAGTGGAAGAACGAAATTTGTATAAATCTATTTTTAAATTCTTTTATCATAGATACGATTTATTTGGGTGCTTTATAGAACAGGGGGTTAATCTAATAAAAACGAATGGAGTACTTTGTTTTATTCAACCATCTGTTTTTCTTAACAGCAAATCGTTTATGAAAATCAGAGAATATATTGTAAATAATTGTTCTTTAAAAAATTTGAATTTATTGAAAGACGGCATTTTTGAAAGCGCTGTCGTACCGACAATGATTATGTGTCTTACAAAGAAACGTAATCAAACCAATATAATCAAATGCAGCCAAGGGAAATTAGAAAACTTTTATTCAATAAAACAGCCTGCTTTTGAAAGAACGGAGGCTAATGTATTCAATCTTGATTTAAATGATGAAGTTGCAGAATTTATTAGAAAAACATCCAATAATACGGTTTTATTGGGTGATATATCAAGAATTTCACGTGCAATGAATGTTGGAAATTATGCAAAATTTCTTGTTACGGGAAATGAATATGAGAACAAAGAAGATTACATTAAGGTCTTAAAAGGTGCTTCAATTCATAAGTGGCATTTTGATTTTAAAAATTATTTTTTGAAAAAATGTTTTGATGAATTTGTAAGTTGTGGCGATTTAGAAGTATTAAATAAGCCCAAATTGATGATGAAACGAATTGGAAAATATCCCGATGTTTGTTATGATGATAGTGGAATTGCAGGCGTAGATACAATTTATACAATCAGAATTTTGAATGAAAACTTTTCAGTCAAATATATTTTAGGTTTATTAAATTCAAAATTGATAGGACATATCTTTCGTTTGCGCGTTCCATTAAAGGGCGATGTCTTTCCCGAATTTCGTATTTTCGATTTAAACAAGCAAATTCCAATAAAAAACATTCCATTATCCGAGCAACAGCCGCTCATTGACCTTGTGAATGAGATACTTGCTGCGAAAAAGGAGAATGTGGGAGCGGATGTTTCGGAATGGGAAAGGAAGATTGATAGGTTGGTTTATGGGTTGTATGGGGTGAGTGCGGAGGAGGTGGGGGTGATTGAGGGGCGGACAATGTAGAGACGCAATGCATTGCGTCTCTACAAAACAAATAACGAACAATGTAATTTAATGGACAAATACAAAAATAAATACAGAATCCCCACAAACCGGATGCAAGGTTATGATTATGGTTCAAATGGTTGTTATTACGTTACGATTTGTACCAAAAATAAGGAACATTATTTTGGGGAAATTGTGGTAGGGGCGGATAATGTAGAGACGCGACGCAATGTAGAGACGCGATTAATCGCGTCTCTACGGGCAACGGAAATCGGAAAAATTGCCGAAAAATTTTGGTTGGACATTCCAAACCATTTTCCATTTGTGATTTTGGATCAATTTGTAATTATGCCCAATCATATTCATGGAATATTGATTTTTAATAAAAATGATGATATGAATGGGCAACAACAATGTAAAGACGCAACACCATGTAAAGACGCGATTAATCGCGTCTCTACGGATGCCGGCAACACGGAAACCACCGAACACAAAACCGGCGGAATAACAGGCATTCACAATCCTATGTTATATGAAAATTTAGGTCGCGTAATACGTTGGTTTAAAGGACGTGTCTCTTTTGAATGTCGTTCATTGATTGATTTTGCATGGCAAGAACGGTTTCACGACCATATTATCCGTGATAATAATGGTTTGGACAATATTCGTAAATACATTATCAACAATCCACAAAATTGGCAGGACGATGATTACGTGTAGATACGATGTAACAATGCGATGCAATGTAGAGACGCGATTAATCGCGTCTCTACTGGCATACCTCCCACAAAAACCTCTCTTTGTATAAATTAAAGGAGACAATTATTAGAAGTATTGGAAGGCTTGCTAAAACAAGCCTTTTTCTTTCAAAAACCGCCTCAAAGTTGAACGATGCACACCCAATTTTTTTGCAATTTTCACTTTCGATATTTTTTTGCCCAGAAGTTTTTTTATCTGTTCCTCTTTCCCCGTCAACTTAATTTCTTTCGATTTTGCGCCGAGAGGTCTGCCGATATGAATGCCTTCCGATTTCATACGGGCTAATGCTTCTTTAGTCCTCTGAGAAATTAGATTTCGTTCAATTTCTGCTGATAAACCAAACGCAAAAGCAAGTACTTTGGAACTAATATCACTGCCCAAGCGATAATTATCTTTGATTGTCCAAACTTGCACTTCTTTTTCCATACAAACATTGAGAATTGACATAATCATTAACAGATTTCTACCCAAGCGCGATAATTCGGAACATATTAGAATATCATCTTTTTGCAAATTCCCTAATAATCTGCCTAATTTTCGTTTATCTATTTCTTTTGTTCCCGAAATAGTTTCGTCAATCCATTTTTCTACTTCAACGTTGTTCTTTTTGCAAAATTCATTGATTTCAAAGCGTTGATTTTCTACTGTTTGTCTGTCGGTGCTTACCCGAATGTAACCGTAAATCATATAATATCATTTTTAGATTAATATACAAAAAAGTTCCATTTTACGGTCGGGTTTCTTAAAGCAGACCCCAAGGCAAGATATCAGGGTTATACGTTCTATTTTAAGGAGGGCTTTTGTTGGACAAATATCTTAAACCCGCAAGCCCGTTTGTTGAAGGCAAAAATAAAAACAAAATCGGTAAATGATGTCGGTTCAATGTCACTTAGTTCTATTGTTGATGTTTTACCGAACTATTTTATTATCACGTTGTTAAATTCTGAATTATTGTTTGATTATTATAGGGAATATATAAATTGTACTGTCAATATTCAAATAAATGATATTAGACAGTTGCCAATTCGTATTCCAACAAAAGAACAATTAGAAAACTGTAAACCATTATACAATAAAGCTGTTACATTAAAACATAGTGTTTTCAGTAATAATGTCAGTGAAATAGAGATTGAAAAAGAATTATCGGAAATAGAACGAAAATTGAATAAATTTGTTTATGAACTATATTATTCCATATAATTTATACACCATTTTATCTAATTTTTTTTGTAAATCATTAAGTTTATCTTCTATTTCATTTATTGAGAACTGATTAGAAAATTGTTTTTGCTTTGTTTCAATGGCTATATTAAACAAGGTTTCCAACTCTATTATTTGCTGTTCTGTTGGTATTACTATTGGAAGTTGCCGAGCATCATTTATTTGAAAAGTTTGTGTATTATTCACAAAATCATCAACATAAAAACTCATATAACTCGAATTGATTAGACAAATAACAACAAATTCAGGAACAATATCCGTTAGAGAATACAAACTCATACTTTTTACATCATTGATACTTTTTTGTTTCTTTCTGCACTTCAAAAAAGTAGTATTTATATCAGACCAACAAAAGCCCTCCTTAAAATAGAACTGTGGATTTCTAACAACCGGCATACCTTCACCTTTTTTGCCTGAATTAGTTTTAAGAAACCCGACGTTTTTTTGCGTCCAAGCAATAGCAAAAGGCGTTTCAAGATACCATCGATTTCCATCTTTATCTCCTTTATCATAAGGAACATAATATTTTTTTGTTTCGGAAATACCGTTTTGTTTTTCTTCTTCTGTAAGAGTATCCACATCTGCAATCTCATTATCATCCACCAATCTATAAATATAGCCCTGTCCAAAAATATCGCGTCCATATTTTTCTTTTAAACTGTCAAATAAATCTGCAATTTGATACTCACTTAAACTATTCAAATAGTCAATAGTATTACTGTGATTTTCTATTTCGGGTATTGATATTTTATAAGTTTTTATGGCTTCAGACAGTTTTTTAGGTCGAGATTCTAAAATATTCTTTGCCCATTTTGTGGATTTTCGTACTGCAATATATTTACCGTTGTTAGCAGTAGCCAAGCCTTGCCCCCCTTCAGTCAAACATCCTAATAAAGCAATATCTCCGGGTTTCAAACTTTTACGATATGTTTCTAATTCTGCTTTATTCTTTTCAATATTTTTGCTTGTAGAAATTTTGTCCCACCATTTATTGTAAAGTTCTTTTACTTTTTGCCCATACAATTCATGAATTTTCAAGTTTTCAGCAGTAGGTTTGAAAATCACGGAATTTTGTGTGTTCAAGTAAATATTTTGCTCTATACTATATTGTTTAGGCTTAAATAAATCTTGACTGCCATCAAGAAATTTAATTTTGTTGTTTCTTGTATCTGTATTTTGAATAGACGTAATACAAGTGTCCACCATTGCAGATTCAAAAGGATTTGCAGTGTCAAAAATGTAATTTATGGTTTTTGATAGCAACAAATCGCGCAAATTTCGTTTTGTTTGTGTTGTCCAAAATGTTTTTGGTGTAATGAAAGTTAATCCTCCTTTGTTGGTTAACAATTTATAACCTTTAAAGAAGAAATGAGTGTATGTATCATCCGAAAATCCGTATTCTTTTTCTAATGCTTTTTTATCTTCATCATTAACTCCTTTTGTACTAACATACGGCGGGTTTCCAATTACCACATCAAAGCCGTCTTTCAATCCGAACATCCATTCTGCATCGAAGAATGGCGAAGAAGCGTTTTGGTCGTAAGGATTCCACGCAGCCAATTGCTTGGCGTCTTCGGGGGCAAAGGTTTCGTTGGTTTCGAGAAGCGCTGCTAACTTTTTGCGCAGTTTTTCATCTTCGGAACGGCACTCACGTTTCTTTTGGGCAGTATCGGCAGAGAAATGCCGATGGCGTACTTCCAAGAGCGACCTTTTGGTTACTTCAATTTGTGGGTCTTCGAACAGGTTTCCCATTTGATTTTTAGGTTTCAAACCTGTCAGTGTGTTTGCCGCCACAAATTTGGTTTCGAGGTTAGGCAACGGTTTGATGCCGTAGTTGCCTGCGATTTCTTCTGTTGGCGTTTGCTCTACAATCAACGAAATGAAAAACCGCAGTTTGCTTATCTGTATTGCTATCGGTTGAATATCAATGCCAAATATACAGTTTTCAATCAAATGTAACTTTAAATCAAAAATTGAATCAGACGGAAAACCAAGATTTTCTATCATGCAAACAATACGGTTTAAAATACCCATCGGAAATGCGCCCGAACCGCAAGCAGGGTCAAGGATTTTGCATTTTCGCAGTGCATCGTAAATTTGTTTTTTTATGACATCGGGAGTTTCTGTCTCGCCAATGAACAACTTTCTGTAATCGTCTTCAAATTGCTCACCGACTGTTTGTTTCAAATAGGCAATAAGCGACTCATCTACCATATAGTTAACGATTTCGCGTGGTGTGTAAAATGAACCTGACTGCTTACGGGCGGTTTCTTTGGTTTCGGGATTGTAGGCGCCGAGCAGATTTTCAAATACCTTACCCAGTAATTCGGGGTCTAATGCTACGTCCACATCGTTTGGTGTGTTTTCTTCTATCGTAAAATTGTAACGTTTCAGAATGGGAATCAATCCGTTGTCTTTGTCAAAAAACAGACAGTTGGGTAAGAAAGCACGTTTTTGTTTTCCTTTTTCACGACTGAATCCGTCAAAATAATGAATAGTGGTTTTGCCGTCTATTTCCTTATCCAAACATTCAAACAGTCCGCCATTCAGGAAGGGTACACATTTAAAAATATCAACAACTCCGTATTTATCCATCTGAAACCACGACTCTTCTTTATCATCTCGAAACAGATTTTTAATTCCGTAATGTTCGTTCTTTCCTTGAAAACTCCTGTCTGTTGTAAATGTTCGCTCTTCAATTTTTCTGTTAAGTGTGGCAAAAAAGAGATTCTGTAAAATGGCATTATAGTAATTTCCCTTTGTTTGACTCATCGGGTCAAAATTTTTCAATATTTTTTGCAATTCTGTGGTATCGAAAATTGCATCGGGAATAAGTCTCTTTTGTTTGATAAACCACACAAACATCAAACGGGTAATGAGGCGTATCAAATGCTCTTCGTTTTTTCCATCGGGATAAGAAATCATAGTTTCGGGTTTCAAAGCCCATTCATACCAGTCAAAAAGTTCTTTGTAAAACTCTTTGGTGAGTGTTTCGACCGAGAAAGCATCTACCACATCTTTTAAAGAAAGATTTCCTGTTTTCTTTGCAATTACTTGCAGTCTGTCAGAGGCAGTTCTTGTATTTTCATCTTTACCAAGCAGATATGTATAGCGTTTAGGCTCGGTTACTTGATTGATAATGTTTCCTTCGTTGTCCAAAGTACGGATTTCGCTTACAAAACTCAGCCGCCATTTGCCTGATTGTTCAAACACAATCAGGGCGCCGTCCACGTCATATTTATACACAGAGCGGAGCAATTCCCGCAATCCAACTTTGTTGCGTTCCAACCATACTCCGGGTTTTACTTTCACCAAATACAACCCAATAATGCGTTCGTCTGCGGTATTGAAATTTCCTAATTCGTAAGCGGCATCGGCTTTATTGTTGTTTGGCAGCGGAATTTCTTGCGGCATTTGAAAGAAGTTTTTTACTCCAAAAATCTCTGTCAAAAGATTTTGCCAATCGACAAGCACAAAGGGCTTCGATAATATCTCTTGTATCTCTTTCTTTTCCATTATTTCAAATAAATTTCAAATAATTATTTCGATTAACAACTTGATATGTTGCTTGCGGATAAGCAGTTGAAAATGCCTGAGGCGCATTTGGCGTTTTTTCTCCCCATTTGATCTCTAAGGCGACAATATTATCGCCTGAAACTTCGAGCAAATCTATTTCCTGCCCATCGTAAGTGCGCCAAAAATAAAGTTCTTTTTCAGAATTTTCGTTCATTTTTTTTTTCATGCGCTCCCCAATCATATAACACTCCCACAAAGCGCCAACATCCTGCCTTAATGCTAACGAATTGTACGCCCCAATTAAAGCATTACGGATACCGGTGTCGTAAAAATACCATTTCCCTGCTTTAGTTACTTCTTTTCGCAAATTACGGCTAAAAGCACCCAATCGATATATTACAAATGTTTTAGAAAGTAAATCGAGGTACTTTTCAATGGTATTTTTACTCATTCCAAGTTTTCTGCCGAGTTCTTCATACGAAACTTCGCTACCCATCTGCAAAGCAACCAGTTGTAAAAGTTCCTTCATTTTTGAGGCGTTTTTAATTCCATCTACCATCAAAATATCTTTCAACAGGTACGCATCTACGATATTTTTCAAATATTCCTTTCGTTCTTCATTGCTGTTCATCATCACAACTTCGGGATAAGAACCGTACAAAAGCCTGTTTTCGAGATTTTGACGGGTTTGTAACAAATTTTCTATTTGAGAAATTTCAGTTTGAGAAAAAGCCGTTAAGTGAAAGGGGGTACTGCGACCCACCAGCGGTTCTCCCGATTTGTTGAAAAGGTCAAAGGATGACGATCCGCTAACAATAACTCTAATTCCCTGAATTTCATCCACTATCAGTTTTAATTTTACGCCAATGTCGGGAATATGTTGGGCTTCATCTATGGCAAGCAAATCAATATTACCGAACAAATTGCGATAATTGCCAATACTGCGGTTATCAAGCAAAGCAAGCGTATCGTAATCTTCGCCATTAAATGCCATCACTTTACCGGCACACTGCTCAACAATTTGATTCATCAAAACAGTTTTGCCAACTCTCCGCGCCCCAAAGATCATGACTACTTTGTTGGGTTTCAGAGAATTTTCAATTCTTTGCCGCAAATTTCTTTTTATTTTGTCCATACTATAAAGAATATTTTCGACTGCAAGTATAAAAAAAGTTTTTGTATTGACAAAATTTATACGAAAAAAGTCGTTTAATTGACGAAATTATTAGCATTTTATTTAATAAACGTTTCTGATAATACAATTTCGGGCGTAATATTGTTGTCTGTTTCTTCCAATTTAACTTCTTCTTCACTGCCGGTTACGGCATCGTATTTTTTTGCCAATGTAATGAGCAGACTATCTACTTGCGAAGCGTTAAGTTCTCGCTTTGAGAAAAACTTTTGACTTAATTTTTTCAGTTCATTAGCCAAGGGCGTGTAAGTTCCGTCTTCAACGAGGGGAAGCAACAACTGACATACTTCTTTCACCTGTGCGTGTTGTGTCATTGCCTTAAAATCACGCAAAAATTTCAACGCCTGCTTGGTGTTGGCATCGGCTTTGTCGGTGGTGGTTACTTTTTCGCTTGTTCCACCCAAAAAGTCTTCATCAAAGGCTTTTAAGGCGGTTTGTACGTGTTCGTAGTGATTTTGTGGCAACGAAAAAGCCGGCTCGGCAGCGTTTGCTTCAAAAAGATATGCTGCTTCCAAAAATGTTAGAGGGTTTGCCTGTTTTTTTTCTGTAATTCGATAAAATTCCATTTTGTAAGGCGATTTTAAAAATACGAGCGTTGAGTTTTCAATGCTTTCTTTTTGGGCAAATTGATTATTTCGTGCCGTTCTTGCCTTCAATGGAAAGTCTTTAATTCTTTTGTATTCTTTCGGATTATTGTCTTTAAAATCACGAATAAAGCGCAGGTAATGCAGGCGTTTATCTTCATCATCGGGTAATCCTTCTTTAAACAATTCAAATTGTTCCAACAATTCTTCGTGTGTAAATATTTGAGCATCTTCACCAAAGGCAGAGTGAAAACCTTGCAGTTTAATCAAAGCATTGTTATACAGTTTTATCTCTTCATCTCCTTGTTGTGAAGGATAAAAATTGTAGTTATAAATCACGCCTGCTACACTTCCAATTCGATTCACACGCCCTATACGTTGCATCAAGCGGGTAGCATTCCAAGGTGTATCGTAATTCACAATCACATTGGCGCGATGCAAATTTACGCCTTCTGCCAACACATCGGTTGTGATAAGAATATTGTAATCGTTCTTTTTCTCTCCCTCATAATTTGCATCGAAGTTTTCCTGAATAACGTCAAAGAATTTGCTTCTGTTATCGCTTGAAACGTTCAGAATTTTAGTATCAAGAAATGCTTTTACTTTATCTGTCAGATAATTAGCGGTAACCGTACTTTCGGTAAAAACCACAAGTTTTCCGGTTGGATTGATTTGTGGATTAAGCAATTCGTTTTTCAATGTGGATAGAAATGTATCCAATTTGGGGTCTTGTTCAATTGAACTCCAGTTTTTTACTAACTCCTGCAAAAGAGAATAGTCTTTTTGTAATCCATCAATAAGACCACTTTCAAAATCATCGGGGGAAAAAATATTATTTCGAGGATTTTCAATACTTAATTCTAAAATCTTTTTTTCCAACTCTTCCATACTGAAGCCTTTTTCCATTAAGTCGTTGATATGAAGGTCGGGGGCAATCAATATTTTCCCTTTTTCAAACATTTCAATCATTCTACCGGTGGCGACAGTCAGGTTTTTCAATGAAGATTTGAATGCGGTAAAACTGCTTTCTAATCGTTTTATCATCAGTGTTTTCATAATACCGGCAAGGGATTGGGAAACCAAAACGGCTTGCTCGTAGTAGTTTTCTCGCAAATCGAGTTTCAAGTATTTGATAGCCTGATAGCGGTAATACTGAATTTTATCGTCGTCGGTCAAGTAAAAAACTGTATGATAAAACAGTTTGCTTAATTTTGCATCAAATTCATAGATTTTAGGTCTGGGTGGTGCAATCTCAGGAAATTCAATGCCTTGTGCCTTTATGTCTTCAATGTATTTGGGATAATTTTTCAAATCACTTCTCGTTCTGCGAACCGTAATTTGAGAAATGACTTTTTCTCGAATGATTGAATATAACTCTCTGATACGTCGAATATTCGGTTTGTCCTGTTGCATAATTTCTCTGAACTCCCGAATGATAGGTCCGAAGAAACTTTGCAGATTGGTTATAGACAAAGTACTTCGTCTTGCATCTTGAAACAGAAGCAATTGATAATACAAATCTTGTGGACGGTTGTTGAGAGGTGTTGCCGATATAAGTATTATTTTCTTTTTCTTTCCCGGAATAAGTCCTTCGCCATTTCTTGGCGATTTACAGATTCTTTGCAGCAAGGCAAATGCCTGTGAAGTGTGATTTCTATACCGGTGTGCTTCATCTACTAAAACCAAGTCGTAATCTTCTTTTGCCCAATAATTCAGGTCATTCCCCTCTGCAATTTTGTCAAGCCGTCCGTTGGTAATAAACTTGGTGTGGCGGTCAATTCCAAAAAGGCGGAATGTACTTTTCCAGTTTTTTTCTAAAGCCGGAGGAAATACCACCAATATTTTTGTGTTTAACGAGCCGTTTGAAATTAAAAAACGTTTGGCAATCATCGCGGCAACAACTGTTTTTCCCAAACCGACCACATCCGACAGGAAAAAACCATTGTGTTCCATCAACATTTGAAAACCTTGATTTACAGCATCCACCTGATAGGAAAGTTTTTTATATATTTTTGGCAAATCTCCAACCGTATCAGGGTCGTAATCAATATTTTTACCGAAATATTCAATTAAGAACTTGATATAAAGTTCGTAAGGAGTGAATGATTGCCCAATATGCGTTTTTTGTTTAAACGCTTGAATGTCGGCAGGAAGAATAGGGGTAGAATCTTTCCACAAGTCAGCAAATTCTTTTTTGGTAAATTGCACATCATCATAATCTTTAAGCTCAACATTCAGTTCATAATTTGGCGTTTTCTTTATTCCAAGTCCTGCTTCCGTGAGGTTTGACGAACCCATAATTACTCGACCTTCTGAGTGTTCGTTATGATTTTCGGGTAAAAACAGATAAAATTTGGCGTGTATTGTTTTTGAATTATGCGCTCTCACTTCAAGGTGTCCTTCAATCAAATCATTGACAAATTTCAAAACGCCATTTTCAACTTCTTCCGAATATTTAGCTTCCTTAATATCCTGAATGAACCATTTAAGAAACTCCTCCTTGGTTTTCTCTTCATCCCCCAAATATAACAACCCTTTTCGTTGCGCTTCGGCAAACATCTGGTCAACATTGATGCCAACCAATATTTTGATGTCTTTTAAGTCTTTCAAGTAGGGTTGCAAAGCGAAATATCCGGAAGAGCGAAAATAACCTACTACTGCGTGAAAGGCATACAGGTTTTTCATATTTTCGATAATTCCTTTGAATTTGTCGAATAAATTTCGTTCGTTGTTATTGGTGAAAAATTTTGATGACATATTCTTTTTATTTATTTAAATTTATACTCTTTTTAGTAATACTCAATACTTTGTTTGAAAATTCTTTACCATCTGCCAATAAGTCCTTTACATTAACTTGCAAAATCCTTGCAATCTTATTCAGTATTTCCAAACTCGGTTGTTTTCGGTTACAGGCATAGGCATTGACCGTGCTGAAACTTTTGCCAAGTTGCTCGGCTAACCAAGTCTGTTTAATGCCTTTTTCGTCAAGCACTGCTTTTATTCTGTTCAATTTCATAATCTATTTTTTGAAATAACGACACAAATATAGTGAAAATTTTGCGATAAAATTAAGGTTTTCTTCTTTATTTTATTATTTGCTTTTCACTGTTTCCGCTTCTTTCCGTAACTGTTCCGCTTCATCGCTATCCCTTTTCATTCTTGCCAACTTTTCCGCCTGTTCCTTCACCAACTCCTCGTATTTCTCCACTTGTTTATGAATGGTTTTGATGCTGTCGCTGTATTTGAATTGCTGTTCCAAGCGGTAAAGGTTATCTTCATCGGTTTGCCCCTGCATTTTGATATAG
>Ga0082212_10010583_pt1 | contig 11789 bp, 7 predicted proteins | sample TergutNt197P3_FD_71548 | JGI IMG/M metagenome (GOLD analysis project Ga0082212, IMG submission 71548) | Neocapritermes taracua P3 segment gut microbial communities from Petit-Saut dam, French Guiana - Nt197 P3 | ecosystem: Host-associated > Arthropoda: Insects > Digestive system > Gut ... | reverse complement strand
AGCTCAGGATCAGATAGTTTTTCAAGTGTGCCAAAGACGTCTCCTGCCGCGGATTTTAACCTTGGAGCGCTTTCGCAACCACGCGGTATAGGCAGCGTTTTCGTTTTACGATCATCGGTCCGGCCCAGAAGATAATCGGCGGTGACGTCATAATAGTCGCATATTTTAGCGACAAAATCAAGCTTCGGTTCGCGCGCATCGTTTTCATAATGCGACAACAGCGCTTGTGAAATACCGAGATCGGCGGCTGCGCGTCGTTGGCTCAGCCCTTTCTCACGCCGTAAAGCGCTGAGCATTTTTGCAAAAGCAGATTTCATTAAAAGCCCCCTTGGGGCCAGGCTTCAGCCGACGGATCACACTGCGTCGGGGTAAAATCCCGGTTGCCCGTAAACTGTTACACCTCCGACGCCAAACCTCCGGTTCCCGACCCTAAACCGCTTGCATTTTAAATACAGTTCGTATAGTATACCTGTAAAGAACAACTTTGTAAACAGGAGTGCAGACATTATGACAAGAAAATTTCCGAATTTGTTCAGCCCGCTTAAAATTGGGGGGCTGACGATGAAAAACCGGATCATTTCAGCGCCGATGACATATCCGATACTCACATCCGACGGAGCACTGACCCCTGAAGCTGCAGCTTTCTACGAGCTTCGCGCAAAAGGCGGCGCCGCCGTCGTAACGGTCAGCGAGCTGATCGTCGACGGTAAAATGGGGAAGTACTATCCGGTGCAGGTTACGATCGACGCGCCGAACGCCAAGGACTGTCTTGCGGTCGCGGCGAGAGCGGTACGCAGGCACGGCGCGATCGCCAGCATGGAGCTTTCGCACGGCGGGATGTTTGCGCTGACTGACGGGTCGTCATGGGGGCCTGACGATGTGTACGGGGACGGCGCTTTATTGACTCGTAAAATGACAAAGGCTATGATCGACGGGGTGGTAGGGCATTATGCTAAAGCGGCAGCGCTATGCCGGGACGCGGGTTTTGAGATGTTACTCATACATGCCGGTCACGGATGGCTGTTGGAGCAGTTCCTCTCTCCCTCGACAAACAAAAGAGACGATGAGTACGGAGGGAGCCTTCAAAACCGGGCCAGGCTCGCTCTCGAGGTCATTGGCGCCGTCCGCTCGGCCGTCGGCAAGGATTTTCCGTTGGAACTGCGCGTAAGCGCTGAGGAATACCTTGAGGACGGCTATTCAATTGAAGACACTATAGAGTTCGCGAAGCTTGCTGAAGATAAAATCGATCTGTTGCAGGTTTCGACAGGTTCGCATCACAACAGCTTTGACAGGACGCACCCGTCGATGTTCTATGAGCGCGGCGTCAATGCGCATTACGCCGAAGAAGTCAAAAAGTATGTGGGTATACCGGTTTCAACGATCGGCGCTCTTAACGAGCCGCAAATGCTTGAGGATATCATCGCGGGCCGACGCGCTGACGCTGTCGTGATGGGGAGGGCTCTGCTTGCCGACCCGTATCTCCCGCGAAAGGCGTTTGAGGGACGCGACGATGAGATCGTCCGCTGCTGCCGTTGCTTTACATGCATGGCGGAACGCTTGCTGACGGGATTGCGTGTCTGCGCGCTGAACCCTGTTATTGCCCACGAATACGAGCATAATTACGCTCCGCCGCCGGTCAGACGAAAAAAGGTATTGATCGCGGGCGGCGGTCCGGGCGGTATGCAATGCGCGATCACGGCCGCGGAACGGGGGCATGAAGTAACTCTCTGCGAAAAAAGCGGATCGCTTGGAGGCGCTTTGAAAGCGGAGCGCGGTATACCGTTCAAAGCGGATCTGTACAGGTATATAGCCGTAAAAACGCTGCAGATGGAAAAAGCCGGAGTCTGCGTCCGTCTAAACACAGAGGTAACGCCCAGGCTGGCAGATGAACTGGCGCCGGACGCGCTTATCGTCGCGGCAGGGGCGGAACCGCTGGTTCCGCCGATTCCCGGAATTGAAAAAGCGATTATGGCTGACTCGCTGGTTGACGCAGGCGACAGCATCGGTAAGAAAATAGTCATAATAGGCGGCGGGCTTGTCGGCTGTGAGACAGCCTTACATCTGGCACAAACCGGACGCGACGTTACGGTAGTTGAAATGAAAGACCAGGTTTGTGAGGATGCAAATCCACGCCACAGGCCGTTGTTGATCGCTGAATTGGAGAAACTCGTGATATGTCTCACAGGTACAAAGGCTGTACGCCTGTGTGACGAGGGGGTTCTTTGCGAAATAGAGGGCAGCGATGCAAAGTACAGCGAGGTGAAGGTCGGTGAAACGAATTGCGGCGAGAAGAAAGGCTGTGAAATGAAAGCCGGTGAAGTGCTGGTTCCCGCCGATACGGTCGTTTGTGCGGCGGGGCGCATATCCAACCGCGCGTCGGTAGACGCCCTCGCGGACAGCGCGCCTTATGTTGACGCGATCGGAGATTGCGTTAAGCCCGGTAACGTCGCGCAGGCAACTTTCCGCGGCCATTTCGCGGCTCTGGACATTTAATTGTAAAAAATAGTTTAATAATTTGACAATATAATGTATAATGTGTGTACATGATACCCAAGATGATGTGAGTCCCGCACTTGCGTAAAGAAAGGATTGAGCGTTTTATGAAAACTAAACGTATCGCTGCCCTTACCTTAATAATAGTCATGCTTCTGGCGGCGCTGCCGATAGGAGGGCCGGCGTTAGCGGATCGGACGCCTTCCCCATGGGCTGTCCCGGAGATGAGCGCCGCAAATACATCCGGCCTGCTGACTCCGAGCGCAGCCAGGGATTTCCATACGGCGCTGACCCGCGATGAGTTTTGCGAACTTGTTGTGGTTATGGTCGAACAGACTTTGGGGCGCGAGCTGCCCGTACCGGCAGCAAACCCGTTTGTCGACGACCGTGACCCGATCAGTATCCACGCGCTCAAGGCATGGAACTACGGGATAATAACCGGCATCACCACGACTCTGTTCGCGCCCGCGCAGAAAGTCGAGCGCCAGCAGCTATGCGCAATGATGATTCGCGCAATAAGGGGATTGGAGAGCGGCTTGAGAATGACGTTGCTGAGTCCTGGCGTAGCGACGCTTCCATACAGGGACGCCGCTCAAATCCGTGATTATGCAGTCGACCCTGTTAAGCTGGCTTACTCAAATGATATCATGCAGGGTACCGAAACCGGATACTTTTTACCGGGTAATGACGTCACATCACAGGAGTGCGTGGCTGTTATCATCCGCAGCTTTAACCGGATCGAATCCGCAAGGACCCCCGGCATGGCGTCGTCGCAACTGCTAGATTTGGCCGTTAACCGGGTACATATCGGTTACGCATACGGGGACAATGAATATGGCGTGTCGCAGAACATTACATTACCCACGACAAGCTCAGGCGGATCGACAGTATCCTGGACGAGCAGTAACAGTAACGTAATAAGTATCAGCGGTACTACCGGTATTGTCAATATAGCGTCAGCCCCGCGTACTGTGACGCTTACAGCAACGATCCGTATCGGAAATAATTCGCGAACGAAAACATTCGATCTCACGACTTCGCAAAACTCCGGCGACCGGCTGCTGCTTGACAACGCGGTCAACGAGCTTGATATCCTGTACCTGAACGAAGGAGACGGAAACGGAAGTGTTACGGGAAGGATCGGATTGCCGACGACTGTCCTCGGGCTCCCCGTAACGTGGCAAAGCAGCAACACTGCAATCGTCAGTACTGCAGGTATAGTAGCGGTGCCGTCAGGCAGCGAGACGCGCAATGTAACGCTTACCGCAACGATAAGGTCGGGCAACCAGTCGCGGACAAAGACCTTTAACCTTATTGTAGCAAACCCCGCCTATAACAGGGGAGTGACGCTGCACGGGGTGCAGCTCGGGCTGACGTCGGCGCAAACCGCGCAGATACTCGGTACTGCCAGACGTTCGATCGCGGCAGCCAATAACGAAACATGGCAGCTGTTTTATAACACGAATTACTCAAACTTTATCGCGGTGGCGTTCATCGGGGACAGAGCCGTCGCGGTGTATTCGATGGCGTCAGGCGTCGCGAATCAACTCAGAAACAGGAGCAACTCGGTGATAAGTATCGCTGAAGCTAATTCCTGGAGCGGAGTCGGCGCAGTCTCGTATACAGACCCCGGCAACTCCTCTCAGCAATACGCGATAATGATCTATGATACTACTACCGCAATTGGCACATACCGCACAATGATCGCCGAAGGTCAGGAACAGCTCCTGTACGAGTTGGTAAACGCGTTCAGGCAAAGAAACAGCAGATCGGCGCTCGAATGGGCCGCAAAGCTGGGAACCGCAACGCGCGCGTACAGCTCTGCAGGGGGGACAGGCACAAATTTACAGCAGCGCGTAATAAACGCCGGGTTTGACAGCGCCCGCTATTCCGGCGGGAATATTATCCCCGGCAACGGGGACGCGATAGACGCTTTAGATCAAATAGTCAGAAACTCCACCGGATCGTCGTCGATGCGCAGCGCGATACTCGGCAGCAGCCTGACAATGTTCGGGGCAGGATTCGCCGGCAGCAATTCCGGTAATTACAGGACGTATTTTTCGTACGCGCTAAGCGATGTAGTTTACATAACGAACGCCACCGCGATACAGAGCGGTACAAACGTCAGCACGGTCAACGTTAACACCGGGAACGCCAACGCGATGATAATTACGCTCACAATATCGCCGTCAGGCTTTAACGAGTCGCTGAATATATCATCATCAAATGACCGGATAATGACTGTTTCAGAGTACAGCGCGGCAAACAGAACCGTCAAAGTCACCGGCGTCGCGAACGGAACCGCAAATATAATCGTCAAAGGCAACTGCAGCGATAAAAGTTTCAATATTCCGGTGTCGGTCGGCGCTGTTTATGCGGATAACCTGACATTGACATATACGGGACCTGGAACCGCTACGACGCTGACGACGTCATCAAACGTACAGACTAATACAAATCCAACAGTGACATGGCCAAGAACACTGGTCATGGGGACAGGAGATACCCTGACGATCACTGCGGCGACTACAAACGGCTCTACAGTGGAGTGGTCGAGTTCCGATTCGAGCGTCGCTACCGTTTCCAGAAACGCAGCTAACAATAATGTCACGGTGACTGCGGCGGCGGCTAAAGCCGGGACGATAACGATCACAGCGCAAGTACGAAGCGGGTCGGGCTCAAATCACTATATTACGCATAGAATACCGCTTCAAGTGGTTTCGGTGACGGCGATTACACTTGATCCGGCAACTGTCAGCGTAGGAGGCCCGCCGACTAAAGCGTCAGTAACGGTGAGCAATCTGCCGGCGTCAGGGACCGGTTATACTCCCGAGTACTTATGGACCTCAACTGCTCAGCTAACGCGTACTACGGCAGCGACAGATCCGTTGACTGCAACCTTCAGGGCTGACACCACCGGTACGGCGACGATCACCTATACGGCGACATGGTCAGGCGCTAACAGTTTGTTTATCGGGAAAATCACAAGAAGCTTGAATGTGACTATACAGAATCAATACGCGACAGGCATCACTGTGTCTCAAAGTGGCGCGGGAGCTTTGACACAGGGGCAGGTGCTTGCAATGATACCCGGTCAGACGTTGCATTTTTCAGCGTCGCCAATACCCGCGAATATAACTCAAAGCGCGATCAGTTATTCATGGAGCGCATTCCCTGCCGGAGTCGTAACGGTAGGAGGAAGCGGGAGCAATAACGCATCCGGCGCGGTAACGGCTCTTACAGAGGGACCAGTAGTAATTACTGTCAAGCTGAATCAGGGAAGCGGAGAAGAACAGTCTTTCAGTTTTTCTATAAATGTCGACTGGCCGACGTTCGACATCAATAATCCGGGGGCTATAACGAAAAATGTACCCGTCCAGTTTGGTTTCAATTCAGGACACACACTTGATGCACTAAAAAACGCGGGATATGAAATGAAATGGTTTTTCTTTAGTGAAAGCGATATAGCCGATATGGAGGAGTCGTCAGGTTGGCTGGTTCCGAATGATTCAGGAACAGGCATAGTAGTTGCAGAGCTCTGGTTCGAAGACTCGCGTATAGATTGGTTGGTTAAGGAGCTGCCTATAACAATCATCGATCCGATATGACAAGCGCGTAATGCCCTGCGCCTGAACAATGATATAGCGGAGCCCCGCGGTTTTCAGAACTGCGGGGCTCGTTCACTTTTAGTCCCTCACCGGTATGATCTCCAGCCAGTATCCGTCCGGGTCTTCGATGAAATATAACCCCATATCAGTGTTCTCATAGCAAATACATCCCATTTCGGCGTGTAAAGCGTGAGCCGCTTCGAAATCATCCGTAATAAACGCCAGGTGTATCTCATTGTCGCTAAGATCATATGGCGTATCTCTGTCCCGCAGCCAGGTCAGCTCGATCAGGTAATTTTGCGAACTATCTGAAATGAAGACCAGTTCAAAACTTCCGTCCTTGCCCTCTTTGCGCCTGACAACATCAAGCCCTAAAGCTTCCTTGTAAAACGTCAGTGATTTTTCCAAATCAAGGACGTTTATATTTGTATGCGCCATTTTGAAATTCATAACCACAACTCCAATCTTAGTATTATGTATCTATATTGCATCAAGGTACCCATATTATATAAGTTATCCCTCCCGCGCGCAAGTGCAGTCTTGCGGAAAAATATCACACTAATTCTATAAAACTGATAATAAAATGTAGAAATGTGACAAACTCGTGACAATAGCGGTTCATAATGACGCCAATGATGTCACACGAAACGGATAAAAAGATGCAAGAAAAACAGTAATTGTGACGAAAATGTGACAACAAAGGTGTAATCTAAAGGCACGAAAGCGAAAATGTAACAAAAACAATAATTATTTATGGGAGGACAGAACAATGAAAATGAACAGGAAAGTATTAGCAGTAATCATCTCAACCGCGTTGGTATTCACACTCACATTCCCGCTGAGGGCGTTCGCGAGTACATCAGGCAGCGTTTCACTGATCGATCAGTTCCCTGGTGGAAAATACAATCAATCATTTGATTACTACGTCAACTCACAGGGCAACATCGAGCAGCTGATGGTCGGGATCAAAGCGGTTCCGAAAGACGACGCGGGACACGGGCACACATGGACGATCGTCGCTGATGAGAATGCCGTACCAGGAACAGTATTAACGATTGCGGTTCAAACAAAAGGAAATAATTACGTAGCGTATGTAATTCAAGTAGACGGACCCGGAGAATTCCAGTTCCCGCACGATGTAAGCCTTGGCCGCGGATTCGCGTTTGCGGTAGACTACATTGAGCCTGAGCCGGAAGACCCGATCGACCCGGAAGACCCGATAGTGCCTGATCCCGATCCTGAAGTCGGCAGCCTGGTTATCACAAAAGCTTTTGCCGGCGACGTCACAGAAGCGCCTGAGAATTGGGACGCCACGTTTGAAGTCAGGGATTCAGAAGATGAAATCATAGCAACAGTTAAGTACTCGGATTTCAATAACGGAACAAGCCACATCATCTCCGACCTGCCGTTTGGCGCGTACAATGTCGCCGAGACCGGCGGAGAGATCGAAGGATACACGCTGACTGTCAGTTACACAGGCGCCGGCTCTGTTGCAGAGGACGCGGATGGCGCGCTGATAGTGACAAACAGCTACGAAGAAGATGAAGATGATACCCCGCCTCCGACGACCCCGACGACCGATCCCGATCCCGAAGTGGGCAATCTGGTGATCACCAAGGTATTTGATGGCGACGTCACAGAAGCGCCTGAGAATTGGGAGGCCACGTTCGAAGTCAGGGACTCAGAAGATGAAATCATAGCAACAGTTAAGTACTCAGATTTCAATGACGGAACAAGCCACATCATCTCCGACCTGCCGTTTGGCGCATACAATGTCGCCGAGACCGGCGGAGAGATCGAAGGATACACGCTGACTGTCAGTTACACAGGCGCCGGCTCTGTTACAGAGGACGCGGATGGCGCGCTGATGGTGACCAACAGCTACGTAGAAGACGAAGATGATACCCCGCCTCCGCCGACCACGTCGAACCCGCCGGATCAGCCGACCCCAGGTTCTTCACGGCAGCAGCAACAGCAGGATCCCGTAATAGAAGATATCCTCAGCTTTGAAGAGGTTGTGATTTTTGAAGAAGAAGAAGTACCGCTTGGCGACTTCCGCAACAGAGAAGGCGACGAAGTTGAAGTCGAAGAGATCGAGATACTCGACGAGGAAGTACCGATGAGCGAAATGCCCCAGACCGGAATCGAAGACGCGGTGATACTGTGGATAATAGCGCTGTGCGCGGCGCTGGCGACAGCAGGAGCGATGAGCGTAGCGGCTTCCAGGGCTAAGAAAGACAATGACTGATAATTATTGCGCAATGAGTTCGTGAAAAGAGTAACGAACAATAGCAGGGCTGTCTCGTATGATCGCTTGGATCAAAAGAGACAGCCCTGATTTATGCATTGCCACGCGTCTGATGACACACTAACCCCGCCCGAACACTGCAAGCATTGCCTTATACGCCATATAACAGTCAAGCTTCGACACGATCTCATATGGCGCATGCATCGACAGTACCGGGACCCCGGCGTCGAGCGTAGTTATATTCCGGTTGGCCATATATTTCGCGACTGTGCCGCCTCCGCCCTGATCGACCTTGCCCAGCTCCGCCATTTGCCACGCGACGCCTTTTTCAGTGAATAAAGCACGGATCATCGCAATGATCTCGGCGGAAGCGTCGCTTGACATAGCCTTGCCTCGTGAACCGGAAAACTTCATTATTCCGACTCCGCAGCCGAGGTTCGCGCTGTTGAGTTTTTCGCTGACGTCCGCGAAATTCGGGTCGAAAGCGTTGCACACATCGGCGGAAAGGCAGAACGACGCTTTATAGCAGTCGCGAAGTTTGACCCCGGCCGCATCGCACAGATCCTCCATGAAATCCTCAAACATTGCCGACTGCATACCGGAAACGCCTTCAGAACCGACTTCTTCTTTGTCAACCAATACGCAGGCTGCTGTTATTTGCGGGTTTTTTATATCCATAATCGCTTTTAAGGCAGCGAACGAACAGGAGCGGTCGTCATGTCCGTAAGCGCCGATCATTGAACGGTCTAGCCCGACGTCGCGAGCGCGCATAAGAGGTACGGCTTCGATCTCGGCAGACTGAAAATCATCCTCTGTAATACCGTATTTTTCATTAAGGAAATTCATGACGGTGAACTTTACACGATCCTTTTCCTTTTCTTCCCCTGTCGGGCGGCTCCCTATAAGAATATTCAGGTTTTCACCTGTAAACGCATCTCCCAGAGTCTTTTTTTCCTGATCTTTACCGAGATGCGGCAGCAGATCTGTGATCATGAAAACGGGGTCACCCTCGTCTTCGCCGATGACGATGTCAACTGCACTGCCGTCCTTCTTAATTACGACGCCATGGAGTGCCAGTGGCAAAGCGACCCACTGGTATTTTTTTATCCCGCCGTAATAATGAGTTTTAAAAAACGCCATATCGCCGTCCTCGTAAAGCGGAACCTGTTTGAGGTCGATACGGGGCGAGTCGATATGAGCGGCGGCTATGTTCACGCCTTCCGACAGCGGTTTTTTACCGATAACGGCCAGTATCAACGCCGTTCCTCCGGTTTTTGCGTATATCTTTGACCCGGCTTTCAGTTTCATACCGCGCTTGTATTGTACAAAACCGCTGTTAGCGGCGAGCCTTATCGCCTCCGCAACAGACTCGCGTTCGGTTTTCGCTTTATCGAGAAAGAGCTTGTATTCCTCGCAGTAGGCTTCTGCGCGGGCAACCTCCTTCTCGTCTATCATGTCATATGTGTTTTTTTTCTTGTAGAACAACTCGTCCCTGTCAGGCATTTATATGACCCCCTATCAATTGCGCAAAAAAATCTATGCACTTTTCTTCAAAATCTTCGGACATATTATATGAGTTCTCGAGAATATAGTTGCAATTTTCCCTGAAAAAACTCTCGGGTTTTTGCGCGTTTATCCTCAGTTCAGCCTGCTCTCGGGTTATTTCATCGCGCTTTATTATTCTTGATACTCTCGTCTCAAACGGTGCGATGACGCCGACTGTGACGTCGCATCTGTTGCGTCTTCCGCTCTCAATAAGCGCAATGGCGTCTATAGCTGCGACGGCTCCTCCCTGTGCTTTCCATTCGTCGAGGCGCGACTCGATTTCTGTACTAACATACTTGTGAGTTATCGTGTTTAGATCCGCCAGCGCAGAGGGATCAGAAAAAACTATTTCACCGAGCCTTTTCCGGTCGATCATGCCATCCAGCAATACTCCTGAGAATCTTGCTTCGAGTTCGTCTTTCAAATAATCGTTTTCCGAGAGCAGATCATGGTAAATAGCGTCGCAGTCGAGCACAAGCGCGCCAAGCGCTTCGAGCGCTTTCAGCGCGGTAGTCTTTCCCGCCCCGGTCCCGCCTGTAATACCGATTATGAACAAAAGTATGCACGTCCCTTGCTATCCGCTGCCTTTTGTATAATGACGCGGAACTAAAACGCATCCCTAGTCAATAATTCTACATTCCGCGATTTACACTTTAATTGCGCGTAACACGCGCCGGATATCCTCCTCGGGTATCGCTCCCTGTCTAACCACACGAAACGGTTCAAGAGTCAAATCCACGATCGTCGACTCAAAACCCAGCTCGCACCTGCCGCCGTCGATAACACAGTCGATCTTGCCGTCAAAATACTCAAGAACTTCTTCCGCTGTCTTGGGGCTTGGCATTCCGGAGTAATTTGCCGAGGGCGCAGCCAGAGGGACGCCTGTAAGGCGCAGTAATTCCAGCGCTTTCGGGTGGTCCGGGCACCGGACGCCGATCGTGGCTCCGCCTGCTGTCACGATATCCGGCACTGTTCCACGGCGGGGTAATACGAGCGACAGGGCGCCTGGCCAGAACGCATTTGCCAGAAGCCGCGCGGATTCGGGTATTTCAGCGCAGACAGTCTCCGCAACGTCCAATCCGGGAACAAGTAAAATGATCGCTTTTACAGCCGGACGGTTTTTGACTTCGTATATTTTCGCAACGGCGTCAGCGTTCAGGGCGTTTCCGGCAAGCCCATAAATGGTATCGGTAGGAACCGCGACAAGCCCGCCGTGTAATATGACGTCCGCCGCGTACGTCAAATCATCTGAATTTAAAACAACAGTATTCATTATATAATTTATTCTACATTTACGAAGCTTTGAGTTTGTCCGCGCGATCAGCCATAACAAGCGCGTCGATCACCTCGTCCAGCGCGCCGTTTAGTATTTGCGCGATTTTATACAGCGTCAAACCAATACGGTGATCTGTTACGCGGCCCTGAGGGTAATTATAGGTCCGTATACGTTCGGAACGGTCTCCTGTACCGACCTGGCTTTTCCGTTCGGCGGCGACCTGTTCGTTTTGGCGGCGGCGCTCCTCCTCGTACAGCCTCGAAGCAAGGATCTTCATAGCGCGTTCGCGGTTTTTATGTTGGCTTCGCTCGTCCTGGCACTCAACTACCGTTCCGGACGGCAGATGGGTGATACGTATAGCGGAATCCGTTTTATTTACATGCTGTCCGCCTGCGCCGCTGCTGCGGAAAGTGTCGATTTGTAAATCGTTTGGATTGATGTGAAAATCTACTTCTTCAACTTCCGGCAGGACGGCTACGGTAACCGTCCTCGTGTGGATACGGCCTGAGGCTTCTGTTTCAGGTACGCGCTGGACTCTATGGACTCCGCTTTCAAATTTGAACCGCGAATACGCACCGTCGCCCTCTATGATAAAACTTACTTCTTTTATCCCCCCAAG
>Ga0082212_10010582_pt1 | contig 11790 bp, 11 predicted proteins | sample TergutNt197P3_FD_71548 | JGI IMG/M metagenome (GOLD analysis project Ga0082212, IMG submission 71548) | Neocapritermes taracua P3 segment gut microbial communities from Petit-Saut dam, French Guiana - Nt197 P3 | ecosystem: Host-associated > Arthropoda: Insects > Digestive system > Gut ... | reverse complement strand
AAACAGATGCGCTTCTACACCAAGACAGAAGGGCTTCTATAAATCGGCAGATGCGCTGTTGTATAAAAACAGTTGCGCTTGTATCTGAGAACAATATTGATACTTAATCGTATTTTCACTTTTAGAATAACAATTTGTTTTTCGTCTAAATCTTGCTAAAAATGTCTTATCTGTCCGTTATAACTTCCTACAGTATAAGTCTCTTTTTTAGTTTGTACAATTGTAATGCCGGTATCATTTCTTTATAAGATTTCCAATAATCTGTCATTACAAAACCTTTTGCATAACCTTTTACACTGTCCCATAATTTTATACCTGTTTCTGTTCCTCTAGTGCCCAAAAAGAAATCAACGTACTCTCTTGCTGTCCTATCAACAGCAATCCATATCCATTTGTAGTTTTTTTGAAACTACATAAGTATGAAGTTCGTCTAATTCCATTATCTGAACAGGTTTGAAATTGCGTATCTTTTTCAATTCAGAGCCATATTTTTTTACCCAGTTCATTGCGGTTACATGGCTTACATTCAGTAATCTTGCTATTGAATGAAAACCGAGTCCTTCAAGATACACAGACAATCCAAAGCGACTCCTCTTTTCTTTTTCAGCAAAATAAGAGTAATCAAATGTGTAGTTCTTGCCACAATACTTGCATTTATAACGTTGTATTCCCCTTACTGTGCCGTTTTTTTACTCTATCTTCTGATTGACAGTGAGAACATATCGTAATACCTTTTTTGATGCAAAAAAAATAAATCTATATTAGGTTACCAAATCCATATAATTAAATTAATTCACTACAAATGTAACGTTTTTTTATTATCGCTGTAAAATTTTCCACATTTGAGGCAAAATACTTCTTATTGCCGTCTGAGGGCAGAGTTCTTTGAATAGTCTTAAAATTTATTGCCATAGTTTCGGGTTTTTAAATTAGAATGTAAATATATGATATTTTGTTTTTACTTAAATAATTTCACGAAAAATTAATGTGCGGCATTTCTCTATTTCCACCCAAGCCTCACTTTGCACAACTCTTTGCCATCGGCGCGCATTACGGAGTGATTGTAATATCCGTCATTGTCGGCGCGAGTTTGCAGGAAAACCTCATCGTTATAAAACGATTCGGAAAGATAGTTAATTTCCGTTGAATGAACACAGTTTTGTTTCACAAAATCGAGGTCGTAAGCATCATTTATCCATTGAAGATATTTAACGTTGTTTGTATGCAAGTTTATATCAAGGTCGCTGATTTTCACTTTAAACCGTTCGGAATTTTTTGTTTCGGCTTCGGCAAATTCCAATTTCGAGGCATATCTGATGGGCGATTCCTGCATTTCGTAATTGCGTTTAAAATGGCTCAAAGCCGCTTCCGGTCGCTGTATCCGCCGCGTTGCTTGGTCGAGTATCAGCCACGAAGACGTTGCAAAGGCAATATGTCTTCCATCGGGACGGCTTACTTCGAAATTCCTGAGAGCAAACAGTTTATCGGTTCCGTTTGGATATGTGGTAACTACAATCGACTCGCCCCATTCAGCCCATTCGGATATTTCGGCATACATTCGCGACAATGCCCAAAAATGATTGTGTTTCATCAGGTCGGCTCTTCCAAACCCCAATATTTCAGCGTGTTCCGATGCTATATCTTGAAGATAGTTAAACAGCGATGCAAGGTTCAATTTGCTGTCGGTGCCTGTTTCGTAAACGTGTATTTTGTATTCTTTTTGTAATTTTGAGTTGTCTGCCATTTCTTTTTTTATAGTATTTTATATTAACTGTCAAATTTTATATCGTTACCTTCAATACTTTAGCCAATTGACTAAAATGCATTTCAATAATATGTCGTTAAATATTTCTCTAAAAGACACTCGATTATGGCCATCAAAAGTACGATATTTACAGTAATAACAACAGTTGTCGCTGTGTAAATCTGCAAATAGCTTTTTGTTAAGTACTTATTTTTTATGTACTGATCATGTGTGTGTTTGATACGGGCATATTTGTCATGAAAATGGAATGCTGGTAACAGATATAGCAGACAAAAGAAACACGACTTTTTTCAGTTTTTTGATGAAACCCATTTCAGAAAGATATAAACACAAAATAGAATTTGATTTTTATCCAGCCTTCGTTGAACAAATTTTAAAAGTTTGTAATTTAATTGAAAATATTTTTGATATTTTTTTGCATTTTCTTACATCGAACTCATGTTATAAAATAATGATTATCTTTGCCGTATGAAATATTGGCAGGAAGAACTTGAAACCATTAGCCGGCAGGATTTAAAAGAACTGCAATTGGAACGGCTTCGGAAAACCGTGGAAAGAGTGGGCAATTCTCCTTTTTATCAAAAAGTGTTTGCTGAAAACAAGCTTTCGGTAGATACGCTTCAGTCATTGGATGATTTGAAGAAATTCCCTTTTACAACGAAAGATGATTTACGCAATCATTATCCTTTCGGTATGGCGGCTATTCCTTTGAAAGAATGTGTTCGCTTGCATTCATCCAGCGGAACGACCGGAAATCCTACTGTGGTGCTTCATTCGGCAAAGGATTTGGACGAGTGGGCGAATCAGGTAGCGCGCTGCATGTATATGGTGGGCATACGCAATACGGATGTTTTTCAGAACACATCGGGCTACGGCATGTTTACCGGAGGTTTGGGATTTCAATACGGTGCCGAGAAATTGGGTTGTTTGACCGTTCCTGCAGCTGCCGGAAATTCAAAACGGCAAATCAAGTTTATTACCGATTTTGGAACTACCTGCCTGCATCTTGTTCCCAGTTATGCCTCTCGACTGGCGGAAGCAATGTACGCGGAAGGAATTGACCCGCAAAAGGATACCAAATTACATACGTTTGCAATAGGCGCCGAGCCACATTCGGAGGAGCAACGGCAACGAATCGAACAAATGCTTGGCGTAAAGGCTTATAACTGTTTCGGGATGTCGGAAATGTGTGGGCCGGGAGTCGCTTTTGAATGTAAAGAACAAAACGGAATGCACATCTGGGAAGATTATTATATAGTAGAAATTATCAATCCCGAAACATTGGAACCAGTTGCCGAAAATGAAGTCGGCGAATTGGTGTTAACTACGCTCATGCGTGAAGCAATGCCGCTGATTCGCTACCGGACACGCGATCTGACACGCATCCTCCCCGGCGAATGTAAATGCGGTCGCACGCATAAACGTCTTGCCCGTTTTCAGGGACGAAGCGATGATATGATCATTCTGAAAGGCGTGAATATTTTTCCCATACAGATTGAAAAAATATTAATGCAATTCAAGGAACTGGGAAACAATTACCTGATTACCATAGAAACCATTGACAACAACGACGAAATGTTGATAGAAGTGGAATTGGGAGATTTTTCAACCGACGATTACAGCCGTTTGCAGGATTTGGCTAAAACAATCACCCGTCAATTGAAGGATGAATTGCTCATCACTCCCCGTTTGAAATTGGTAAGTAAAGGCTCTTTGCCCGTTCAGGAAGGGAAAGCCGTACGAGTAAAAGAATTGAGAAAATTTTAAACAATTAATCATTATTATGACAATTAATCAGATTTCGATTTTTTTAGAAAATAAGTACGGAAAATTAAATGACTTGTTCGCTCTGTTGAATAAGGAGAGTATCCGTATTATTGCCGCAACGGTGGCAGATACTACTGAATTTGGCATTTTGCGAATGATTGTCAGCGATGCAAACAAAGCGCACTTTCTGTTGAAGAATAATAATGTAAATGTTAACCTGACAGAAGTGTTGGCTATCGCTGCACCGTCTTCCGGCGATGGTTTTGCAAGTATTTTGGCGCATTTCACGAAAGCAGGACTCAGTATCGAATATATGTATTGTTTTTCTTCCAAAGAAAAATCAGTACTGATATTGCGGACAAATAATCGTGAAAGAGCTTTGGATGTTGTTCGGAAACAAAATTTGAATTGTATAACCGAACAAAATTTAATGAATTTATAATATTTAAAAACAATAAAAACTAATATTATGTTTGGAATCAATGACCCCGGTATTTGGGTAGCTTATCTGATGGCATTTTTATGCCTTGCTTTTTCGATTTGGTATGGAGTTTCACGTTGGAATAAAGAAGAAGAATAATGAATACATTAGGAATTGGTATTATCGTAATGCTTTATATGTTTGCACTCGTGTGGTTGGGATACCTCGGATACAAACATACAAAAAATGCAAGTGATTATTTAATCGGAGGTCGTCAGGCTAATCCGATCATCATGGCTCTGTCTTACGGAGCGACGTTTATTTCCGCCTCGGCGATTATCGGCTTTGGCGGCGTATCGGCAACCTTCGGAATGGGCATTCAGTGGCTCTGTATGCTGAATATGCTGGTAGGCGTTGTCATCGCATTTATATTTTTCGGTCGGCGCACACGTCGTATGGGCGCGGAATATAATGCAAATACATTCCCGCAACTATTGGGTTTACATTACAAATCGCGTGCGGTACAAGTGATTATTGCCGCCGTAATTTTCATCGGAATGCCTTTGTACACAGCCGTTGTGATGAAAGGCGGAGCAGTATTTTTAGAGCAAATATTTTCAATGGATTATAACATTGCATTGCTTATGTTTACGTTGATAGTGGCTGCTTATGTGATTACGGGCGGCATCAAAAGCGTGATGTACACCGATGCTTTTCAGGCGGTTATTATGTTTGCCTGTATGCTGTTCCTGCTGGTATGGTTTTATCATACTATAGGAATGGGTTTTACGGAAGCCAACAGAGTATTATCGGATATGGCGAATCTTGTGCCCGAACGCTTTCAGGCTGCCGGACATCAGGGGTGGACGCGAATGCCGGTAACCGGTTCTCCGCAATGGTACACGTTGGTTACATCGCTTATCTTTGGCGTTGGTATCGGATGCCTCGCGCAACCACAGTTAGTGGTGCGTTTCATGACGGTGAAAAGCGCCAAGCAGTTGAACCGTGGTATTTTGGTCGGATGCCTGTTTATTTTCGTTTCGGTAGGTACGATTTATCATATCGGACCATTATCCAATATCTTCTTTTACCGTACAGAAGGCGCTGTGGCTGCCGACGTCGTAAAAGATATGGACAAGATTATTCCATACTTTATCAACAAAGCGTTGCCATCATGGTTTGGCGTATTTTTCATGCTTTGTATCATTTCGGCGAGTATGTCCACCTTGAGCGCTCTTTTTCATACGATGGGCTCTGCATTCGGTTCCGATATTTTCACGAAACTGGGACGGAGTAAAAACCCCAATTCATCTACGGGAGCGCGTATTGGCGTACTGATTTCCATTCTCGTCAGTTATATCATCTGCTATACGCTTAGCGCCGGAATTATCGCGCGGGGAACCGCCCTGTTTATGGGCGTTTGTGCCGCAACATTCCTTCCTGCCTATTTTTGTTCGCTTTACTGGAAAAAAACGACACGACAGGGCGCGTTGGCAAGTTTGAGCGCCGGTTTTATCGCAAGTCTTTTCTGTATGCTGTTTCTTCATAAGGCGGAAGCGGCGCCCATTGGTCTGTGCCATGCACTTACCGGCAAGGATTTTTTAATTGATACATATCCATGGTTTGCCGTTGACCCGATTGTTTTCGCTTTGCCGATTTCTATTATAGCCATCATCGTCGTAAGTTTGATGACGTTTCCTAAAAATGAGGCTGTTTCATAATTTTGTTTTAAAAATACCATAAATGAATATGAATAATCGTTTTATTTTATTGATTTTTACAATATTTCAGGCATTTAGCCTGTCGGTGTTTTCGCAAAAAAGCGACACCATAAAGTTGGGACGTTCGTCCGGTTTACTGTTATCCGGTTTCGCACGGATTGATTATATTTATGATAGCCGGCAAACGTCGGAGGCTGTGGAAGGTTTATTTACCTTTTTTCCTATGAATAAACAACTTGACGCCAATGGAAAAGACATCAACGCCACTCCCAAAGCCAATTTCTCGTCTATTTCATCGCGCCTGAGTACACGCTTTTTTGCGCCGGATATTTTTGGAGCCAAATCATCGGCATACATCGAGATCGACTTTACAGGAACTTCCAACACCAATGGGGTACGAATGCGTCAGGCATATACCAACCTTGCGTGGAAAAAATCCAATCTGCTTTTGGGACGTACCTGGCATCCGTTAGCAGCAGGTTGCGTTCCCAATGTCATAGGGCTCAACACAGGAGCGCCGTTCTGGGCTTTCAACCGTAGCGACCAGTTACGATTTGACTACAAGCCCGGTCATTGGCTACTCTCAGCCTTTGCTTTGTACCAAAGCGATTATGCCTCGTTAGGACCTGCTCCGGGAACAAACAATTCGGTTAAAAATCCTGTTTACCTGCGCGACGCCATATTGCCTGAATTTGCCGCCCATATTGCATACAAAACGCAGGGTTTCCAGATGGGAACTATCGGTACGGTAAAATCCATCAAGCCGCGCCAGTACACGATGTCCGACTACTCCGACCCCGCCGGAGCAAAATATAAAACCGACGAAAAACTCACAACTTATGCAGCGCAGGCTTATGCACAGTTTCAGTCATCCGGCTGGATATTGAAAGCGCAGGCAACATACGCGCAAAACACCACCGAATCGCTGATGATTGGCGGTTATGCGGTAAGCGCTATTGACCCCGTTACCGGACATGAGAAATATACCCCCACGCAATACATGAATTACTGGATAAACGTAGATTACGGTAAAAAATGGCAGTTAGGGATGTTTGTCGGGTATCTCAACAGTTTGGGTACGCTCGATAATGTGGCAGGCGCATGGTATGCCCGCGCCCACAACATTAAATATATGTATCGCATATCGCCGCACTTATTCTACAATATGAATAACTGGCAATTTGCAACCGAGTTTGAATATACGGCGGCAGCATTCGGCGATGTTCAACCAGACCAAAAGGCAAAGATTATAAATACCTCAGAAATAGCCAATTTTCGCACGAACTTGCTGATTTGCTTCTTTTTTTAGTAAATTAAACTTTATTGGAAAAGTCTTGCAAAAGTCATTGAACCGGTTTAACTTTGCAAAGTTAAATTTTGAAATCACTTGATGAAAGAGACCAAAAAAATAGGCAAAATTGTTACACTATCAGTATTAACTGTGGTGGTATTGTTTTATCTGCTGCCAAATGTTGCTCTTATTGAGCAAACTATGGAGATTAAAGCGACGCCCGACCGGATTTTTGGGTTGATCAACAGCCCTGAAAACTGGACGGAGTGGTATACGCCCATACAGGATACCTCAGAGGTTCATGTACGTTTGTTTGGAACGCCTAAAGGCAAGGGCGCCGGTATGCAATGGGTGAGTCATCATCCGGAAAACGCCACCGGTATCATGAATATCCGTCATTCAAAAAACAACCGGAATGTAACGGCTGTGGTGACTGTCAATGACAGACATTCTGCTGTGATGAATTTTAAAATCCGTCCGATGGGTATGGATGCTTCGATGTTGACCATTACTTCGCGGTTGCGGTTCAGACAGGACAGCATTTGGAATTACCTCCGGCTGATGTTCGACCGGTCGGACGAGTTGGCTGTGATTGATTATATGGGAAAAATAGACGAAGCCGCCATGGGAAAATCCGGGAGTATCGATGTCTATTTACAGCAGACGGAGCCATTTTCGTACATCAGCATCACAGACAGTTGCGTATTGGAAGATATGTATCAGCGGATGAATGATTTATATAGCGAAATACTTGTTTTTGGCGCCAGATTGGGCATCAACATGACCGGACGTCCTCATGCCATATACCACCGACTTGATGAGAAACAGGCAGTGTTCGAACTGGGCGTTCCGGTCAATGAAAAAATTCCGGTTTCCGGTCGCATTCAATATAAAATTATGCACGGAGGTAAACATGTGGTTGCCAATTATTATGGCTCATACGATACGCTGGAAGACGGGCACAACGCGATACGACGGTGGATGATGCGTTACAGACGAAAACCGTCGGGCAACCCGTGGGAAATGTACGTGACCGACACTGCTACCGAACCCGATCCGAATAAATGGTTGACAAGTATATATTATCCTGTAGAGTAGATGAGGAAAAATGTTTTCCCCGTCACTACTCGATTATATACCTGACAAATACTTCAATTGCCTGATATTCGGCCATTCCGAGTTTATCGTACATCACGGCGGTAGCGTGGTTGCGTTCTTCGGCGCGCTGCCAGAATTCGCGCGGGTCGGCGCCGGGAAATACAGGCCCGTTGTTTTGCGACGAATGTTTGTAGATAGCCTTGCGCTTGATCAGAACTTCTTCGGGACTCAGCGGTACCGCCATATCCACCTGATCGAGGTCCCATTCCTGCCATGCGCCGCGATAGAGCCACACGCGGCAATCTTTCATCCATGATTCGTTTTTCAACTCATGCAGCGCAGCCAGTATCGCGTTGATACATACGCGATGCGTGCCGTGCGGATCTGAAAGGTCGCCGGCGGCATACACCTGATGCGGCTTCACTTTCTGTAGCAGGTCGATGATCAGTTGCATATCTACCTTGTCCAAGTTACTTTTCTTTACAGTACCTGTTTCATAGAATGGCATTTCCAGGTAATGAACATGATCTTCGGGTACGCCCAGATAACGGGCTGCTGCCATTGCTTCGCTGCGACGGATAGCGGTTTTGAGATTGCGTACTTCAGGCAGGTCGGGTTCGCCCGGTTTCTTGTCGACTAATTTTTTTGCTAAATTCTGGTAAATATTCCGTGTGTCGGCTGCTGCCAGGTCGAAGATCTCGCTGAACTGACTGCCGAAGTCGAGGAAGCGGATCACGTCATCGTCAAATACGGCAATGTTGCCCGACGTCTGGTAAGCCACATGTACATCATGTCCTTGCTGTACTAATCGCGCAAAGGTTCCGCCCATCGAAATCACGTCGTCGTCGGGGTGCGGACTGAAAATAATCACTTTTTTCGGATACGGCGAAGCGCGTTCGGGACGGGTGCTGTCGTCGGATTCGGGTTTACCGCCCGGCCATCCCGAAATGGTGTGCTGCAAATCGTTGAATACGTCAATATTGATCTTGCTACCGGGCCCGTGTTGGGCAATGAGGTCGCTCATCCCGTTATCATTGTAATCGCGGTCGGTAAGTCTCAATATCGGTTTTTCGGTTTTCTGACACAACCATACTACAGCCTTGCGGATGAGCCGGTCGTTCCAGCTACAGACGCCTACTAACCATGGCGTCTTTACCCGTGTCAGTTCCGAAGCGGCTGCCAGATCGAGAACAACCTTGGTATTGGGATGGTTTTGCAGATACGACGTTGGCAACAAGTCGGTTACAGGTCCTTCCACCGCATTGCGGATTACGTGCGCCTTGCCTTCGCCCCATGCCATCAGTATCATTTTTTTTGCGGCAAGTATAGCGCCGATACCCATAGTGATGGCGCGACGCGGGACGAACTCTTCGCCGAAAAAATCGCCGGCTGCATCAATACGGGTAATCGTATCAAGGGTGATCAGCCGCGTTGGCGAATTAATCATCGAACCCGGCTCGTTGCAGGCAATGTGGCCGGTGCGTCCGATACCCAATATTTGCAGATCGATGCCGCCAAGCGATGAGATTTTACGATCGTAAGCGGCGCAGAAACCTGCAATCAGTTCGGGCGCCGTCGAACCGTCCGGGAAATTGATATTTTCCTTCGGGATGTCGATGTGGTCGAACAGATGTTCCTTCATGAACCGGTAATGGCTTTGCACCGCATCGGGCGAAAGCGGATAAAACTCATCGACATTGAAGGTATGTACATTTTTGAAACTGACCCTTTCTTCTCTGTGCAGCCGCACTAATTCGTCATACAAAGGCGAAGTGGTAGAGCCGGTGGCCAATCCGAGAACAAACGGTTCGCCCCGTAGCGCCTTCTTTTGCATCATTCCCACAATGTCGCGGGCAATCTCTACTACTGCATCATCAGCATTGGCATATATCTCGGTTGGTATCTTTTCGTATCGTCTGACGCTTTCATACGAATTGACCCCTTCTTTCAACATGGATTCCAATTTCTGCTTGTAACTGTATATTTTCATCTGATTCTCATTTCAGGTTGACCGTTTCTTCGGGCGGTATGAGTTTATGACTTTGCCTTCTTATACCGTCGGCAATTTCCACGGAGCGCGATAACTGGCTTTACTCAGTTTATTGGCTGCGCTGTTATTCACGAATTTATTGGTTTTGTTGTCCCATTGGAGCGCAACGCCAAGCCGGCAGGATATATTGGCCAAGTGGCTCAGCTTGGCTACTTCGGCGCCTATGGCGATGTCTGCATTGGGCAGTTTTCGGCTTTTGATACATTCGAGATGATTACCTACGTGGTTGTATAATCCTTTTCCTTCGCCTCTTTTCCACGCAACGGCTTCCATGCGCGGAGTGACCGCTTTCGGAGCAGGATCGCAGGGATAACAATAAGGGAAAACCCGTCCGCGATTATTATTTTCGGGGCGTACTTCCCAACCGGCGCGGGTGAGCAGTAAAACGCCGTTTTCGCCAAAGAAGGCAAGCCCTTCGCCGCGATCGAACAAACCCGTGCCAACGCCGCAGGCATGATCCCAAATGATGTTGAAATCGGGATATTTGTAGGTAGCCATCAACGTATCGGGCGTTTCCATAGCGTCGTCGGGATAGCCGAATTTGCCGCCGGCGCCATACACGTATGAAGGCAATCCGACATTCATTCCCTTGAGCGCATAATCGAGCAGATGAACGCCCCAGTCGGACATCAGACCGCCGGCATAATCCCAGAAGAAACGGAAATTATAGTGGAAGCGGTTTTCGTTGTAGGCGCGTTTAGAAGCGGGGCCAAGCCACATATCGTAGTCCACCCCTGCGGGAGGCGCTGAATCGGGAACAACGGGCAACGTCCATTTGCTGGTCTGGTAAGCCCAGACTTTTACAGTGCGTATGCGTCCCAACTTTCCGCTTTGCACGAATGCGGCGGCTTCGTCCCAGTGCGGGTCGCTTCTTTGCCATTGTCCCACCTGCACGATACGGTTGTATTTTCGGGCTGCTTTCACCATCAGACTGCATTCCTCGATGGTGTTCGAGAGCGGTTTTTCCACGTATACATCCTTTCCCGTTTCGCAGGCGGCAATCATCGGCAGACAATGCCAGTGGTCGGGCGTTCCGATGATGACTACGTCCACATCCTTGTTGTCGATGACCTTACGCCAATCCTTGACCAATTGCGCGGGTTTTTTGCCGGATTTCTTTTCGACGTCGGCAGCGCGTTTGTTCAGCCATTCGTCGTCGATATCGCAAAGCGAAATACATTCCGTTTCGGGATATTGCAGATAGGTTTCGAGGTTTGCCCATCCCTGGTTGCGACAACCAATGAGGGCTACTTTTACTTTGTTATTTGGGGCTTTTTGCCCGAATACTTCGGCCAGTCCGCCGGGAACGAATGAACTTGCACTCAGCGCCGCCGCTCCGGCCAATGTATTTTTCAGAAAATTACGTCTTTCCATGATGATTAAATATTTTATGTTTATTTGGTTATCTCGTCCTGTTCGGTTTCCTTTTTTATGATTTCGGTATACTCTTTTATTTTTCCGACGCCAATATGTATTGATGACGTCCTTCAGACTGCAAAAATAAATTATTTTTTGATTTGCAAAAACATTTTATGGAAAAAACCAGGGCAAACGCATCAAAATAGTATTATCAAAATTGGACAAAACGCTGTCGTGTCAAAAGCGAAAATTCCCGAAGGGAAGAAATGATTATAGAAATGTTTGTGCGGGAATTACAGGCACAATCCCGCAGGGATG
>Ga0082212_10010581_pt1 | contig 11791 bp, 9 predicted proteins | sample TergutNt197P3_FD_71548 | JGI IMG/M metagenome (GOLD analysis project Ga0082212, IMG submission 71548) | Neocapritermes taracua P3 segment gut microbial communities from Petit-Saut dam, French Guiana - Nt197 P3 | ecosystem: Host-associated > Arthropoda: Insects > Digestive system > Gut ... | reverse complement strand
ACGGCGTGAGTTTTGAGATACTCCTTGTCGTATGTTCCCTCTTTGAACCAAACATATGTGATCGCCAGGTACAACGCGGCGTCAGTGTTTGGCAGCACAGGTATCCACCGGTCGGCGTGTACGGCGCCTGCATAGTTCACATCCGGATGGATATATATCTGCTTTATGCCCAGTTCAGAATACCAGTATGAAAGACGGCTGGGCAGTTGGCCTTGCCACCCCCACGGGGTGGTTTCCTGGTCGCAGCCCCAGAAGAGCAGGAGCTCACAGTTCTCAGCCACGTCAAGCAGGAGGTTGCTCTGCTTGCCTTGCCCGACGGGTTCGCAGCCCCAGAAATGCTTGCTCCCCCACCACCAGCCTTCCCAGCTATCGGGCTGCCTTATCTGTAATGTGTATCCGCCCCATAGCGGCAGCAGCTTGCGGCCGGCGCCATGGCAGGCCTGAACCACTTTGTTCTCTCCGTGCTGGTCGCACTGATAGAGAAGCGACGTCGGTCCGTATGTCTCCTTCAGCCTGCCCATTTCTTTCGCGATGGTGTCCAGAGCCTCGTCCCAGGATATCCTGACATACTTGCTTTTTCCGCGATTATGCGTGTTCCTCCCGCCTGGCCCCACCGATCCGGGCGCGCCGTTGGGATCCCAATCCACCCTCTTCATTGGGAAGCGGACGCGCGCGGGCGAGTAGACCCGTTTTTTGTACGCGATCGAGTACGGCGGGATCAAGGTCTTCATACTGGGTTCGAATACTTTGCCTCTTACCTCGAACTTCCAAGGGTTCATGTCCTTATCCGGATCATACTTCCAATCATAGTGCATTGGCCGTATCCGAATGATTTTCCCGTCTTTCACGTCGACCATTGACGCGTTCGAGCCGTTCTCCGGAACTCCGCAAAAGCTTATGTCCCGGATAAGTGTCTTCTCGCCTGACTTGCCGTTTGCAGCCCTATCCTCTGCCATGCAATCGCCTCCCTTTTTTCGTTCCTGAATCAATTATACTGTATGCTTACGGTTTTGCAAGAACTGTTTTTTCTAAGTAGCCGCCGCACAGTTTTCCTCTTTTTACCTTATTGTTCCAAATGGATCGCGCGTATGGTAATATAGTAAGATACAACTGCAATTTCTTGTAGGATTATATGGAGGTGCGCGATGTTCATTATTATCACGGCAAGCCCGAATGCAGACGGGCTGACAGCGAGTTGCGGAAAAGCCGCGATCACAGGTATAGAGAGCGCGGGCGGCGAGGCCGAGCTGATCGACATCAGCGCTGCCAAGCTGGAGCCGTGCCGCGTCTGCGGCGATGGCTGGGGTATCTGCAGGGAAACCGCGAACTGCATGATTGACGATATCCTATCCGAGCTGCAGTCCAAGATCCGGGCGTCGGAAGGTGTGATCCTGATTACCCCGGTGTACTTCTGGCAGCCGAGCGAGCGCATGAAGTATTTCCTGGATCGATTCCGCAGGTGCGAGGGATTCAACAACAATGACAGCGCCGCTGCGGGAAAGCAGATCGACCTTATCGCCGCCGCGGGCGGGAGCGGAAATGGCACGGCCGCTTGCCTCACCGAAATGGAGCAATGGTGCCGCCATGTCGGTGCGATCCCGCAGGAGAGGATCGGCGTCACTCGCTTCAACCGTGGCCCGATGCTTCAAGCCATCGAAGACGCGGCGGGTCGGCTCGTAAAGGGTGAGTATTTCAAGCGGTTCTGACTTACCATTTGCCTTTTCAGCACAGTTGCACGATGCACTCCATTCTGTAAATAGCTGGCACAAGATAACTACCTTGAGCAGCTACTAACCCACGGGCTGAATTGTAATGAGCGGGGATGGGCATATGAACTTCACACAGATCAGTCATTTCATAACCCTTGCGAGGTGCCTCAACTTCACTGAGGCCGCGAAGCAACTGTATATCGCGCAATCAGCTCTCAGCCGAAAGATTTCCGCTTTGGAGGACGAACTCGGTTTCAAACTGTTCGTGAGGACAAATAAAGCCACTGCACTTACGCAGGCAGGCAAGTGCATGCTCAAGGGCTTCGAGCATATCATGGAAGACTTTGAGGATACGCTGCGAGAAGCGCGGCAGCTTGATCGTTACAGCACTAACAGGCTCATTGTTGGCGTACTTGAAATGCAATCCACAAACTACGGATTGTACAATGTCATCAGTATGTTCAGTGAAGACCACAAGGGGTTCAGCGTCGAGGTCACAGTTCTGGGTTATCGCGAGCTTCGCTCCGGGTTACAGAACGGCGACCTGGACATTGCGATAACAGCGGGATTCGAGTTGAGCACGCTTACCGGAGTCTGCAGCAAGCCCTTATGCGTACTGGACAACTATCTTGTGGTTCCTTCGGATCATCCAGGAGCGACTCTGGAATCCCCTACCCTTTCCGATTTTAGCGACCTGCCTTTTCTTTGCCTCAATGACTCGGAATCACCCGCCCTGGACTCGTTGATTTCCGAGACATTCAAAGCCACGGCGGCAAACATGGAGAGAAAGAGGTTCCCAAAGTACAGGGACTTGTTAATGGCCCTCGAGTCCGGTCAAGGCGTCTTTGGCCTCAACTCAAGCTCGCTTCTTTCCAACTCCGGCAGTCTGCGATTTATCAAAGTCCCGGAGATCGAAAACGGTGTGCTGGTAGCAGCATACAGCTCCAGGAATACTAATCCGGCAATACCTCTGTTTATGGAATTGATACCATAACCCTGCCGAGCCGCCCTTCCATTTGCCAAAAGGCGGCTTTTTGTTATATCATTTATGTTATAGTACAATGAATAGTCGGTATTATACTCACCATACGCTTGGTGCTATACTGTCATGGGAAGTTAAGAAGCACTATGGATGATTATGGGAGGGGTAACTTTGAAAAGAAGATTGATATGCGCGCTATTGGTCCTGTTGTTCGTTTTCACCCTTGCAGCCTGCGGAAAAACCGGACAGAACGGGTCAGGCGAAACCCCGCAAGCCGGCGAAGCAAGCTCAGGATCGGAATCACCCGGCTCCGGCAGCGCCGCTCAAACGCCCGGTGAAACCGTAGAGACTCTGAAGGTCGGCTTGCTCATACACCAGACGGGGTGGTTCTCCGCCGTAGACTTGACAAACTACTATGAGTTCAACGCAATGACAGCTTACATCAACGAGAACCTCGGCGGCTGGAAAGTGGGCGACACGACCTATATGCTTGAAGCCGTTATAGTTGACGGGCAATCCGACCCTGACGCCATACGTACCGCCGCTATCGCACTGGTCGACGCAGGCGTGAAGTTCGTAGCGGAAACAAACGACTTCTGGGTCATTGCCAACAACGATGTTTTCGAAGATGCAGGCGTACTCCATTCATGCAACTACCCGACTTTCGTTCCGGGATATATCGACCCGTCAAACCCCATGACATTCACCACAAGCAATGGTTCGGTCGGCGATTATGCAGCCGCTTTCGAGGTTCTGCACAGGGTCTACCCGGACGTCAGGACGGTCGTGTTCGCAGAAAACGATAATGGAGTCAACATGCCATTATTTGAGGTCGCAAAGGGCTATGCCGCAGGGTACGGCATTGAATTGATCGACGGGTATGTCATGTACGCAGGCGATACCACCGACTTCTCAGCGGTTGCGCTGCAGATCGTGCAAAGCGGCGCCGACTGCTTCATGGGAAACGGAACACCCGATGCGTACGGCGCGATATTGAAAGAAGTCCGGGCGCTCGGCAGCGACGCTGTGATGGCTTGCGTTCAGGGCAAGCCTGTGTCGATGGTTATGCAGTATGTGCCTGAGTCCGCGCGGTACAACGGTTTCACCCTCGCTCCATCCACGAAGGAATCTGACAGGAGCCAGAACACAGAAATATTGAACGGCGTCGTCGAAAAAGTCAGAGAGCTCTTTGGCGACGAGCAAGCCTCCAACTTCGACGGTGCGGCATGCAACAATCTTTGGGTAATGCTCCAATTTATGAAGCAGGCCGGGTCGGTCGATCCGAGGGCCGTAGCGCAAGCTTGGGAGAACTCCACCACAGTTGAGACCATATTCGGAATCGGGACGCTCGGCGGCTTGCAGACATACGGCGTCGCCAACCACGCTGTGGCGAACCCGAAGCCAGTATCGATAATAGACCCTGACGACCCGGACGGATGGAGATTCTGGGGATGGGTAACGGCGCCCATTCCATAGAAAAGCAACCGGAAATTTACAGCGCCCATACCGGGTGCGCCTCAAGAAAAAGTGGAGATGTTTGGAAACACCCCCACTTTTTCTTTTTCCTATTTGCAGGAACTGAGAAAAGACTTTACAGACCAACTAAGTGATAGTATAATAAGCACCATAACAGGATATTTTGATGCTATCAGGGAGATGATATGATATGATGAATATAAAACCTTCGGCGGCAATACGTAAAAATTACAATGATATTTCTGCGCTATGCAAACGGACAAAAGAGCCTATCTATCTCACTAAAAACGGCGAAGGCGATCTTGTTGTTATGGATCTGGAGACTTTTGCACGACGCGAGAGTATGCTTAAGCTGCGCGAAGCACTCATGCAATCAGAGTACGACATTCAAAACTCCCGCGTCCACACTGTAACTGAGACAGCCGACGCCATGAGGCGCGCCATAGCGGGGACGGTCAATGAGAAGTGAAGATGAGCAAAATGGAATATATGACGTAAAGATATCGGACACAGCATGGGAGCATATGATCGAACATGCACGTTTTCTTGCGAATGTCAGCGTAGACGCAGCAAACCGGCTTGTTGACGATTTCGTAAAAACCACCGAAACACTGACGCAGATACCTGAACGGTGTCCATGGCTCATCCACGATGCGATACCATTCCAAAAATATAGGAAAATCATCTTCGGCAATCACTATATGGCGTTATATCAGATAAAAGGTGATATTGTGTTTATCAACTCTGTCATTGATTGCCGCCAAGACTATAGCTGGCTGCTTTAGGCAGCGCGAGGGTGAACACTGATTACAACTAAGGGTTACGAGGAAATTATGACACAAATCAAAGCCCAACAAAGCGATAAAACCAAGCTCATCCGGGTCGCGGCGATCGTCGCGATATCCGGAAACGCTTTCCTGGCGGCGCTTAAGCTCGTCATCGGCGCGATATCCGGGAGCGGTGCGCTACTCGGCGACGGCATCGACTCGTCGACAGACGTGTTCATCGGAATAGTGACGCTTGTAATAGTCAGGATCATCTCGAAGCCCGCAGACGCCGAGCATCCCTGGGGGCACGGCCGCGCCGAAACTGTCGCTACCGCGTTCCTGTCGTTCATCATCTTCGTAGCCGGGGCGCAGCTCATCATCAGCTCTGTGTCAAGCCTCATATCAGGGCAGGAGCCGGCCGTCCCATCAGCTATCGCGTTCGTCGCGACGCTGATCTCGATCGCCGGGAAAATATTGCTCGCCTGGTGCCAGCATTACCTGGGCAAACGCGCAGACTCCGCCATGATAAAGGCAAATGCAAAGAACATGGTCGGCGACGTCCTCATATCGCTGGGTGTGCTGGCCGGGCTCATAATCTCCACCCTCACCGGCTTTGCGTATGCCGACACGATCATCGCGATATTGATCGGAGCGTGGATCTTGAGAACCGCCATCGGAATCTTTCTGGAGTCAAACCTGGAACTGATGGACGGAAACAACGACAAAGAGCCGTACCACATCATTGTTGAGTCCGTGAACGCAGTGGAAGGAGCTTCAAACCCGCACAGGGCCAGAATGCGCCACATCGCCGGGTTTTGGGATATCGACCTGGATATAGACGTGAACCCCAACTGCACAGTAGTTGAGGCCCACAAAATAGCGTCGCAAGTGGAGAAGGAAATAAAAAGGCGGCTTGAGAACGTATTCGATATAATGATACACGTCGAGCCTTTAGGAGACGACGCGGCGGAGGCATACGGTCTGTCCGAAGACGAGATGAGCGATAAATAGGTAACCGCTGGTTATGAGCTGATAACAGGAGGCCTGTACGCATCCTTGACTGTGGCGACGTCGAAGAAGTCCCTCGTCAGCGCGTCCCCCCACCTTGACAGGGCGTACCCTCCTATCTCGACCCTTCCCATCAAGGCGTACTCAGGGAACACATTTACATTCTGCGCGAGGTCCACGTTGCAATATATATCAAAACCGTTGTCCAGTATTACCTGCAAAGCCGCACCCCTGAGCGTATACCCGAACGGGGCTATGAAAATATTCGTACTCCCGATTACCGGCTCTATCTCCTCGCGCCACCGCCTCGTATCGTACCTTATGTTATCCGCGCTGCTGTCAGGCCCCCAGAAACCCGTCCTGTTATGCGTGTAGCTATGACTGGCGAACAGCCATCCGTTGCTCTTCATCTTGTCGCTGACGGCTATCGCTTCCAGCCTTGACTCTTCCGTTTGGAGATCATACCCGAATATACCCATGTATCCCGTGCTCGCGATTATCCCTTTCGCGCCCCTGTAGGAGAACTCAGGGTGCTCCCTGACAAAGTTGTCGACCATCAGTTCGACGTCGCCGTCATATGTGATAAGCGTTTCGCCGGAGGGGGTTATGACCTCGGTGGCGATCTCGCCGTTTTCGTCAAGGATGACTCTGTTCGCGAAACCGACGCCGTAATGATAGGAGGGATCGTCGATGGAAAGGACAAGCGGCCTTTTTCCCGGCGGCAGATAGATATCATGCTGCGTCATTACGCCGTTCTCGTCTTTGCTGAAAATATCGTTTATATTGTACAGGACATAACCTCTGTCCAGAAGCTGCGGCAGCATCCGTTCCAGTTCGCGCTGATAGGAGAAGCCCTCATTGTACCCGCCCGTCGGCCTTGTCAGATCCCTGAAAAGATGTTCAGGGTATAGAATAAGGCTGTGAAAGAAAATATGTTTCAGCTCTCCTTCATACAGGACAAGGTCTTCCACTGTCTGCATGATCTCAGTTTCGAGAACCCTCGTTTCGTCGTTGATCAGCAACTCATCCTCCCGGATAAGTTGAAGCGCTTCCTCATAATAGTAACCCCTGAACAGCGCTTCGCTCTGTTCGAGCATCTCAGACCTAGCCTCAGCAAGCTCCTCTTCAAGCTGCTCATCGAGCAGCGTATCCGGCGGAGCGGCGGCGGAAGCGTTAGCGGGGGCGTTACGCGCCGCGCCTGACGCGCTGAGAGGACTGCCCGCCGGCTCTTCCGGAGATAAGACAGCCGCGTTGCTTTGCTCCGGGGCTTCATCCTTCCCTTCAGCGCCGGGGAACCGATCATACAATGAAATAAAGCACGCGCCAAGAATGATCACGGCGGCTAATGCTATGATAATACCCTTTTTCATAATGCCCACTCTTAAAAAATTATTCTTGCCCGCGACTTTACGACGATGTTTTTTCTGTATAGTTCCGTGGCCTTCCAAATATTGCCACACTGATTCTACCACATAGCTACTGCCGCAACAACAGTTTTTTCATGAAAAACAGGCCTCCGGATCAGGAAGCCTGTTTCGCGCGACAGATGATCTTAGCAATGTCTTTATGTTGCGCTCACTTCCAGGCTCCCGTCAGTACTGATGCCGCTTTTTGCCAGCGTGCTTTGGGTCATTTCGGAAATGTCGGTGATGTTCCGGAAAGCCTTCTCAACTTCACTGCTTATATGCGCGACCATCGAGTTGATCCCGTTAATGGACTCCGTAGCGTGCTCCGTTATTTCCTCCGTCTCGGACACAGTGTTCTTCGACGAATGCGCGAGCTTGCGTATCTCATCCGCCACGACGGCGAAAGCCTTTCCGTGCTGTCCGGCGCGGGCCGCCTCAATCGAGGCGTTGAGCGATATGACGTTGATGTGCATCGCTATGGCGTCTATCTCCATCGCCATTTTATTGTACTTCTCGATAGCCGTGTTCACGCTTGAAACGCTCTGGATGATCTCGTTTGAAAGACCCCTTATCTTCGAGATATCTTCAAGTATCTCTTCGATGTTTCTCAGGTTCGTGGCGGAAAGCTCCAGGACCGAGTTGTGTTCCTCCCGGATCTCGTTGCGCTCTTTCAGTATGCAGTTCTCGGGGATGTTCAGTCCGCAGGCTATCCTTCGCGCCATGTCATAACAGGTATTGCTGCCGCAGGCTGAGCAGTCGAACTTCCGGTCAACTTCAGTCTCTTTTCCCAGCGCCAGGAAAGCCTGCTCTATTTGCATTTCCGTCACGCTGTAAGGCATGATACTTTGAGGCGTATAATTGCGGAGGAAGTCGCTGAGATTTAAAGTGCGGTCAAATTCATCGTATAGGGCTTCAGCTTCTTCAGGCGTGCACATTAAATGCTGCCGCTGCTCCTCCATTATCGCGTTGACCTCAAAAATATTGTGCACGTTTGCGCAGCCGGTGCCCATATTGCACCCGTCAAGACAGTTCAACACATCGAAAACGACCGGCAGGTTGTGACCGCGCTGTTCGCCGTATTCCTGCAGCGCATTATATACGATATCCTGACCTTCGGATTTGTCTACGCGTATAGCCTTTCCGAGATGCAGTTCGATATTTTCCCTCAAGCCTCCGGGCATTGAGAACACCCTGCCCAGAGAAGCCTCGAAATTATCAAAGCCGGTTTCCTGCATGGGCAGCGTAATGCCATGCATATCCACATACTCGTACAGCTTTCTCAGCGTAACGTTGTACTCGACATAATGCGTCGCTTCAAACTCGTGCGTTTTCGCGATACACGGGGAAATGGCCGCGAGCCTGTCGTCTATCTGCTCATACTTCTTCATATATACCGCGGCGCACAACATTGGGCTTTGCACAGGCGAGAGGTAGGGTATCAAATCGTGATTATGGATCATGATATAGTTGACGATAGCCGGACACGGCTGGGTTATGATGGAAGGCGGGTTGTTCCTTTGGATATAGCGGATGTATCCCCAAGTACATATATCGGCTCCCAGGGAGACGTCATAAATCTTTCTGACGCCCTGCTGCCTGAGCCACGTCAGCAGCCTGCCCCAGTCGCTGCCGTTGGAGCGGTTCGCCGGAGCGACGAATATCGATATGCGCACTCCGTCGCGCAAATCAGATAAAAATCGCTCTGTATCGTCGTAATAGTCCCTGGAACCATGCTGGCACGCCGTAATACAAGCGCCGCACGCGATGCATCGGGTACTGTCGATCTTCACTTTGATCTGATCGTCTTCGCTGTAGGCGATGTTCGCCCCCCTCACGGGGCAGGCGCGGATACAACGGTTGCAGCCGACACACTTATCAGTATCATTGATAATAAGTTCACGCATAATCTTACCATTCCTTCCAAAAAACACTGTAGGTCAACGAATGATTTTACATTAAAAATCAATTTTCATTGTCTGATTTGTAGATATTATCACATTATAACGATTTTTTCCAGCTTTTTATTCACAGTTGAATTATGTTTTTCATTTTCGTCATTTGCTTCAACATTTCTCGCTAAAAACACGGCATAAAGTTGAAATATCAATCTTATTTTTCGCTGAACAATTAATTTTCGCATTTATGTTGCGGCGCATTTCTAATTGTGATATATTGACCGGATGTAGAGGGCGGTATTCCGCCGCCCGCAGGGAAACCGCGTCGTAACGGCGCGCCGGATGTAGGGGCGGCATACCGCCGCACGCCCAAGGAAAGAATAGAGGTAGAGTATGAAAAGCGTAAGTACGCGTCTTTTATCGATAGTGTTAGCTATCACAATCATCGGGATGGGGCTGATAGCCGTCATCGGGACGGTGTTGGCTGAATCGTCGCTCAGTGAGCAGACATTGGGCCGCGTCGGCGAGTCGACACTACGAAACTCGGAGACTCTTGAAGCCTGGCTGGAAAGGCAGGTCAGCTACATAGACGCTATAGCGGCTGACTTTTCAGGGGCCGCTGATATCAGCCCGGAGACGGTATTCCCCGCGCTTGTCGGGCACGCGGCGGCGAACAGCGATTTTTTCGCCGTTTATGTGGGCTACCCTGACGGCATAGGAATATTCAATGACGGATGGGAGCCGGACTATAACGTCTGGAGGGCAAATGAAAGGGACTGGTATAAAGACGCGATGGCTGCGCCAAACGACGCCAATATCTCAGAGATATATACCGACGCGGATACCGGGGAACTGTGCCTGACCTTCTCAAGAGTGCTCACGCATAACGGGAGCGTGGCCGGGGTAGTCGCGATAGACGTGTTTACGACTGTTTTGGGCGACGTCGTTACCAGCGTAGACGTTGGCAAGGACAGCTACGCCTTTATGACGGACAGCAGGGGCAACATTATGGTGTACTTCGATAAAGCTTATGAACCGGTCGTCGACAGCAACGATGATACCGTGTTCAAAAACATAGCCGAGATTGAGAACAATCGCTACGCCGAACTGAGGGGCGCCACTGTACTGAACGGAGAAACGATCAAGCTGAAAGGCGCCGACGGAGTAAACCGGTTATATACCGCCAGGATAATCCCGGCGACGGGCTGGGTTTTATATACCGCCATTCCGGCGAATGTTGTCGAAGAACCTATCAGGCAGCAGATTATCATATCGGTCATCGTTTTTGTAGTAGTCCTGTGCGCCGCTATCGCCTTGATATACTTCTCGCTGAGAAAGCTTATAATACGACCCGTCAGGGATGTGACCGAAGCCGCGAATCTTCTCGCGAGCGGTGAGATCGGAGCCCGCCTGGACGGAAACTACACAGGCGAGATAGCCCTGCTGGCGGAATCATTCAGGGGTATGGAGGAATTTAACAGCCAGCAGGCGCAGTGGCTTGAAAGCATAGCCGACGGCGACTTGTCCATAGAGGTGCGCCCGAGGGGGGCGAACGACCGTATCGGACAGGCGATAAACAGCATGCTGAAGAAACTGAACGCGATGTTCATCAATATCAGCCAGAGCACAAACCAGGTGACGTCAGGCTCCAGGCAGATAGCGGACGGCGCGCAAACGCTCGCGCAGGGCTCGACGGAGCAGGCCGCTTCAATAGAGGAACTGTCGAGTTCCATCGCTGAAATAGCCGAAAAGACAAAAGCGAACGCCATAAAGGCTGAGAAAGCCGCGAAACTCGCCGAGACGATAAGGGACGACGCGGAAAAAGGCAGCATTCAAATGAGTGAAATGATTGCCGCCGTTAAGGAAATAAATGACGCGAGCAACAGTATCAGCAAAGTTATTAAAGTCATCGACGATATAGCTTTCCAGACAAATATACTCGCGCTGAACGCCGCGGTTGAAGCCGCCAGGGCAGGCCAGCACGGAAAAGGATTCGCGGTGGTGGCTGAAGAGGTGCGAAACCTTGCGGCAAAGAGCGCGGGCGCCGCTAAGGAAACCGGCAATATGATCCAAAACTCGATGGCCAAGGCGGAACTTGGCTCGCATATAGCGGGGGAGACTGCCGCAAGCCTTGCGGATATTGTGTCCGGAATCAATGAAAGCAATCAGCTCGTCGTCGAGATCGCGGGGGCGTCGGAAGAGCAGTCAAGAGGCATAACTCAAGTCAATACCGGGATCGATCAGGTCGCGCAGGTCGTACAGCAGAACAGCGCGACTGCGGAAGAAAGCGCAGCCGCGTCGGAGGAGATGAGCAACCAGTCGTCGCTGCTGCAGGAACTTATCTCGCAGTTCAGGCTCAGCGACGGGGATTCAAACTACCGTGGCTTACCCCCCGTTAGGTACTAGGTGAGTGTGGAGTGTGGAGTGTGGAGTGTGGAGAGCGGAGAGCGGAGTGTGGAGAGCGGAGAGCGGAGTGTGAAGAGCGGAGTAAATGCTGAATATATCAACTCTGTTGTCTTCCTGAACTCTGTGAAGGATCTTGCCCTCG
>Ga0082212_10010580_pt1 | contig 11791 bp, 12 predicted proteins | sample TergutNt197P3_FD_71548 | JGI IMG/M metagenome (GOLD analysis project Ga0082212, IMG submission 71548) | Neocapritermes taracua P3 segment gut microbial communities from Petit-Saut dam, French Guiana - Nt197 P3 | ecosystem: Host-associated > Arthropoda: Insects > Digestive system > Gut ... | reverse complement strand
GTTGTCAAGCTGCATGTTTATGTTTTAATCGTTTTCGCTTCGCGAAAACGTTCCACAACTCAACATTCAACATTCAACACTCAACACTCAACACTCAACACTTGCGGTCGAAGACCGCGTTAGATTAAGGTGTTGATCCACACTTTGCTGCGGAAGCGGCGCAGGCATAAGACTAGGCTGACTAAATCGCAGGAAAACAGCAGGGCCACCACAGCGGGTAATTGCCATTGCAGCACCAGCGCGCCTAAAAAAGAGAGAGGCACGCCGATCAGGCATACGCTGCCCGCGTCTACGATCATGCAAAAGCGCGTATCGCCGCCGGCGCGCAGCAGGCCGATGATCAGCACATAGACCAGCATGCGCGAGGGGGTGTAGAGCGCGCGTACCAGTAAAACCTGACTGAGCAGGGTAGAGGTATTGGGGTCAAAGTCGTAGATGCGCACGATCATGCCGCGGGAGGCTATCAGCAAAGCCCCCGCGAGTAAGGATAGTATCAAGGTGATTTTCAGCGCCATCTTGCCATTGGCATAGGCGCGGCCTTTTTGGCCGCGGCCCAGCTCGTTGCCGGTGATAACGGCCACGGCATTGCCCACGCCAAAAAATACAGCCAAAAACAAGTCGTTGATGACCATGGAAACCTGCATAATAGCCACAGCCTCGGTTCCTAAGTACTTAATAGCCACATAGAACAAGGTGACGCCTACGGTAATGGAACCCTCGTTCACCAATACGGGCAGGGTGGTGGAAAGAATTTTGCGTGTCAAGGCAGGGTTGAAGGTGAAAAGCTCGCGCCTTCGCCCGGCCAGTGGATGTTCACGGCTGCCGTAGACAAAGAGCATCAGCATAATGACCTCCAGGGAACGGGCGATCACCGTAGCGATGGCCGCCCCTTCCACGCCCAGGCGCGGCAGGCCGAAATTACCGAAAATCAAGCCGTAATTAAGCAGCGTATTGGTGGCCAGAGCTAAGACATTGATAATGGTGGCGCCCCGCAAGCGCCGGATAGCCCTGCTGGAAAAGCTGGTGCAAAAGGAATAAGCAATCAGGGGGTAGGAAAAAAGGACGATGCTCAGGTAGCGCCGCCCCACTGCCACCACCGCCGCATCCTGCAAAAAGAGCGAGAGCAACTGCTGTCCGGCCAGTCCGGCCAGCAGCATGAATAGTGTGGCAATGCCGAGCATAGCCGAAAGAACCATGCCATACACGCGGCGGATATTGTTGATATCGCGCACGCCCCAGTACTGGGCAATATAAACAGAAAAACCGCTGATCAAACCGAAGCACAGCATACCGAAGATGCTGAAAATACGGTTGGCCGCGCCCACGGCGGCCAGCTCGTTTACACCCAGGCGGCCGATCATCAGCACATCCACCAGGTTCAAACCGATGCTGATGAGGTTTTGCAGCACCACGGGCACAGCTACGGTCAGCATAACGGAGGTATATTCTGTATTCCAGCGCGGCTCCACCGGGCTTCGGATATTCATAGCGGACCATTTCTCCCTGCATAAGGGGTCGTTGAAACAGCGTCCCCTAAAAATTTTCGTTTTTCCATTATATCACAGGAAAACTGGAAAGGAAAGTAAAATAAATGTAAGGAAGCCGCCGGTTTATGCCGGGAACAAGAAGGGTTTTTATTCGCCCGTACAGAATAACGAATATAGGAGGTGAGCGCTTGGAGAACAGACAGTTTTCGCTGAGGGAACATCTGGCGAATATCATCTTGCCGGAGGAAGAAATACAAAGCCGCGTACGAGAGCTGGCTGAGCAAATAACCTCTCATTACCTGGAGCAAAATGCCCCCGGTCTGGTAGTGGTGGGTATATTGCGCGGCGCGGTGGTATTTATGAGCGATCTGATCCGCTGCCTGCCCTTGCCACTCACCATAGATTTTATGGCTATCAGCAGCTATGGCGGTTCTACCACCAGTTCCGGCGCGGTGCGCATCCTGAAGGATATATCCGAAAGCATAGAGGGCAAGCATGTGCTGGTAGTGGAGGATATCGTGGATACCGGCTTAACCCTTAACAACCTGCTGGACGTGCTGCGGGCTCGTAAGCCCCGTAGTCTGGCTGTCTGTGCGCTGCTAAACAAGCCTGCCCGCCGCAAGGTGGCGGTGGCGGTGGATTTTTGCGGTTTTGAAATACCCGATGAGTTCGTTGTGGGCTATGGCCTGGATTTTGCCGGTCAGTACCGGCACTTACCATATATAGGCGTATTGAAACCCGAAATATATAATACTACATAAAGAAAAGGAGATGATAGCCATGCTGGGAGCGGAAAATATTACCTGGGAGCACTGCCGGGCGGTTACGGAGGAATTACTGGGCCGCCTGGAAGAGTTGAACGATGATTTTGTAGCCGGGTTGAATAGGGGCGGCGGCCTTTATGTTGTGGCGTACGCCGGAACGGAGCTGGGCGGCGGCAGTCTATGGGGGGAGCAAACCCCTCGGGTAGTTTTTATCGGCAAAAGCAAGCACGACAGCTCGCGCCATTTTCTAAGCGGTAATACCGGCATATCTACCATACGCCGTTCACTGGCGGCGTTGTTAGCAAATGAGCTGGGATTAGTACCAATACCCCGATCCAAGGATGAGGATGATAACGACCGTTACGATAACTATATGCTGGATCTTGAAAGTGAAGATAAGCTGACGGAATGGATGCGCAGTAATTTCACCGCCGCATTTCACGAAGTTTCAGAGGATATAGCGGAAAACACGCATAAGGCCCTGATACAGTACAGTGTGCCTATGTTCAATTTTCAGAACAACCCGGAAAATAAATACGGCGCGGAGATCAAAAAATACCGCAAGCGCCTGGCAGAGCAGGCGCGTCAGAACGATAACTAGAGTTTTGAAAATTTACAGGGGAACGGCTACCGCCGTTCCCCTGTACAAATGCTAACGGAACTACTGACAAATCACCGATTGTCAATTGTCTTCAACAGGCACCCAAGAGTCAAAGGGGTTTGTGCCGTCCAGCTTAAAATCTACATTGATCGTTTGGCCTTCGTAATCGAAGCGCAGCTTGGCATCTCTGATGTTGCCGGGATCTTGAAGGAGCGTGACAACATCTCCCTCATTAGCGCTGCGTACAGCCCAGTCATTTGAGGATATCCATACATCCGTTATACCATCGGGGATGGTGATCCGGTAAAAATACGATGCGCCGAGATATACTGTTTGGCCTGCGCTGACTCCCGATACTTCTATTTGATAAAAACCAATTTTCGCTAACCTTACCGAATAGACCCTGTCATTATTGAAAACCAGGAATGTATTTTCTTTGCCGACCGTTGCCGGCGCAGAGCTATACACCCAGTCATCCTGATGAATGCCCATATTACATTCGGTGTCTATGCCGCTGACCGTGATTTCTTTTAAGGGTACATCAAGAACTAGAGGATCGTCAAGGGAATTTAAGGAGAAGGTATAGTTCATACCGCCCTTTACCGCGCGCACATTGAACTCGCCATTACTGGGGCTATGGCTATTCGGTATGATAAACTCGTGTTCGTCGTCGAATATGCCCACCGTAATCCAACGGGATACACTGGTATAATACTGTAAAGTCACTTGCTGTAAGCCGGGGAAGCTGATGCTTACCGGAATGCCCTCCGGCTCAACGGCTATGGGGGTCCAGCGGGCGTAGAGGTTTAGCTTTGCGTTTACGGGGGTTAAAAAATTCCATTTTTCCCCGCCAGTCGCGGTGGTGAACCATCCCTCAAAGGTATAACCCGCCTTTTCTCCTGCTGCCAATTCTTCGGCGGGCTTGCCCCTGGCATACTTGCGGGTTTCGGTGCGCCCCTCGTCAAAAATATAGGTCACCTCGTACTCAGCAGTGGACCCCTGATTGCCGCCGCTGCCACTGTTGTCCTTCGGGCTCGTATCGCGGGGGCCCGTTTTGCTATCCTCCAGGGTGACGGGGGTTTCTGTGTCTTCGATGCTCTCAGTGGGCTCCTTTGTGACGGGAGTAACCGTGCCTACCGGAGTAACCGTGCCTCCCTTTTGAGAGCCCTCCTCCGTGGTGGTGGTATCGGTAGTATCGGTAGTATCTTCGTTCACGTTTACCAGCCCGGTATTAGGAACGGCAACTGTGCCGCTCACACTGATGGGCTCAAGCGGAGCGCTACTTTCGCTATCCTCTGTAGTATCGGCGGTATCCACGACGGTATCGTTTCTGTTGGCGACTGGATCAGGGCTGGAGCCGGAGTCGCTAACCGGACGGCTGTTGTACTCTTCCACCTCTGTTATAGCGGCCAGCAAATCTATTACAGACATGTTTAATAGTGCCTCGAATGTTAGGGAATTATCCAGGCCAAACAACTGTTCCGCCAGTCTAAGCCTGCAAGGCGAGACCCCTAATGCTAAGGCCCTGTCGCGGAATTCCGCGCTGCATGTATCAACATTAGCAAGACCCTGCATCCCATTCTTTTCCAGGGCGGTGTTGATAATGGGCAGGTATTTTTCCGGCGTTTTTCCGCTGTTGGCCGTAATCGTGATAGAAACCGCCGGCCGGTCGCCCTGGGGTACGAGATACCCTTGCTGTTCAGCCTCGTGAATCAAGGTGATGACCGCATTACCGGGATCCCCCTTGAGCTTCAACCCTGCAAGGAGCGTCGCGCCATCCTCATTCAAGGGTTTTGCCTTTTTGAGCCGGTCAAAATTATTGAATACCAACTCGATACTGGGGTTGATCTCAACATATGCGGAATAGCTTTCCGCATTCCACAGCCAGGCAACGCTCCCCAGCGCTACAGCGAAAACCAGGCAGGCGGCCATAGCCACGGCCCGGGTGTAGTAAACCAGGGGCTGGATTTGGGCCTTAAGCTCAATTTCCGTCCCAATAGGCGTGGTAGCGTATCCCTTGACGAACTGAAAACATCCGTTCCGGTCCATCACATAGGAACCGCCGCGTTCATGACTCAAAATTATTGCCTTCATACTATTACCGCCGATCGTCTACGTAATCGGAAAGGAAATCATAATCACCCATCTTAATAATTAACGACGCTAATATAAAAGTTCGCGCGCGCTCCAGCGTTTTTAGGGGTAATCCTGTGATTTCTGAAACGGCTTTGACAGGAAAATAGCGCTTTAGCTGAATGGTTTGTACTAAATCGGGAGTCTGGTGGATTTTAGCAACAGCCATCCTATAATCCTCACGCAATTTTTGATGTTTGGGAGAACTTTTAGTCAAAGAATCCATGGTGATGCCCCAGTCGCCCAATTCTACCTTAAACTGTTCGATTTCGTCAACCAGCATTTCCCGGTTGCGCTCCATATAATAGGTACGAACAGATATTTCTTCAACTGCGGCAGTTTGAGCCGACTGCTGCTCGCCGTTATCCTCCTCCAGGGGAACAGTCCGCCCCTCGTGCCGGTAAACCTTGCGTATCTGATCTATGATGCGTGTGCAAACCACACGGTTAACAAATGGGAAAAAATGCCCTTTTTCGGCATCATAGTTATTGATGGCCTCATAAAAGGCTATCATGGCGGTACTTAACAGTTCTTCGCGCCGGTCGCTATCGGAACGCAGGGAATACTTAGCAACACGGCTTTGCATAAAAGGCGCAAAGTCTGCGATCAAGCTTTCCATTTCACGTTCCGACTGCTTAGCGGCTAATGCCCTATTGTCTAACAAAGCAGCATTTTCAACTGTTTCTACCATGTAGAGCCCCCAAAATAAACGCCACTACCAAAAACTGCCCAAATTCTCACTTGCTTTATAAAACCGTTAACAAAAGCATGGGTTGTGACAACTATTGTACTGAAGAATATTATACCATATTTTATTTTGAATCTTCAATGGTTTTTGAGAAAAAGTTTTACTTTTTTAAAGGTTTTGTTATAATCTAAACAATAGTGTGCTATTTGCTATATTTTTATGAAATATCAGATATTGCCCTATGCAAAAAGCGCGGTCTATGAATCCTTGCGGCTGAAGGCCGCGTTAGAACTAAAAAAAGCTAGCGTACCCTCAATAGCTGGCACGCTAGCCGTAGAGATGCAGATATAAGTTAGTTGATGATGTTTATAGCCACATCGCCGGTAGGGTGATGTCTGTAGTAAAGGTAACGGAGAATGTACTCACCGGGATGACCGTCACCGTTAGGGATTCTATTTTATAGCTGTTGTCCTTTGCCAATGCCGTAATAATGGCTGTCCCGGGAGATTTTGCGGTGATTAAACCGGTTGTTGATACAGTGGCTACAGCCGAATCAGAAGATGACCAATTGTAATCGCTCATCGCCATAGAGGAAGCATTTGTACCGCTAATTGCGGGAGTTGAAGCCGCTCCCGTCATCAGTGTCAATTCGTCGGAAGCAAATCGCCAATCCTGCTGATACGTTGCTGCAGAGATTGTGGAGAGTTTGGCGCCGAAGCTTGCCGCAGGCTTCATGGATTTGCTGCAGTCCAACGTAAAAATGGCTCCTCTCAGCGGTTCGGCGCCGGTCAGTTTGTATTCGTCGCAGGATAAAATCGCCCCGGAGGGGTCAAGCGTCTCGATCAGCACGGTAATATTGCTTGCCGAACGAATTGCCCTGCCTGTTAGTACCTCCATATAATAACCGTTCTTCGGAATATAACAGAGGATATTAGTATTGTTTTCGCTGTTGTCCCACGAATTATAAACAAAATTGTTTTCATAAAAACCCATTTGCGCTTCGCCAGACGCCCGAGCGATCAGTTTCCTTTTAGTATTATAAATATTTACACTAAGACACGAGTTTGTCAGACTGGCTTCTAATGGGTCAGCGCTTTTGATCTCCACACGGATCATATCGGACATACCTACGGAAGGCGAAATGGAAGAGGTCGGGGTTATGTCGGATTCAAACGCAGTGTATTGGGGTATAGATTGACCGAGAATGATGTTGTTAATGGTATGTAGCGCCCTACGATCTAAAAATATCGTGAGATGGTGGGCGCCGGGTAGGTTAATATACGGGATACGGCCATCGCCTTTCATACTGATTCCTGGAACGACCCAGTCGCCTGCTTTGCTGTAAATTGCTCCATCATAGATTGCTTTTGTGCCAGATTGGTGGTAGATAGCGCTCGTAGCGGTAATATAGCCGTATTCGCAAGCCATCAGGGTAACATCCTTGCCTTCCCACAGATTAATGATATCACCTTTGAATACGGTCTCACGCAGATATTTGAGGCTTCTGGCATTTCCGGTGGAAAGATTGGTGTTGATGCTTGGGCTTTTATTGAGCAGATTGTAATAATCCGCAGGATTGTTAATTGCCTGTATTCCCGAAGACGATCTGTAAATGACGGGAACATTACGAACATATTCGTTACTGGCCATAAGCTGATACATGTTGGGGGCGTTTCTTGACCAGGATTTTACCCAATGCTTTGAAATGGGTTTTATAAAGAGATCGTACCCCAGATCTATCAACGCGCTCGCGGGGGCGCCCCAAAACAGGTTGGCGCCGCCAGTTTCAACCGCTTCCAACGCTATATGCGTGCCCCAGAGCGTAGGGGCTAGTAAAATCGCTTTTTCTACTTTGCTTTTGTTCTCATCACTTTGAGAAATAAATGTTGACGCCAGCAGTGCCCCGTTGCTGTGGGTGATCAGGATGACGTTGTCGTAACCTTTTGCCTTAATATCGGCAGCCAATTCCTTGGCCGTTTCATTTAAATCCTGCAGCCAGTTGTAAGAGAAAAACTCCACATTGTAGGTGTTGTTTAAACCATTGGCCGCCAACATTGTTTTCAGGCTTGTTATCATCGGCGTAAACAAAAACATAAGCCCGTTTTTATCCCTTTTTCTGTCCGCGTACGCAGTCATACCAACACCGGAGGAGTTGTTTACAAATTCCGCTTTCCCGCCGGGAATTGCATCCAAACCGATCTCTGTAAGCAAGCCTGGGCCGACCCAAATATCCATGCCTCCAAATTTTTTACTAAATAGCCGGGATTCCATGAACCCCGGTAAAATGTAGATCGCCTTTTTTGGTGAAGCTGCTTGAGCCTGTTCAGGGAAAAATGAGGCTGTTAAGGATAGTGTAAGGATAAAAATAAGCGCGAGCGCCATAATCTTAAAAATGAGGTATTTTCCCGTATGCCCAGTTATTTTCTTTTTTTTTCGTGTGATCATTTTTGTCATCCCTTTCATATTGTTGGCTATTCTTGCCGGTTATTATGTGTGATAGGCAATAAAGCAAAAAAGAAGCATTTGTTGCTCACCCCCCATTATTGTAGAAAGCGAATATTAACATATTTATGCTATAAATACTGTAGTATAATTACATTAAATGCTGTAGCATAATCATATTACGAGGATTATCTGCGACAATTTTTATATTATATTGATAAGTATTATGAATACATAATACGTCTTATTATCTATTTTGTCAACGGTTTTTTATGTTAAGATGGGAGAAAATATCCAGTTGTAAAAAACAAGTTATTTAGGGCAGTAACTATGTAGGCATTGGTTGCGGCCCTGGCCGCTTTGGGATATATTTCAACAAATCGTTTCAAAGCGCGCTTGAGAAACATTGCCTAAGCGAATGGCCAGAGTTAGCCCTCACCCCAGGCAGTGCAGTATAGACGAAACGAATATGGAAAAATGCGATGCAAACAACGTGTTGCCGTGAAACATTTTATGTTTCACGGCAGGGCTGCGCTACTACATATTGTATCGGCATACCATATATTGTGGTCGCCGTGAAACATTGTATGTTTCACGCGCCGCTGCGGTGAAGGGTAATACGGTTTTTGAATGGGGCTCCATAACCAAAACTATGTTGTGGGTAAGCGCGATTGCAAATATAATCCACGCATATTATGCGTGGATTAAGCGGCTATTCTACGTAATGCTCTGTGAGGTTATACGATTTGGATAGTAAAGGATGGTTCCGGCTTGGCCTAAAGGGAGAGTTATATGGCTTGGGCATTAAGCTGATCCCCCTTACTTTCTTTTTTCTTTGGCCAGCATTTTTACGATATGCGCTTTTAATTCCTTAAAGGCGCTGCGGGGGTCTATTTCGTCTATGGTCTCGATAAGTGCGGCTGTTTCGGCATCATCCAGGCTTTCCTGTTTATTAGCAATAAAAGCCGCACGGCTTTGGATTATATAAGACAATAATTCCTCTGTAGGGGCCATATTCCCCGCCATTTCTTGCACAACCTTGCTTTTAGAGGCGAACTGTATAAAATCCTTGTTCATCAGGGCATAATTCATCTTGCCCCTTTCATCGCTATAACGCTCTACAATAGCCGCGTATTCGTCGCTTAAGACCATATCGCGGCCTGTTATTTTTTCAGCCGCATCCTCTTCACTGACCTCATCCGCTTCCAGACACTCCGTAACCAGGAGCTTTATCTTACCCAAAGCAGAGTAAGGCAATCCTAAAGTCAGTTCCACAGCTTCGTCAAAGGCTTCGCCGGGGAAGAATTCCTCATTCGCATTACCGTAAAGCACCGGCGCGCCGGTACGTTTGTCTATGGAAGCGCTGGCGGATATATCCGCATCCGTTCTCATGATGCGGATACCCGCGCCCCCGGCCGCCAGTTTTTGCTTGTAGGCCAGTGCGGGAATGGTCGAAAGCTCAACCGCTTTTGTTCTAATAATATTCATATGGTACATCCTTTCGTAAGTTATTTCCCTGAAATTATACCACGGGGTATCGGCTTATTTCAAGGGCATCGCCAAATATCACAGAACTGCCTATACAAAACATCTGATTTATGATAAAATACAAGTAACGCGAATCGATAGAATGTTTTTTTAAATGATGGGGATGATGGAAAATGATCAGCCATATCGTCAATTTGAATGTTGCAAACGCTAAAGCGGAACAGTTTTACGATTTTATGATAAACCCCAACGATGAGCAGTACAGCAAATGGTGGCCTAAGGAACATTTTCAATGTCACATAACAAAACGCGGAGACGAAAACCACCTTGGCGACGAGGTTTTTTTTGACGAGAACATCGGCGAAACGCGCAGATTAGCTTTTCACGCAACTGTCACAAAGGCCGAGCGCCCCTATGCAATAGCGTGGAGTATGAAAAAAGCCGGCATACTGTTGTCGGCGTATCTTGAATTAGGATTAGATGATTTATCGGAGGGGCTTGCGATTAGGCATGAATTGAAAATAGGATATGGCGGCATCCCGGGAAAAATGCTTGATCCTTTTATTAGGATATATTTCAACAAATCGTTTCAAAACGCGCTCGAGAAACACTGCCTAACCGAATGGCCAAAACTGGCCCTCTTCCTGAGCAGTGCAGAATAGGCGATGCGAATATGTAAATCTGCGATGCAAACAATGTGTTTGCGTGAAATATTCCAATAAAGAGAGAAACAGCAAATAGGCGGTTTTTTCTATTCTCTGTTTCTATTGCGCAGGTTGGCGGGTTTCGATGAATAGATCGATATCCTCGACAAGGTATTTTTCTCCGAAGGTATGAAGCACGTCATAGAAAGAAGTGAGATAATCCAACACACCGTACTCCTTAAAAAGACGGAAAACTTCTTTCCCTTTCATATTATGTTCACTCTTATATCGTTCAATGCAAAAAACCTTAAAATACGCTGTATTGTTCATTACTATACCCCTAACAAATCATTATTCGGTAAACGAAAGTTTGCCATCGGCTATTTCTTGAATAAACAGCTCATATAACATGTGGACGCTGTAATGCCATACTTTGGTTTCTTCCCTTTCCAGTGCGGAATATAGTTCGGATGAGTATAATTTTTCCATCGCAAGGTCTTCGCTTAGTTCAGAGTCAGACATGATTTTGCCGACCAACCCTGTTGATATAGTTTGTAAAACCAATTCAAACTGATTTTTCTCCACTATTACACACCCCCTAAATCTTCATATCCTGTGAAGTGGCAATAAGCCAGTGATTTTTCAGAATGCAATAGGATTTGATTGAATAGATGGTCTACTTTAAGACGCTTAATGGCCTCGGCCTTATCATATACACCGTTTTCGTAAAACTGAACTACTGTGTAAACTCTATCGTCCGCTACAGGCCCGAAAACCATATCATATGCCTCAGCTATTGTCCGACCATTTCGGTTCGCACAAACAAAATCCAGCCACGCTTCATCCGGCTCATTGAATCGAATAGTAATCAGTTCCTTTTCTGCTTTTTCCAGATCAAACTCATATTTAGAAAGAAATTGTTCAGAAATTTTTCTGCGTGCAGCGACAATCTGCGCCCAAATAACGGCTTGCTCTTTGTTAGAGGTTGTGTAAAAACCACTGCCAAAATCCACCATACGCTCATTATGCAAAATGGCAGGTTGCCTTACGATTACTGTACTTCCATGATAAATAATCATTTCGCCGCCTCCATCGCTTTGTTCATAAGGCGTAATTCACACTTTATTGCTTTATATAACCGCTCAATATCTTGACGGCGCTCAAGCTGCTCTTTCAGGTCGTTGAGGATGGCTTCATCATTTCCGATATAATCGGTTACTACCTTACTGCCTTTACGATATGAAAGATAGTAATAGCTTTTACCGTTTCTGCCTTTAGTTCGCAGAGAACCTTTTGGCAATACTGCAAGCTGTTTTTCATATAAACCGAGCAACGCGGACATTTTTTGTGTCTCGCGTTCAATAGTAGACGAAATATAACTCATAAAAATCACCGTACTTATTATACCCAACATTCATGCAAACGTCAACTAAATAATTGGGCAATATTGCTATTCAGACGCAATAGTAAATTCCCAAAGTAAATTCCACAGTGGACGCGGTTGAGGAATTTAGTCTGGAACGGGATACTTGATAGACTTTAGT
>Ga0082212_10010579_pt1 | contig 11791 bp, 4 predicted proteins | sample TergutNt197P3_FD_71548 | JGI IMG/M metagenome (GOLD analysis project Ga0082212, IMG submission 71548) | Neocapritermes taracua P3 segment gut microbial communities from Petit-Saut dam, French Guiana - Nt197 P3 | ecosystem: Host-associated > Arthropoda: Insects > Digestive system > Gut ... | reverse complement strand
GCCCCATGCGTGATTCCAATCCTGATTGGGTTTATATTTGATGTCCCATGCTTCGAGCGAAATGGTAGAACCTGCACGAATCATGTTGTACCAACTTCGTTCAGCGGTTGATGCCAGCAACTGAAGGCCATATACCGCATCATTTCCGTTGTATACGGCATCCATCAGAAATTGCGCCCCGTACACGCTACAAGCCATTCCTCTTGAACGCATGTAATCGGTCACTGTTTTGTTGTATTTGTCGGGCACCATGTTGAATGCCAACGGGAACATATTGGAATGTAAAGCGCTGTGGTTTGTGCCGATACCATCGTTGTAATATCCCTTTTTAGAATTCAGAAAATAATTGTTGAACAATAATTTGAAATATTCGGCCTTTTTCATGTAGGCGTCGCGATCTACTGTTCTGCCAAGCGCTTCCGCAATACGGGCAAACAATTTTAGCGCTTCGTAATGATAAGCATTTACTACCGTATTGTAGTCGGTAAAATCGAACGCATCCGCTTCACCCGGCGAATCCTTTCCCACGCCAAGAACGCCGCTTTGCGGCCAATCAACAATATCGCGGATCATTTCGCCCGTATAATTGATGGATTTTAAAAATGCAGAAGTTTGTTTGCCTGTCCGTGTACTGATCAATCCGTTCGTCTCGGTGAGCGCTGTGAGCGTTTTTGCTTTCAAATCGCTGTAGAAGCGATTCAACGATGCCGGATTCCCGGTATACATATAGTCGTTCCATGCCATCAGTACCGACTGCATGATCCATTCGGCAGGCCACGTGGCATTTTCGATAAGATATTCATGGCTGTGTCGGGCAATGGCATATTCGCGATCTACCGAATAATGACTCAACTGATTGATGAGCGCATCGGCTTCATAAGGAATACGCTCGCGATCGCCATCCACATACGTTCCTGTAAAGGAAGTAGCCTTGATGGAATATTTGCACAAATCCCATATCTGATTCAGTACCGTGTCGGATGAAACGAAATGTGATGCCTGTTCATTAAAAGGATAATGCACCGATTGACGCACCACATCGCAGTTGCGGATCATTCCGCTGTAACCTTCCACCTCGCAATATCGAAAAGGAGTTACTTCGCCGATATATTCAGGCATCAGAATGGCTTTGACCTTATCAGTTCTTGTATTTCGCCGATCGGGACGAATCTTCACGGAATATGTATGCGTTCCGGGCATCAATGGCAACTGATACAACGCATAGCGAATTGTTCCGTCGGGGTTGCGATTGATACGGCCGTCCGTTGCATGTTCGCCCAAATGGATGACAACCGTATCGGCTTGAGATGATGATAAAGTGATGCGCAGACGTCCGAAAGCGGCTTTACCAAAATCAATAAAAGTTATTTTTTCCGAAGACAGGTTAAGGTTACGGATTTGTACGGGATGCTCGTCGGTGATTTGCAGCGGATAACAACTCGTTCGGTTATCCGGTTTTTCGGCAGTGATGAAACTCCTTGGCTCGGAATACGGACTTTCTTCTCCATGACTGTTCCAAATTTGCACTTTCCAGTAATATACGGTAGACGGTTGAAGTGGCTCTCCGCGATACTGAACGGCAGTAGATTTATCGCTTAAAATGCGCATACTGTCCCACATATCGGCATGATCATCATCCAGAAGGCTGAGGTCGCTCGCTACAAGAATGCGATAAACAGTTTGCACGGTATTGGGTCTCGGGTCGTTGACGATCCATCCAAAATAAGGTTTTTCACTGCGAATGGCAGCTACCTGATAACGTTCAATGGCTGTACGACACTCCTCCAGCGAAATATTGGCAGGATAACCATCGAGAAAGACACGATCGGTATATTCCAGCAGATCAACATGAAGGCCGGTAGGAGGTTCGGCAGCCAAAGAGTGAAAAATGAAGCCTAAAGAGATGGGAACAAAAAATAAAAATCGAAAAGAGAAGAATAATATGGATTTCATGGTTTATAAAGATTTTCAAATATTCAATTGAGCGGACAAAGATATGATACTTACGTGTAAAAATAAAACACAAATAACAGTTTTTGGCATCCCGTCAGGTGGGACGTCAAAAATGTGATCGTAAAGCAAAAATATTTTCGTTCCTCTTTGATCCCGTCAGGGATCAGATATTGGTAGAATATATCTCAAAATTTTTACACCCCAGCCGAAGGGATACATCCCTTCTAACGAAATACCGTTTAAAAATTAATACGAATCAAGAATAGAAATAACCCGTTAGGTCTTTAATATCAACAGAATACGTATTGAGCCTTATGTGTAATGTTCGTAGGACATTCACATATTTGGTCTGTTAATCCCCTAAATTGGCATATTTAAAACAATTATAAGATATTTATTTTTCGCGCCTTACGCAAATCGCTGAATAACTGTACGCCGATGGATAACTTTTTTGAGGAATATCAAAAAAAAAGGATGTGCCCCATCGGACACATCCTTTCTTATAATTATTTGTCTATGAGAATTAACGAATTATTGGATCATTAATCTTCATATTTTTCTTGATAACAGATGCCGGTACATTTTGACCTTTTACTCTTACCGGTCGGAATGATTGCTTGGTCAATCCCGAAGGCGCTTTCACCTTACCCGAAGAACGATCCAAAGAGATTTCCGTAGAAGCGCTCTGTGCTGATGATCTGCTCTTGGATGATTTAGAAATTGACGTCATATCTACTTTCCACAATCCATTCTCATTGCCTTCATATAAATCATCGTCTCCCTCAAAAGCGACGAACAATGCTTCCACAGGGAAAGTAATGACTCCATCCTTGTAAGTGCCACAAACGCCCGCTTCTTTAACTTCTTCAAAGGTATCTCCCTCATCCATCATATAAGATGCGAGAGAATAAATGTAAGCTGTTCCGTCGCCCCAGTCAACACCCATTGATTGGAAATCAATATAAACTCCGTCCGGATCAGTGGCATTGATTTCAATATATACGTTGCCTAAGTCATAATCGCCCGGGTCATTATAGGGATAATCTGCTCCATACGCATTTTTCAAACGGAATAATCCCGGCGTATCCCTGTGTTCAAATATTTTAACATCATAAGTCTCAATATAGGAAGGAGGCGCGTACTGAGTAATAAAAAGATCATCCGTATATTCGCAGAATCCTAATGAAACCCACTGAATACCCGTAGTGGTAGGAATAAATTTAAAAGGTACATAATCGAAATCCTGCGCTTCTCCATCTTCATCAAAGGTAACAGCGACAACAGTATAGGTTCCGGCGTCTAACGGGAATATTTTGTAGCCGCTCTCGGTACCTTCTTCTGTTGCAATCGTTCCGGCTATAATTTCGGCAACAACTTCCTTTGCATCACCGGCGTCTAAAGCGCCTTCCAAAACCACATACTTATAGTTTGCTGCATCTTCGCCCATTGTAAATTGAACAACAGCATTATCTACATCATCCGCGTCAACATAATGTCCTAAATAGTTCGATGACATACTATAATCAATAAACACAACACCCGGAAATACAATAGTTATTATTCCGTCGTCGTCTGAATAATTCCATCCTGCTCCGGTAGGCAGTTGAACAAACCATGGTGCAATCTGAACTATTTCCGGGTTTCCGTCTTCCGACCATCGCGTTACAATGTTTTTCAGCCAATTTTCTTCTCCGGCGCTGGTAGGTGTTCTTGCCGCAGGATGCCATATTGCCAATTCTGGTCCATCATCATTATATGTCATACCTACATTAGCCGGCTCAAAGACAACTAACCCGTCTACTGTAGCGGTAACTGTTATTGTGCCATCTTCCCGGTTAAAAGTAGTACAAGAACCTCCTGCCGAAAGAATTTGAAATTCAAAATATGGATCTTCACTATCATTAGGCAGTACATTGCTGTAATACACTTCTCTTTCCACAAAAGGATCAACCAAGCGATAACGATTTGGAAATAATTCGTGTTGTTGAAGTTCAACCTCCACATCTTCCATCCAAAAGAAAAGTGTACATGAAAACTTTGCTTTCCCTATTGATATCCATGGCGCCGGAATACCTGCGTTAAAAGCATACACTGTTGCGCCATAGGGTGACGTTATGCTTTCATCTGAAACAGATATACTCAGGGGCTTAAAATTGTCATAACCCAACTTTTCGGAATCGTAAACGAGCGTAAGTATTGCTATGTCCGATCCGGCAGCAAAAGATGCTGATGTGGGAACGGTGAATAAGTCGGGATTTTCATTGACCACGTTAAGATTTACGGTAAGCGCATCTGTTTTATCAACACGGCGCAATTCCAAATCATACGAGGTTACCGACATATCTGCCGAGAGATCAAGCTGCTCCGGCAACGTATTCGGGAAATAAACCTGTGCATTCGTTGGTACTTCGGCCGGGGTATATTTATAATCATCGGAACACGCCGTAAATCCCAGCACCACTCCCAAAACCGATACTAATACTATTTTAATTATTGATTTCATATTATTTATTTTTTATGTCATTAATTACCATTGATATTCTTCAGATTCTGTTGCAGGTCTGATTGGTATATTATTGTTTTCACATTCAAAATTATAATTTGTCTCTGACTGTACGATACAGAAATTCATCCAATCGGGAGGAGACGTCGTATTCCAACGGTAGGGCGCCGGATGGTTTGAACCGGCATACCTGCGAATAATACCCTTGTTGAGACGTTTGACGTCGTAAGTGGCCAATCCCTCGCCCCAGAACTCAGCGCGCCGTTGCCACCACACTTCGTTTTGGAATTGCGAGGTAGACGTGTTGCCGTAAGCATCTGTATGCGTACCATATACGAAAGATGCATCACGTGTTTGGGCGAACGTGGTCAGCAATGAGATGCCGTTGCCTTCATTTTGCATGCCGGCAGCTTCAGCCTCAATCAGATACATTTCTTCTACACGCATCATCGGAACGGCAACTACAAAACCGACGTATTGATTGTCATGTCCTGCTTGCCCGCCTGCCAGACGAAACTTCAGCGAGAGTCCGCCTACAGCGCCATAGTTGGAATCATGACCTGTCAGATAAACCCAGGCGGGATAGTCGGAGTAGGCTTCCAGCGCTTTGATACATTCAGCCTCGCTCAGTGCATCCAAAGCAAAGTCCACGAAACAGTTCTTACGGAAATCGGTAGCAGGCATGGTTTCATACAGGTGACGGTCAATAATAGGCGGCTGACCGTAATTCGAAGCATAACCGCAACCGGACACGTATGGATTCACTTCAATACACATCCATGACGCCCATGAAGAGTCGGAGTCATTCAACAAAATATTCGGATCGGTCGGCTTAAAACTCACGCCCAACATCCAGGACGAGTTAGGCGTATTGAAGCCTGTTTCGCGACTGGTGTACTGATCTTTGGTCATGATCGAATAACCGTTCTGAGCTAATTTGGCATAAGTTACTGCATTGGCCCAGTCTGCCATGACTAAATAAGCACGCGCCTTCAGTCCATACACCACTGACAGGTCGGGCGTGTAAACATTCGAACGCGTATAACCGGCCAGATACGCTTCTGCCTTATCCAGGTCAGAAAGAATAAATGCCCACATCGCTTCATTAGTTGCACGGGGATTGTACGCCAAATCCTCTAAAGCAGTGGTCTCTTTTACAACAGGCACTGTCGCTGCACCTCTGTCAACTGCATACGTTTTTGGCGCATACATTTGCGCCAGATCCATATAAAACATAGCGCGCATGGCAAAAGCGATGCCGGCGCCTGTTATTTTATCGGTTTCGGGTTCTTCGCCGGCTAAAGCGAGAACAGTGTTACAACTTTTAATCCAGCTATAATAATAGGTCCAGGGAATCTGACAATTGAGGTATTGAGGACCAAGTGCCGAACCGCAAGTGTACCAGGTCTGATACCAATTGTTATCGCCGCTCACCGGAAGATCATTTCCCATATAATCACGCATCAAATAAAATGTAGGATAACCATAATCCCAAGGATAATTGTTATTGTTTCCAAAGGGGAACGTGCCTACTAAAGTAGACGTAATAGCGTTCACGAAGTTATCAAACGCCCCGGGCGCATTGGCAGCCTGCTCGGCAGAAATTTGCTTGTTCCGTCCCTGCGGGTCAAACTCTTCAATACAACTTGTTACAAAGGTAATCCCCAGTACAACAACTAATAATGATTTTAATATTGCTTTCATACTCGTATATATTTAAAATTAGAATGTGATTTGAATTCCTCCTGAAATGTTACGCATAGGAGAATAAACTGCAACATACGTGTTGGCAGTAAAAGAATAACGGGGGTCGAGACCCTTGCGGGCCGACCAGAAGCCCAAATTCTCGCCGGCAGCGTATACGCGAATTCTGGAAATGCCCTGAATCAAATTCGCCGGCAATGTATATCCTACATTGAACGACTGAAAGTTCAGGTAACTGGCATCCGTCAGGAAACGGTCTGAAGCAGCGGTGGCGTATGCGTCGCCATATTGCCAGCGGGGAATATTGCTGGATGTATTCTCCGGACTCCAGGCTTTGGCATAATCCACGTGAATATTATTACCGGCGTCGGAAGCAGTTTCAGACGGACGCATCAATCGCTGATAACGGGTGTCAAAAACCTTTCCGCCTATCTGAAAATCAAAGGTAGCCGATACGTCAAAGTCATATATGCGCAACGTTGAGCCGAAACCGCCGAATACCTTAGGCGTGAGCGAGCCGATTTCGTATCTGGAGGCTCGTTGGCTGTTGGTGACTACATCTGTATAATCATAGCCCGGTTTACTGACAACATTGGAACGGGTACCGTCTTCAAGGTCATAATTTATGTTCTCATCTCTCCAATAGGTAGCCTGACCTGCGTCATTCACACCTGCATATTTGGCATAAAAGGCGTTGTACATGGAACCGCCTTCTTTGAACCATCTGGAGCTCTCGACAAAACCGCCGTTATCCGCAATCTTTGATTCCGGAAGTTTGAGAATCTTGTCTATATTATGCGTCGCGTTGACAGATACGCGCCAGTCAATATTTCTTGTACGGACAATCGCTCCAGTCAATGCCACTTCAATACCTGTGTTACTAATGTCGCCTACATTTCCGTAGTAACCGCGTGAACCGGCAGATTCAGGCACCGACAACCAGAATAACAGGTCTGTGATCTTTTTATAATAAAAATCAATACTGCCTGACAAGCGATCCTTAAATAAAGAAAATTCAACGCCGGAACTGAAGTTGGTGGTCGTTTCCCACGTAATGTCCGAATTTCCAATGCGATAGAAAGACGGGGACATAGCCGTTTCAGAGGACGCCGACAATTCATATAAATCGGTATAAGCATAAGCGCCAATGTCATCTTTACCCTGTTGTCCGACAGACGCTTTTAGCTTCAACATATTGATCCATGTGATGCCGCCCAGAAACGCTTCCTTAGACAGAAGCCACGCGCCGCCGACAGACCAGAAGTTACCCCAGCGATTATCTTTCGCGAAGAACGATGAAGCATCGCGGCGATAAGTTAAAGATGCAAAATACTTCTCATCGTAATTATACAAAGCGCTGGCTAAATAACCCTCTACATTATATATGTAAGTAAATGAATTACCATCGGTTACTTTAGCAAAAGCGCTGAGTTCGGGTATATCGGGAGAGAATCCGCCCTGTGCAACAGCGTCTAAATACTTTCTGGTGGACTTGTAGTATTCGTGACCTGCCATCACATTGACATAATGCTTTCCGAAATTCTTAAAATATGTCAAGGTCTGTGTATGGTTGAACCTAATATTTTGATCGGATGATTTGAAAAGACTTCCGTTGATACCTACCTTAGGGCCATAGAACGGATTATCATATTCCGATTTGTTGTCCTGCTCCCAAATTGCGGTACTGATGACATTCGCTTTCAAAAAATTAGTAATACTAATATCAGCATTGAAGTTCGCATGAAGTTGATCTCTTCCGACAGTAAATTTGTTATAACGGTTTGAACCTAAAGGGTTACCTGTTTGCAGAAAAGCGCGCGGATAGCCATAGTTTGTTGAAGCGACGCCATAATCGTAAGCTTCGCGCCCTGTAGCGTCTTTTTTGATCACCACATTACCGGATTCGTCTACCACACGGATATAGGCAGGATAGATGGGAGCAATCATCGTGGCGTAGTACATCAGGTTGGTGGAACCTAAGTCAGTATCCATATTCGGATTGTTTTCCGTATTGGAGTGTACATACCCGACATTACCGCCTAACTTCAACCATTTATTAGCCTGATAATCGGCCCTGATACGAGCGCTTAACCGGTCGTAACTTGAATTATCAATGATTCCGTCTTCGTTCAGATAGCCCATACTGGCGTAGTAAGAAGAACGATCGGTGGAGCCGTTAACGCTTACGTTGTATTCCTGACGCAGTGCGTTTTTATAAGCCAACTTTGTCCAGTCGTCAGGCGTCATAAAAAATTCGGTACCCTGGTAGTTATATCTGCGCCCCAGCGTAGCATTCGGATTCAACTTGCCATTTGTACCCACCAAAAACTGGCCATCAGGCACCGTATAAACATTGTAACCTAAATCACTGATCATCCTTGTATTAGCGCTTGCGTTAGCGTTCGCAAGACTATAATTCTGATCATAATAATAGTAATTGTATAACTGACTATAATAGGCTTCATAATAATGAGCAGGATCCTTAACGACGTTGTAATCCTGAACAACGCGTGAGTTAACGCCCCACCTTGCATCTACATTAATGTCGGTTTTCTGCGAGGTTCCTTTCTTGGTTGTGACGATAATAACGCCGGCGGCGCCGCGTGCACCATAAAGAGCGGCTGATGCAGCATCTTTCAGTACGGTGATTGATTCGATGTCGCTCTGCGGGATATTGGCCAGACTTGCCGAATAAGGAGCGCCGTCAACAATGACCAATGGAGCGGTACTTGCATACAAAGAATTAATACCGCGTATATTCATAGAGCCGTTTCCCGCACCGGGCGCTCCGTCGGCGCCGCGCATCTGTACGCCGGGTACAGAACCAACCAAAACGTTGGCAATGTTTGTGGAAACATGCTTGGAGATATCCTCCGAGCTAAGAACAGTTGCCGAACCGGTAAATGCCGATTTCTTCGCCGTTCCAAACGCTACCACAATCACCTCCTCCAAGAGATTAGCGCCCATCTGCATCTCAACATCAACGATTTGTCTGCCGGCAACCGCAATTTCCTGGGTCTCCATTCCCACAAACGAAAATTGCAGGATTGCATTAGAAGAAACAGCAATTGAGTATTTCCCATCCACATTGGTTACTACACCTGTGGTTGTTCCTTTCACCACCACCGATACGCCCGGTAGCGGCTCTCCATCATCGGCACTTGTTATAGTGCCGGAAACCTGCACTGTCTGGGCAAGCATAGTACCCCATCCCAGACACAAAATTCCAATTATAATTAAAAATTTTTTCATAGAATGATTATTAAATGATTAAAACCGCAGTTCTATAATCATGCCAACACGAATGACAAATTACAAAACAACGCGGCAAAAATAATCAAATATTTTTTCCCAAAAAAAAATTTTTGTTTTTTTTTCACAAATCTATAATAATTTTGCCGGCTTTAATGATACATGATCATGTGCCAACATCAAAAAAGTAAGAAATATATATGGATCATCATTGGTTGTATTGCGCTCTTATTGCTGGTTGCGGGAAGTATCATCTGTTTACGCTTCCGCGAGCATATCTATGGCGTTAACCTGTCGGTAACCGGCGAGGAAGCCTGTTTTCTGTATCTTCCCACCGGCAGTACTTTCGACGATGTATGTGCGCGTCTCGAAGAAGCCGGCTTGCATGATGCAGCATCATTCCGCCTGATCGCGGGCAAGATGAATTATCCGGCCAGAGTAAAAGCCGGACGTTACCGCCTGACAGACAGTATGAGCAATATCGAACTGATACGTATGCTCCGCTCGGGGCGACAAATTCCCGTAAAGGTAGTTTTCAACAATATCCGTATCAACACGCAACTGGCCGAGGCTGTAGCTCCCTCCATAGAAGTCGATTCGGCAGGTATCATGGCTTTGCTCACCGACAGCGTTTACCTGGCAGCGCATTTTCGACATACCCCGCAAACCATACTGTCGCTGTGTATTCCCAATACATACGAGTTTTTCTGGAACACTTCCGCCCAAGATTTCTTAGACCGAATGGCAAAGGAACACGACCGTTTCTGGACGGAGAGCCGTCGCCAAAAAGCCCGCGACGCCCAACTGACGCCGTTGCAGGTAAGCATTTTGGCGTCCATTATTGAGGAGGAAACACAAAAGGACGATGAAAAACCCATCATGGCCGGGGTGTATATTAACCGGCTGAACAAGGAAATACCGTTGCAGGCCGACCCAACCGTCAAGTATGCAGCAGGCGACTTCTCCATCAGGCGGGTGCTGAACAAACACAAGGAAATACAGTCGCCCTACAACACTTATCTGAACGCCGGCCTTCCGCCGGGGCCGATTTGTATCCCGTCCATCGCCTCCATTGATGCGGTGCTGAATTACAGCAAACACGATTATTTGTTTTTCTGCGCCAAAGAAGACTTTTCGGGTTACCATAACTTCGCCCGGACGAACGCACAACACAGCCGAAATGCACAGGCATACCAGAGGGCTTTGAATCATCGGAAGATATATCAATAATTATTGTATTTTTGCAGTCAATAATCATCATAAAACATCATCATTCATGACACGGTTTTTTAATACAGCAGGCCCCTGTAACAAGGAAAGACATTACATGATAGAAGCCTCATCACGTTTGCAAGGCGTGGAGCAACTGATTGACATGGGGCAATATTTTGTTATTCATGCAGCGCGACAAAGCGGAAAAACCACTTATCTGAAAGACTTGGCGCAACGCATCAACAAAGAAGGAAAATATTATGTGCTATATTGCTCTTTGGAAAGTTTACAAAGAATTGAAGATGTAAAAGAAGGTATTCCGGAGATTGTTAAATTGCTTAAAAAAACCATATTGTTTTCAGATATTCCGAACAGACAGGTATTTGCAGAAGATGCCGATTATACTTATATCAGTGGTGTTTTAAACATGTCGCTCAGTTTGTTTTGTATGAAAATTGACAGACCGTTAGTCCTTCTTTTTGATGAAGCAGACTGCCTGAGTGAAGGAACGCTCATATCGTTTTTGCGGCAATTACGTAGCGGATATAATGATCGCAGCACCATTCCATTTGTTCATTCATTGGCTTTGGTGGGGATGCGCAATATTCGTGACTACAAAGCGCAGCTTCGTCCTGAAAGTCAATCACTGGGTAGTGCAAGTCCGTTTAATATCGTTACAGAAACATTTACATTAAATAATTTCACAAAAGAAGAGATTTTCACACTGTATCGTCAACATACTGAAGAAACCGGACAAATTTTTGAACAGGAAGCCATTGAATTAGTGAACGGGCAAACCGGCGGGCAACCGTGGTTAGTCAATGCCATTGCCCGCGAAGTAATCATGAAAAAATTACAATCGGATTACACACAACCGGTTACGGCTGCTTTGGCAGACGAAGCCATTCAAACCATTATCCTGCGACGCGATACACATATTGACAGTCTGCTTGAACGCCTGAAAGAAGATCGTGTCCGCAAAATCATTGAGCCAATGATCATGGGAGGAGACCAGCCTATTGATCGTCTTTCCGATGATTATCAGTATGTTTGTGATTTAGGCCTGATCAAAAGCGAAGGGAAAATCATGCCGTCCAATCCTATTTACGGAGAGGTGATTGCACGTGCATTATCGCTTAATTATCAAAACGATATTACATCTGAAAA
>Ga0082212_10010578_pt1 | contig 11791 bp, 12 predicted proteins | sample TergutNt197P3_FD_71548 | JGI IMG/M metagenome (GOLD analysis project Ga0082212, IMG submission 71548) | Neocapritermes taracua P3 segment gut microbial communities from Petit-Saut dam, French Guiana - Nt197 P3 | ecosystem: Host-associated > Arthropoda: Insects > Digestive system > Gut ... | reverse complement strand
CGATCCGCACGGCGCTCTCTATCCACGCTTCGCTTGGGGTACACATTTCATCCATCATCGTCACCTTCTATCATAGCCGCTATCCATGCTTCAGCAATGGGGTTGGCCTTTGAGGTGGGTTCCCGGCTCAACCGCACCTTGTTAAGCGTTTCAATGCACTGCCTTTTCTGTGCCTGTACGCGGGTGAGCTCGCCGTGGGCGCGGAGTAATAGGTCGCTGTTGTCTTTCGTCCGGGTGCTGATTTGATATGGACGTCCGGGCAGGATTTCCTCATTGTCTATTTTCGTCCGCTGCCGTTCATCGTATAATTGCCTGTCCGCCTCGCTCTCAAATTCCCGTTTGTTCTCTGTCCTTAAAACCTCGTCAATCATCAGGCCGCGGGAGAGTTCGTCCTGTTGCTGAATATGCGTGATTTTATCCAAAAGGCGGCGTTCCCGTATGGAGAGCAGCGCGATTTCGTCCAATAGGTGCTGTTCTTCATCCGTTGGCAAATGCTCTACAAGCAGAGCCTCTTTCTCGTCAAGGCGATCCCAAAACACTCCCGCGTATACGCCGTGTTTGAGGGCGTTCTGATTGCGGAGGGGGCCGCCGTTTCCGCCCTTGTTGCCTACGGCGTTTTTGTTGCCGAGCGGGGCCCCGCGTGTCTGTTTGGGTTTGGTTACGTGACTATTCCCTTTTTTGGTTACGTGACCTTTCGCGTTACCCTCCCAGTTGTCCTCTTTCTTCCACTTTCTGACCTGGTCGGGAGAAACGCCCAGCTCTGCGGCAATGTCTTTCAGTTGACGGGTTTTCCCGCTTTCAAGCCAAAGCCGCTTTGCCTCGTCGCGGTTTGGGCTTCTTGCCCTCGGCACGACCACCACCTCTCATTCACCATCTGATATTGTGTTCGATTGAAAACCCTCGCTTCACAGCCGGCCGTGTCGCTTGCTGGATTGGCCTGTGCTGTGCTTTCGGCGTCGTAGGGTATGAGACTATGGCCTGGGCGCGTAAGCACGACGCAGGGCACTCCCGGCCTGTTCAGCCCCCGTCACTCTTTTAACCCGAACTGCTCACGCAGAAGCCGTAAAGAGCTGCGCCGGGTTTCAAGGTCAACGGCGTCGGTGATGTCGGCAAAGGCTATGTTCAGGTGCTTCGCCATGAGCCGCGCGTCGATGTAGAGGTCGGCGCGTTTGGCCTGTGCCGGTATATACTCCCGCGCCTTTCGTGGTTGCGGCAATCCTTCCGGTGGCAAGGTTCCTAAAAACTTCTTAATTGCGGTCGTTTTCGCCCAAGCTACCCATGCGTTGAGTGTTTCCTGCTCCGGGAACTGGTCAAAGAAGTACATCATGACGGCCTTGCTCAGAACGTAATACTTGTACCAATTCCATAGCGCACACGCCAACAGCGCAAGCAGCAACAAAATAACAGTGGCTGAAATTACATCAAAAATCATATGAATCATTCCCTTCCTCAAATGCTTCCTGTTCAACAATTCCGATAAGAACAGGCTTTAGGTTGTCCATCAGAATTTCCAAAACGCCCTCTTTGCTTATGCTTCCGTCAATTTGGATTTCTCCGGCGCCGTTGATGTCGAGTGTGTATCTGTGTTCGATGACGGTATGGTCATCTTCGGGCGCGTAACCGCCTCGCTTCGCGCTATCGTCGGGAATGTCGAGCGGTGCGCTGTCCCTCAGATGGATAATGCCGTCGCCGTCAATCTCCGGGGCGTTGAGCGTTACCGGGTCGAAGTCCATAACGCTGACGCTCGGCGCCGAGAGGGTGATGTCGGCAAACTCGGATGCTCTAACGCCGGGAGCGTTAAAGTTCAAAGAATCAAGCTCTGACGCCACCACGCCGGGAGCGTCGAAGTTGATGGGCGCAAGGTCGGGTACGGCCACATCCGGCGCGGCGATGTTCACAACGCCTATGTTGACGGGCGCGGGATCCGTCACGCTAACATCAGGAGCGGCCAGGTTGACAGGCTGAACGCTCGGCATATTGACCTCGGGGGCGCTCAGCGCCAAGGCCGCGATTTCCGGCGCGGATAGGCTGATGACCCCAAGGTTCGGGACACTCACATCGGGGACGGTGAGGTTGATGGGTGAAAGGTTGGGGGCTGTTATATTCGGGGCCGCCAAGTTCACAGGCGCAAGGTCGGGGGCGTTCACGCTCAGAGCGGACAAGCTGATTTGCGCCTGTTCTGCGGCGGCGGACATCATACGGCTCGTTTCATCTGCCGGGTAAACCCTTTCCCCGCCTTGGAAGTTCACAAGCTCCGGGCCGTCCTCACCGACGAGCGCAAGGCCGGGCGGCGCATAGCCTGTCCCGGTGGCGAATCCTCCCGTGATGGGGACGCCCACGGTAACGCCTTTGCCGCTTAACAGCTCGGCCCCCGCCGCGACGCCGGCGAACGCTGAATGTGCCTCGCTGGTCATGGACTTTATTGTGTCGATATACTCCCGCATGGTTTCCCGCGCTGACTCCTTCGCTAAATCGTCCATGTTTAGGTCAACGACGGCTTGCTCCATATCACCCACAATTTTTTCAAGCTCATTACTGAAATCCGTCTGAATTTCTGCCATTGTCCCGGCTACGCTGTCTTTGGCTTCGGAAAGTTCCCCAAATTTATCGTTTATCTCGCTTATCCGTTTGGCGGCCTCGCCCGGATCCATGCTGCCGATCTCGTCCATGAGCGCCTTGACCTGTGCCGCACTCTCTTGGCTCCCGTCGCTCAACTTAGACAAGAATTTCGGATCAAGGTCAAAGCCCTGCAGGGCGGCAAGGTTTTCGTTGTACTCGTTGAAAAAGTCGATTTGAGATTGCCAAGCGTCAATAATGGCCTCGCTGGATATGCCGGCCTTTTCCTCCACCTTCTCAAACAGTTTGAATGTCCCGTCAAGGCTGTTCCGCGCCGCTTCATACGCTTTGTCGTAGCTCTCGACAAGAGCGGCCAAGTCCTCGGATACAGATTGCACAGCGCGGCCAACGGCGTCCTCGTAACCGACCATTGCCCGGGCCGCTTCCTCGGCGGCTCTTGCGGCTTCATTGGCGGCGCGATCGAAGTCCTCCAACATCCGCTGATTTTCATCGTAGGCCGCCTGTGCCGCCTCCTGCATTTCTTTCAGTTCTTCAAACTGCTTGTGGGATTCTTTCGATTTTCCGAACCAGCCCCAACCGTGCTTGTTATCACTCGCGGCGGCAAGCTGCTCGTTCATCAGCATGAGGTTTTCGTAAAGGTCGGTTTCTTGCTCTAAGGCTTCTAACATCGCTTGGTTTTGCGCTGCCTCGCGCTGCCGATCCGCCTGGGCCGCTATCAATTCCCTCGTCACGTCAAGGTTGCCTATCAACGCCCCGGTTTCCTTATCGACCGCGAGGGCAAGCTCCGGCATTTGCTTGTTGAGCTTATCGGTAATAGCGGACATCTGCTTCTGTTCTGCGGCGGTCAGGGTCGTTTTCGAGGACAATTCACCTAACTTGGATATGAGGGCGGTTGTACTCTTTTCCTCGGCGCCGATGGCCTCCATGCTGTCGTTAAGACTGTCAATGGATCTTCTGTGAGCGTCAATCAGCTTTTCATGCTGTGCGGTCAGTTCTTCCATACTGAGCCTGTTGGCCTCATAGACGGCGGTCGCGGCTTCGAGCTCCGCTTCCAGCTTCGCCAGTTCTTCCGCTGTGGTTTCAGCACACGCCGCGGCGCGCTCGTATTCATCGTTGAGCCGTTCCACTTCCTCGTAGTGCTGTCTTGATGTGGCAGACAGGGAAGCCCATTCCTCGTCTACACTGCCAAGCCAGCCAATCAGCATGGCGATACCGGCGACAAGCGCGGCGATGGCCGCTACAATGAGCGTGATAGGCCATATGGCGGCAGAGAGCGTTACACCGAAGGCTCCCGTCAGCGCGGTCGCTATGGGTTCAATCAGGTTCTTGGCGAGAAGCGCCGCGTTGTATGCCGCAATCCCCACGGCAACCAGTCCCAACACAACGCCGATCCCTGTTATCGCGGCTGTGAGAGGCGGGCATTTATCAAGCAAATCCCCGCTACCGCCGACAAGCCCCGCAAAGAATGAAGAAATACCGTTCACTGCCGGGGATAAAGTGTTGGAAAACGCGGCGCTCATTTTGTTCGACGCTTGCGTCCACTTTTCCTCGAGCGTGGTCGATGCTTCGGCGGTTTTGGCTAACGTACCCTGTGAGTTCCCGATTGCCTCCGCCCACTGGTCAACCTCAAACCGCCCCGTCCTTATGGCAAGAGCCATTTCCGGCCCGGCTTTTTTCCCGAACAATTCAGACGCAAGCGCCCCCGCTTCGTGCGCGTCAACCATGTTGGCTATCTCCGCTATGTTTTCCTGCATGGCTACGGAAGCGTCAAGCCCTGCCTCTGTGAACTGATTGAGGGCATTTCGCATACCCGTCATGGCTGCTCCTGCGTTGATACCCTCTAACTCGAACATGGAAAGCAAACCGATACTTTCCTCGATGCCATAACCGAGCGCTTGGAATGTGGCCTTGTTCTCAACAACCATATTGCTCAGCTGATCCACGGACGCGCCGGACGCTTGCGCCGCGTATGAGAACATATCCATGAGCCGCTCGGTGTCTTGGGTTTCCACGCCCCAATTCTTCATGACTTTGGTTAGGCTTTGCACAGAGCCAACGGCGTCGGCGCCGGTGATCCGAGAATAATCCATGAAAAGCCCTGTCACATGGTCGAGCTCCGGCCCGGTCAGTCCAAGGCGTGTGTTGACCTCTCCTATCGCTCCGGCGATTGCCGACAGGTCGCCCGTCTTTGACACGGAGTACACGTTCATCATGGAGTTGGAAAGACCGTCAAGAGCCGCCCCGGTCGCGCCTGTGGCTTTGACTATAACGGATTCCGCGTTTGAAAACTCGTTGGCAAGTTCGATGACAGCCCCGGTTACTTCGCTGACGAGTTTTGTGAGTCCGGCCGCAACAAAGGCTTGTTCAAGTCCCTTTACTGCCTCGCCGCCGCTCTTTCCCAGCTTCTCATGTTCCCCCGTGGCCTTTGATACCGCTGCCGACAGTTCCCCGGTGGACTTGGTTGCCTTATCGTTCGCCGCCGCCAACGCCTCGGAAGCATGGGCGGCCCGTTCCGCCGCTTTCTCCATGTCTGCCTGACTGGTGCTTGCCGAGGACATGGCGCGCGCCAAAGCCTCCGTAGCCAGTGCCGCTTCCTCCTGTGCGGCGGTTAGCTCGACGGCGGCCTGTGATACGGCTTCGGAAGCGCGGGACAGTTCCTCTTTCGTGTTTGTGGCAACCCGGTCATTGTCCGCGACCTGCTCCATAGCCCTAGCCGCGTCCATGCTCACCTGTGCCATTTCCTCATGAATATCGACCGCCGCGCTCGTGGCTTTCGTGAGGTAGTCCGACGCCTGGGCGCATAATCGGGCCGCCTCCGCTTCAACGTCAAGGGCCGTTTGTGCCTTGTAACCCTGCTCGACAAGTTCCGCCGTGGTATAGACGGCCTCCATCATAGTCTTGTCGTAGTTTCCGAGTTTGGCTGTCCAGTATTCCGTTGAAACGGCGGCCTCCTGTGTTGCCCGTGACACGTTCTCCGTGCTGGCCGCTGCCTGTTCCAGTACGCCGCTGTCGAATTGGTCTATAGCCGCCGTCCAGTTACCGGCAGAGTCGGCGGCAGACTGTACGGAGGACGCGACGCTGTCCACGCTGGTCGCGGCCTGGTCGAACGCGGCGCCACTCACGCTACCGATTGCCGAAGTGAGCGCGTCTGCGGAATCGGAAGCGGTCAGTATAGACCCCGCCACACTCTCCGCGCCGGCCGCCACGCTGTCAAGGTTGCCGCCATCGAGAGCGTTCACAGCTGCCGATAACTGCCCCGTCATTTCCGTAGCGGTCTGTACAGCCTTGGCGACTTCCTCCGCGCCGTCTGCAGACCGCGAGAAGGCTCTGCTGACTGTTTCGCTAACGCTGTCAAACCTGTCCATTGCCTGTTGTCCGGCGTTCGCCATGCGGTCGAATATGGAGCTTATTTCATCGACGCCCCTAAATACCGCTGTCAATGCTGACATTATGGATCACCCCTTTTCACTTTTTCTTGAAATGCAACGTATCAAGCCGAACGGGGTTCTCGTTCTCAACCTTTTCACTGGCGATATATGCGATCCTTTTTTGCCAATGCCAGTCAAGAAAGTCCTCCATAGGCAAGCCGTGGCGTTGCCATAACACATGGCTCCACCAAGACATAGAACCTCGTTCGGCTATTAGTTTTTTGCTTCGTTAAGCGCGGCATCGTATTCTTCTTGGTCGGGTTCACTGGCAATCCCGAGGGCGACCATGACCGCGCGGCTAACGTGAGTGTACTCGTCGGACTTCGGAAACACTTTGAGGGGCATTTCCGCGATGTCAACGCACTCAAAGAAAGCCATAAGCTCCGGGTCTTTCAGGTCGGGATGAACGAGGGCTTCGGCGATGATGTGCTGTGAAGCCTTGACATTATCCTTATCAACCCTGAACGCAACCTCGCCGTTGGCAATGTAGGGTTGCCCCTTCTTGTCAACGGCGACGGCTTTCCTCTTGTATCTGTCGTTTATCTTCTGGATTGTTTCGGTGCTTAACACCTTAATCTCCAGCACGACGGGTTGGCCCGTTTCCGGGTCTATGATGGACTCCGGGCCGGGGGCGGTAACGATTTCCTCCGTCTTTGCGGATTCGCGCATAAACGCTTTGAGGCTCTTTTTCGGAGCGGACATATGGATACCTCCTGTATTTTATTGTGGGGACGCTATTTCGTGGTAGTGACCGATTTGATGTTGAACGAGAGGTCGTCATCCACTACTTCACCGCCGCTGTCGAGGTTTATCAAGTTCAGCGCCCCGGTGAATACGCAACCCACCGCTGTCACCTTAACGGAGCCGTTGGCTTCGTGATAGGTGCTGTTGGCGTCGTCCATGATACCCTGAATGGTAAACTCCGGCGTGTGCTTGTCGGCCATATGCCGCGCAATGAGGTCTGCCAGCCACGGCGTACTGCGGCGGCGGGTTATCGTTCCCGTGAAATTGCCGCCCTTCCAGCGCGAGCTGTCGGTGAGTTCCCCGAGGACTTTGCCCGTCCATACATCGGGCGTGTAGATCATGGTCGCTTTTACGCAATCAAGAACCTCAACGCCGTCAATGAACATCTTGCCCTCTTTAACAAAAATGGGGTTTTTGTTATACTCCATGAGTTTCGCCATCGCGTTTTACCTCCTATCTCGTTTTCACGGTGAAGAACAATTTTTCCGCGCTGTCCACGGGTTCAAGCCCTACAACAAAGTAAACTTCGTCGCCTGTGCTTAACTCGCGGTCAACAAGGAAGTCATTGTCGTAATCGACGTTTTTGACGGCGCCGACGTCTTCAAACCGTTTTAAGATTGCTTTCCCCAAGCCCTCCATGACATCCCAGCCGGTGGGGGAATTGTCAAACTTATTCGGGGGGAAGTTGACCTGCAGAGCCTCCTTAAAGGTGTCAAACACGCGCATAACGCGGTTCTTGCTGTAGGTCTTGTCCACGGGCTTGACAAAGGTCGTGAGTGAGTTGATGTCGTACTCAACGATGACCTCGCCGGATTCCGAGAACGAGAAGAAGAACTCCCCGGCGCGGATGGCGGCAATGGACTCCTCGTTGTCCTTCGGGTCAACAATGTCCGTGGCGCCGATGTATCTGCGGTATGTGAGGCTCTGCACATACGAAGCGCCCGCCGACGCTCCGGCAACCCATGCGCAAGCTTGCGCGTGAGTGAGGGCAGCGCCGTCCACAACAGGACTGTTTGTAACGCTGATGATCCCCTCGAAGTCGGCGGAGAAGTCGGGAACAACGGCCTGAACGCCGCGGCCGACATTACGGCGGAGATAGGAGATTTTTGTCCTGATTGCCGTGTGCAACGTCGGGTCTTCGACGGGGAAGCATACCGTGTTGAACCGGATATTATCAAGCGCGTCGGTAAACGCGGATATATCCGTGTTGGTGGTCGGCACGTCTGTTCCGCCCGTGAGGGTGATGCCGGCAATCTCCTCCAGTTCGCCGGGGGTTGTGGCGTCGGAATCGACTGTGAAGTCGATAAAGCGGCTGTTCTCCGCGATAAGCGCCGCGACGTCCGGCACGCCCTCGTAAAAGGACACGCGATCCGCGCCGAGGAATATCGTGATGTCGAAGCCGCCAGCGGGATTTTCGACAAACGAATATCTCAGGGCGTTGCCGCGGGTGCCGCCGAAACGCGCTTTTGCCTTCACGCCGCCGCCGAGCCCGGACGCCGGTGTCCCGGTTTTGGTGATGTAGACGTACACATACCGCGCGCTTTTGAACGCTTCGCGGAGTAGTAGCATGTTCCCGCCCGGATCGTTGTCGAAAATGCTGTACCCGAGCATATCGAAACGCGCGTCGGGAGAGCTGTTCGTCAACAGTATCATTTTTTTTTCCGGGCCGTAGTCATGGCCGATCAGCGGGATAACGGTTGTGCCGCGCTCGGACACGCCGGTATAGTCGTTGCGCGTACTCTCAAAATTGGTATAAGTACCCGGTCTGACCTTTCCGGCGAGTATGTCAAAGTTTCCGCCAGCCATTATTTACCCTCCTTCTTTTTCGGCGAGGCAACGGGTTTATCGCCCCAATCCTTGATAATTTTCTTCATCTGCTCGATGGTATATTTGCCCTTTCCGTCAAGGGCGCTGGTCGCGCCGTCAAAGGTGCTTTCCGTCACTCCGAGGAGTTTGCGGCAGCTTTTTCTCAGGCTTTCGATGGCGAACTGCTTTTCGCCCTTGGGCTTGTCAGGCTTTTGCGCCGGGGTGGTTGCCGGAGTTGTTGCGGGTGTGGACGCCGGGGTGGTAGCTACGGGGTCGTTGGTCTTGGCGGCGTCGTTTTTAACTTCTGCGCTCATGGGTTTTCCTCCTGTTCGGTTTATTCACCAAATCCGGCCGGCAGTTGAGGCTCTTGGTAACGCCGCTCTTTCAGCCAGTCCTCATTGGTGTGGTATATAACCATTTTGATGTACTCGGGATCGTTGTACGGTCTGCGGCTCGTCCACCTAACATAGAGCTGTGCGGCTCCGTCATCGACCGCCTTAACAGAGGGGTCAATGATACGCAAACCTGTTTTCTCTAAGCTCCCGTCCAGCTTGATAAGCGGAACGAGGCGGCGGTTTGCCACAATCTCCGTCATGGCGCGGTATGCCAGTTGGTACGCCTCCTGTGTGGTCTTGTGGAAAAACTTGATATACCAGTCAAACTCACAGGCGTATGTACGCAGCGTCTCCCCGCGCGTTAGGATTTCCGGCACGGGGAAGTATGTCGCCGGAAAGACGAAGCTCTCCGGCACGTTGTGGTAGTACGGCGCGGGGTTGTCCGCGCTGTCGAGCACATATTTGATTATGCTTGCCGTTTCCTGCTCAATCATTGTTCTTCAGCTCGATTTCCCCCACGATTCCATCAAACTCAACGGAGCTAACGTGGCACTCGATCATAAGCACAGGCACTTCACCAGCTTTTTGGGTTAGCGCGAAGCCGGTGGCTATGTTGCTTAAATCCACATTACCCACAATCAAGCTCGTAGTGGGTAACTCCTTTGTTTTGATGACTGCTTTTATTTCTCCTTTGGCTGTTAACATCACAGATCACCTCACAAAAAGTCGCTGAAATACTTGTCTATCCAGCGCTGTACCATAGTGTCAAGCAATTCGGGAAAAATCTTTTCAAAGCTCCGCAAGGCATTTTCCCAATAATGCGCGCCCTCTACCCACTTTTGCTTTAACACCATCCCGGTCTTTGCGTCCGGGTCGTAGATGAAGCGGTGGCCCTCCCACCGTCCGGGGACGAATCGGGAATCAACTCCCTTGGGATTAAGCCAGTGGCCGTCGTTCACATACGTCGCGTATTTTACATTTGTGCCGATTTCGAGCGTCAAGTTCCCCTCGTCGAGCGTCCAAACATTTTCCTCCCTGCCCTTGTAGAAGCTCTGCAAGAGCAGGCGGGTATCCATGACTTTGAGCCGAATGATTTCATCTTGGACTATACGGAGAAGCTCATAGCCGGCCCCTTCTAAGAAAAGAGCCAGTTCATTTTTGAAATCGCCGGATCCGGCTTGTTTCAAACGCTCGATAAAAGCCTTATACTGGCTAAAGTCAACAGAAAATACCGCCATTACAACGGCTCCTGTTGCGCTCGGCGCGTGACCATCACGGTCATGTGATGGCCGCGGATGTTGCGCGGTATCTCGGCGGTATACTCGTATCCGGTGACAAGGTCAACAACCTTGTCGTTGACACGGATGTCCGTTCCCGACGGCAACGCGAGTTTTAACCGCGCTTCATATTTGGTTTGGGGTTCATGCTGGTTTACGTCAGCCTTTCCCGACCTCACGCTGAAATAACAGGGGACGGCGTTTAAGTCGGGGGCGTCGGGATACGAGAAGGTTGGCGAGGGGGGAAGATTGTGCCCGGGCGACGTTTCCGCTTTTCGGATGTGGTATATGTCGCATGAGTGTCTGAGGAAATCGGAGAATCCCACAATCAGCCCCCCTTTTTACAGTTTTCGCAGTTTCAGGTTGACGGGAGTATTCGTTGCCGACAAGGTGAACTCGTCGAGCAGCGGCCCGAGGTCGATGTTTTCCTGTTTCTTCGACGTATCGGCAATCGTGTAGGTGTAATCGTTATTGTTTCTACGGTGTTTTTGTATGTTCGTATGCGTTGTTGTTCATTGTTTTATTGAGATTGCTTATAGGCGCGACTTGGATTCTTTTCTTGAACATAGGACACTCGCTTGAACATTTCTTGAACACGCTGGACAAGAGAAAGGGGCGGTGCCCGTCTGAGCACCGCCCTCCTGTTCTGATTCATACCACGGCCAGTAAGCCGTTGTCCGTGAGATACTGGATACCCTGCTCAGAGAGCTGGAACGTGGTCAAGTTCTGTCCGGCCTCTTTGCCCTTGGTGCTGTAATACCCCTTGCTTTTGAGGGAAGCGAACAGAGCGCGTCCGATATTCAGCGGGTACCCGTGAAGCTCCTGCGCTTTCTTCAAGAGAGCGCGGCCGCCCATTTCCGAGTCGGCACCTTTGAAATCGACAAGGCCGGGTATCATGGAGAGCAGCGTTTTCTCTCTGTCGTTGATGGTATCCTTCGGGGTGTACTGGCGTTTGGGCTTGGGTTGTTCCGTCTTGCCCTCCTGCGTGGCCTGTACGACGCTTTCCTCGCATTCGGGTGTCTCAGCAGGGGTGGCGTCCTGCGTGTCATTAACGGGCAGTGCGGCGTCCGCCATGACCGGGGCGCTTTCTTCCGTTTCGCTGGCGGTGCCGGGAGCCTCTGCGGTGATATAGGGAGCGGCCAGTTCCGCAAGGTCGGCAATGTGCATTTTCGCAAGGTGGGATTTCTTGTGGGCGTTGGTGTTCTCCATAATCAGCGTAGCGTATTGAGCCTTTGTCATTGTCGTTACATCCTCTCGGTTTGATTTACGGGGTTGTGACCGTGGCCTGTTGGCCCCCGCATTACCGGCCCGGCTGTTGCCAAGCCGTCACTCTGCGTTACTCTCCATTCACTGATGGGTTCCACCCAAGGATAAAGGCGATTGCGTCCCTGAACCCGGATGTGTAGTAGTGCCGGATGGTTTCGCCGTCTATTTCGTGGTAGCTGTTCTCACAATCCCGGAGTAGTATCGCCTGTTCGCTGTTGAGCGTTTCCCGCAAGCGTTCCACGCCCGAGCGGAGCTTTATGTAGGTTTCTGTCACGGCGGCCGGCTCGTTCTCACCGTGGAAGACGATCCTCGCCGTCACGAAAGCCTCTGTTGCCTGGTTCATATGTTTATCCATATC
>Ga0082212_10010577_pt1 | contig 11793 bp, 7 predicted proteins | sample TergutNt197P3_FD_71548 | JGI IMG/M metagenome (GOLD analysis project Ga0082212, IMG submission 71548) | Neocapritermes taracua P3 segment gut microbial communities from Petit-Saut dam, French Guiana - Nt197 P3 | ecosystem: Host-associated > Arthropoda: Insects > Digestive system > Gut ... | reverse complement strand
GGGGTGTCCGGGAGACTGCCTTTTTTGAGGCTGGTTGCGAAGCAGGAGGCGGAAGCCACTGCTCATATACCCCGGAACATTTGTAGAAGCCTCAAAAAAGCATCTCCCGGACACCCCTCTGAACTGTAACCCGGTATGTTACTGTTCAAAGGAGTATCCCGGTACAATAACAATACGACCCATTAGGCAAAGGAGAATAACCATGGATGAAGGATACGCAGTAGTAGACTGGAAAACCATCGAAGGTTTCGTTTGTGACGCTTTCAAGGGGTACGGCGTCCCGGAAGCTGACGCCGCGATCTGCGCGGACGTCCTTCTGGAATCAGACCGGAGAGGCATCGAGTCTCACGGCGTGAACCGCTTTAAACCTATATATCTTGACAGGATAAAAAGCGGTATTCAGGAACCCGTCACGAAGTTTGAGGTTATAAGGGACAATATGACAACGGCTGTCGTAGACGGGAATAACGGTATGGGGCAGGTCGTCGGTTTCAAATCCATGAATCTTGCGATTGAAAAGGCTAAAAAATTCGGCATGGGTATGGTCGCGGCGCGCAATTCTACACATTATGGTATCGCAGGCTACTATGCCACAATGGCTACTCAGCAGGGATTAATCGGAATCACCGGCACGAACGCCCGCCCGTCAACGGCGCCAACCTTTGGCGTGGAGAATATGCTCGGGACAAACCCTCTCACATTCGCTATGCCGACTGACGAGGAGTTCCCCTTTGTGCTTGACTGCGCGACCTCGATAACCCAGCGCGGACGAATCGAGTACTTCGATCGTCTCGGAAAGGACACTCCCGCCGGTATGGTCATCAGCAGGGACGGAAGCGCGATGACAGATTCAGGTTTGATCCTTGAAGGCCTCACAAGCGGAGAGGCTGCCCTTACGCCGCTGGGAGGCATAGGCGAAGAGCTTGCAGGGTATAAGGGTTACGGGTATGCGACTGTGGTCGAGATATTATCCGCTGCTCTCCAAAGCGGAAACTTTCTGCGGGCATTGAACGGTGTGACTGATGGTAAACCGACGCCCTACAGGCTTGGTCACTTTTTCATAGCCATCGATCCGGAAGGCTTCATGGGGCTTGACGAGTTTAAAAAGACTACCGGAAGCATACTTCGCGAGCTTCGCAGCTCTGCGCCGGCTCCGGGTCACGAGCGTATATTTACAGCCGGGGAGAAGGAGCACCTTGCATGGCAGGATCGTAAAGACAAAGGGGCGCCTGTCAATCCGGCCGTGCAGAAGGAGCTCGTCGCCATCCGCGATGAACTCCATCTGACACAGTATCATTTCACATTCGAATAGAGAGGACAAGGTAAAACTTTCGTCTTGAACCTGCTGCAGGGCGCTGCCCTCCCCTGCCCGCAGAAGCACGAAATGCTGCAGCGCTCTCCTTATATAATCATCCCCTGCCCGCAGAAGCAGGAAATGCTACAGCACTCTCCTTATGTAATCATTGAACCCGCCGGAACCGACAGATGAGACTGAGTTGAGAATAATCACATCAGTATCTGCTTCATCGCAATCCCCGACGATCTCTGTGACCGAACCTCTGAATGTTCTGGGGTCTATAACGATGATTTTTTCGTAATTCGGCGCAAGCCAGGGCACAAACGCATTACCGAAAGAGTCCTTGACTATCACGCACGTCCTCCCGTTTTCGACTGACGTCGTTATCCTGTATATTGGGGAATCGCCTCCGATGAATATCGAATATGTAACCTCGTCTGATATGGGTTTGTAAAGCAGTCTGTTCGACACTTCAATCGCATCATTAAGTTCGTAATAGACTATTGTATCAGGATTGTTCTTTAGTGCTTCTGTCGGATTATAGCTGAACAGATATCCCAGGAAGCCCGGAAGCTCGTGTTCTGTGTATTTATCTATTGTGACAGGAGTCGTCGTTCCTGAAGCGCCGCAAAACGCAAGGTACGCGTAATAGGCGCCAAGCGCCGTCCAGTGGTGGTCCGTCCGAAAGTACACATACTCATCTATGTGCGCTGATATATATGCATATGCGTCAACAAAGGAAGCGTCTTTCAGGCGGTTATATACCAGCGAAATTGCTTCGTATTCAGAATCAGACAAAGACTTGTACTTATCATCGACGAACTCAACCTGAGTCGGGGTGATCAGAGAGAACACTCGAGCCTTCCCCTTCAGAGCACGCGCGTAATCATTCACAATCTCTGCGTATCTTACACAGGCCCTCTCGCTGTACCCGAACAGTTCCACCAATCTGTCCGGGAATGCCAGCAGGGGGCCTGCTCTTACGGGTTCACCAAAAGTATTTTGACCTTCAGCAGCATCCGTCCCGGAAGTCAGCGCGGCGCTTGCTTCTGCTGCGCCTATTCCGGCGCCGGTCTCAGCACTGCCATTCGCTTTGCTCCCTGCGCTCAGCGGGTTAGCCGAATCCCCGCTGATTCCGGAGGAACCCGCTGTTCCGGAGTACTGCATGTCTGAGCCTTCCGTCCCGCGTACATCAAACGAATGCTCGGGATAGAATCCGGACACTCCGGATTCGCTGCCCACAAGCGGCAACCGGGATCCAACATCATCGCTCTCCGCCTGCTGACCTCCTGTAATGCCGCCCGCCTGCTGACCTCCTGTAATGCCGCCCGCCTGCTGGCCTCCTGTAATGCCGCCCGCTTGCTGCGCGTCTGTAATGCCCCCCGCCTGCTGCGCGTCTGCAACACCCCACGCATGCTGCTCATCGGCCGCCTTCACGGACATATTCACTACTCGTGGTTTATCATCCGGAGTGAAACCGTATGCGCGCTCAATACTTTTCGAAATCATTATGAAATCTGTCCGGTACCCCACCTGATCTGCGATGAAGGCTTCGAATCCTTTTGCGAACCCGCCGCTCATAGCTGAACTAATACTGAGCTCCGGAGCTTTATTGACCGCCCTGTGTTCGAGCTTCTCGATGCCTGAATCGACCGGTGTCAGCGCTATCACAGCGCCAAAAAACAGCATCAACGCAAAAAAGCATAAAATGTTAGCATTTTCCCGTATTGTCTTCACTTTCAACGCTCTTTCATCCATATCCGGTACGATCCTTCCCCGGAGCCATGAAGAAGGCTCCTGTGTCCTGATCTGCTATCTCCGCGATATTCAAGCCAATGCTCGAGATCATTGAGATGGGGCAGTAACATGAATCATTGAGATAACCATTGAGATAAACCATTGAGATAAACCATTGAGATAACCATTGAGATAAATCACTAAAACCGAAAATAGAGAAACGGATTATATGTCTGCCCCAGCAGCATGAACATGCACACGAGAGTGCCCGCTGTTGCGAAGACAGGCTCCGAGAGGCTCACCTCCGGAAACACTTCATATATGTACGCAATTACTCTTTTCGGTATTGACGTCGACGCTATCGCCATCACGATGATGATCCAGATGTTGTTTGCGAGCACCGTTTCCGCCAGGAAACCACTCAGCGGCGTGTTTATAAAGAAGAAGGCTTTTATAAAAACCAAAAGCTCCGGAAAACCGCTGTAATAGAACACTCCGTAGCCGAAGAGGATAGCGATCATAGTGTAACACCGCGCTATTAGGACAGGAGTTTTAGCAAGCGTCCCCCTGAGCACATATCTCTCTAAAAGCAGCAAGGCTCCGTTCAGCGCTCCCCAGAGAATGAAGTTCCAGCCCGCTCCGTGCCATAGGCCTGTCAACAGCCATACGACTGCTATATTGCGCACGGCGTGTTTTCTGTTCCCGCCCAGTGGGATATATAGATAATCCCGGAAAAATGAGACAAGCGACATGTGCCATCTTCTCCAAAAATCGGTGATCGATCTGGCTTCATACGGGTAATTGAAGTTTTCGGGGAAATCAAATCCGATCATTTTTCCGATCCCGATGGCCATGTCTGAGTAACCCGAGAAATCAAAGTAAAGCTGGAAAGCGAACATGATTATCCCCAGCCATGCTGAAGCGGACGTCATCATTGCCGTATCTGTGAGAAGCGCAGCCGCCGCGGCGCCCGCAGGGTTGGCAAGCAGCGTTTTCTTTGCCAGTCCGATAGCAAACCTCGATATCCCCGCGCTGAAACGCTCTCTTGTTACCTTTCTGCTGGTCAGATCATCCTCTATGCCGCTGTAGCGTACGATGGGCCCGGCGACAAGTTGCGGGAACATGGTAACATAGCAAAGAAAATTCAGGAAATTTCTCTGGACTTTGACCTTCCCTCTGTATACGTCTATCGTGTATGACAGCGTCTGAAAGGTATAAAAAGAAATCCCCAGAGGCAGATTGAATGCCGGTCCGGGAATCGAAGTATGAAGTATCGCATTGATGTTCTCAATGACAAAGCCGCTGTACTTAAATGTAGACAGCATCCCGAGATTTATCACAAGGGAGGCGGTCAACGCAATTTTCCTGCAGGCGTCCCCGCGATGTTTTTCGATAGCCAATCCGCAGATATAGTCCGTAAGCGCGCTGACCAGCAGAGCCGCGACCCAAACAGGCTCGCCCCAGGCATAAAAAAGCAGCGAAAAGACAACTAAGACTATGTTCTTGTATGATACATTCCTGCCCGGTAAGTATGTGATAAGAAACACCGGTAAAAACAGACAAAGAAAAGTTACGCTGGAAAAGACCATCTGACACCTCGGCTCCGGTAATGGTCAGCCCTTCGCAATTACTCAGGCAGCGCACTATGCAACTTTTCCAATACTGCGCTATGTAAATGCTCAGGCGCCCTCTTCTTTATTCTATTTTCGCATGCATCACAGTTGCATCAGTTGATTATCGAAATTGCATAAATGCAGTGACAATCCGGTAACACTGTTTATGCATCATGATTCTTTTTGTTACCTGCTCTCTGCTCTCTGCTCTCTGCTCTCTGCTTTCTGCTCTCTGCTTTCTGCTCTTGCCTCTCACCTCTCACCTCTCACCTCTCACCTCTCACCTCTCACCTCTCACCTCTCACCTCTCACCTCTCACCTCTCACCTCTCACCTCTGCTCTCCTATCTCTGCTCTTCTCTTGCCTCCCGTCACCTGATCTTGTTCAGCGGGCCTGTCATGCCTCCCGAACCCGCCGCAAAAGCGTAGTTAAGGATAATCAGGTCGACGTCTTCATATCCGGCGATGGTCGAAGTAACAGTACCCTCGAAGTGCCTCGGATCGATAACAATGATATGCTCATAGTTCGGCGCTATCCATGGTACGAACGCGTTTCCGAAAGAGTCCTTCAAAACGACGCAGGTCCTTCCGTTGCCAACGGATGTGTTGATCCTGTAGATCGGGTTGTCGCCTCCTATGAACATCGAGTACGTCGCCTTTCCGGATGTATAGAGCAGCGGATTAGAGACTTCAAGCGGTTCCTTCAGTTTATAATATACGATAGTGTCCGGGTTATTCTTCAGTTCCTGCGTGGGGTTGAAGCTGTAAAGATAACCAAGGAATCCGGTCGCCTCAAAGCTGTCGTACTTATCAATCGTGACGGGGGTGATCCCCGCCGCGTCGCAGAAAGCAAGGTACGCATAGTAGGCCCCGAGTGCAGTCCAGTGATGGTCGGTGCGGAAGAAAATGTATTCATTTTTGTGCGACGACAGATACGAGTATGCGTCAACAGCGTACGCGTTTTCCATGTGGTTGTATATCGTCTGGATGGCTGTATACTCAGAATCGGTCACAGATTTGTACTTCTCGTCAACGAACTCGATCGCCGTCGGCGTAACGAGCGAGAAGACCCTTGCCTTTCCTTCAAAGGCCGCGGCATAAGCGCTTACCATCTCGGCATATCTCTTACACGAGCTCTCGCTGTAGCCGAATATCTCCATAAGCCTGTCCGGGAACGCGAGCAGGGGCCCGACCCTGACAGCTTCAACTTCGGCCGGCGGCGCTTCTTCTGCGGTCGGTCTTTTGTTCGGCTTATCGGGCATGTCCTGGTTTTCAGCGCCTGTTGACTCATGTACTTTCACTGTAGTCTGCGGTGTACCGTTTTTATCTGCGGCTGATACGTCAGAGTTTCCCCCGGTTGCCGTTTCACCTTGTCCTGCGGCAGAACCGGTATCCGCGCCGCCCGTTTCGCCGGACTCCTGTCCGGTTGAAGTCTCATTCTGCGAAGTACCTGAAGCTGCGCCGTTCCCGGATAGAGCGCCGCCCTGCCCTGCGCCGCTACCTGTTTCTGACCCGTTACCTGCTCCCTCCCCCGCGCCATTGCCCGAACTGCCGGCGCTGCTTGCGCTGCCCGATCCGTTCGCTCCGCCGGCTGCGCTGTCTGAGCCGTCCGCATCGCTTCCCGACTGCTGACCGTCGACTGCATTGCTTCCTGCCTGCTGGCTGTTACCGCTGCCGGAAGCGTCTTCCTGTTGGGCGCTGACCGGATCCTGCCAATCGTCTGTATCATCATATCCTGTGCCGGTTCCGCGATCAGCCTGCGAGTTGTTTGCGATGACGATCACCGGTTCATCTTTCAGCGTTACGCCATAGTGCCCCGCTATGCTCTTTGACGCCAGAATGAGGTCTGTCCTGAACCCGACCTGATCGGAAATAAAATCGTTAAACTCTTTGGAAAAGCTGCCGTTCATCGCCGACTGAAGGGTGAGTGCGGGCGCTTTGTTAATGCTCCTGTTCTCCAGTGTTTCGATGTTCTTATCTGCAGGTATCAGCAAAATTAGCACGCAAAAAGCTGCCAGCAGCGCACAAAAGCATATGATGTTTATTTTATCTTTCATACTTTTCCAATCCGTCCGCATAACGGCGCACAACGGCACATCAGGCGGCTATGACGCAATACCTGCGTCGGCGCGCAACGCGCGTCCGCGCGGTGATAGTAACTTACGGACTGATAAATTCGTGTTTTTTGTTAGCTTTTCTGGTCCGTAAGTTACTAAGCTATCACGTCAGAACCTGAAATACAGGAAGGGATTATATGTCTGTCCCAGAAGCATAAGGAAGCTGACAGCCATGCATACCATCGCATACGCAGGTTCAGAGAACCTAAATCCGGGGTACTTCTCTTTAATGTGCAAAAACGCCTTTTTCGGCAGCGAAGTCGACGCAGCCACAAGCAAAATGATAAGCCATATGTTGCTCATGAACACCGACCCCGGCATAAAGTTGTAAACCGGCGCGCCGATAAAGAACATCGCCCTGAAAAACTCTCCAAGCTGCGTGAAGTCGGTGAAGTAAAACAAGCCCCATCCGATAAGTACAGCCAGAAGCGTACAGGCGTGGGAAATTACAGCGGGCACTTTATCGATCACTTTACGAAGAGCGTACTTCTCCAGCAGCAATAGAACTCCGTAGTACACTCCCCACAAGATGAAGTTCCACGACGCGCCGTGCCAGAGCCCTGTTAGAAACCACACAATTGCTATGTTCCTGACCTGCATTTTCCTGTTCCCGCCCAGAGGTATGTACACATAATCGCGGAAGAATGAGCCGAGGGTAATGTGCCACCTTCGCCAGAAATCGGTAACTGTCCGGGCTTCGTATGGATATTTGAAATTCTCCGGAAAACTGAAACCGGACATCTTGCCAATACCGATCGCCATATCCGAATACCCTGAAAAGTCGAAGTAAATCTGGAAAGCATACAGAATTATCCCGAGCCAGGCTGAAGCTGTGGAGAGTTTCGCAGTATCAGCCAGCAGCAACGAAGCCGCGGCGCCTGCGGGATTTGCCAGAAGCGTCTTCTTGGCGAGCCCGGCAGCAAACCTGGTAATGCCCGCGCTGAATCCCTCTTTTGTGATTTTTCTGTCTTTCAGTTCGACTTCGATCTCGCTGTACCTGACGATCGGGCCGGCTACAAGCTGCGGGAACATACTGACATAGCAGAGAAAGTTCAGGAAGTTCTTCTGTACCTTTATCTTCCCCCTGTACATGTCTATAGTATACGAAAGAGTTTGGAACGTGTAGAACGAGATCCCCAGCGGCAGCGAGAAACGCGGTACCGGTATCCGGGCGCCGAACAGAGAGTTGATGTTCTGTGTTATGAACCCGGAGTATTTGAACGACGCCAGCAACCCCAAGTTTATCACTAAAGACGCCGCGAGAGCGATTTTTCGCCACTTTTTGTTCTTCTGACGGATTTCCCGCAACCTGACATTCAGAAGCCTGCCGCTTTTGTAACGCCGCTTATGTCCGCTTCGCGTTCGAGCGCCGCTCCTTCGCAAGCTGCTTTTACTGCTGCCTCTCCTGTGTAATCCGCTTGACGCCCTGCCGCTGCGCTGTCCGGCGTCCTGATGCTTGTTGATCACCAGCCCGCAGACATAGTCGGTAAGGCCGCTCAGCAGAAGCGCAAGGACCCAGACCGGTTCGCCCCATGCATAAAACAGCAGCGAGAATGCTACTAAAACGATGTTTCTGTACGTGTTGTTCTTAACGACAAAGTATGCAGCTAAAAATAGCGGCAGGAACAAACAGAGAAACGTCACGCTGGAAAATACCATTATTCATCCTCGCTATTGAAATCTCAGAATAAAAAGAATAAGATTACATGACTAATTAAAGGGGATCGTAACTGTTCAGGGCGCCTGAACAGTTACAGGGAGTCCTGCTGATGTCGATATCAAATGACCTTACAAAAGGATCAATAACAAAACAGCTTGTCAAGTTCTCGACCCCGCTGATCCTGTCCAGCCTTCTTCAATCAATATACGGTATGGTTGATATGATAATCGCCGGACATTATATCGGGTCAGTCGGTCTGTCCGCTGTCAATAACTCAAGTACGATCATGCTGTTCATCACTCAGATACTAATGGGCATTAGTACAGGCGGCAACATATTGACAAGCCAGTATTTCGGCGCTGGCGACAGGGAGAGCTGCAAGCAGTCAGTCGTCACGCTCTTCACGTTCAGCGCCGTTCTTGGAGCGCTGCTCGCTGTGGCGCTCTCCGTACTCTCGCGCCCGATCCTCAGTGCGCTTGACGCGCCCGCGCTTGACGATGCGGCAAAGTACCTTGTTATATGCGCTTTCGGAATCTTCTTTATTGCCGGTTACAACTCCACAAGCGCCGCCATGCGCTCATTCGGGAACTCAAAAGCGCCTCTGATATGCGTCGCTGTCTCGTGCAGCCTGAACGTCGTGCTTGATATCATTTTCGTCGGCGCTCTAAGTCTCGGCGTATCCGGCGCGGCGATGGCGACTGTAATATCCCAGGGCGTCAGCTTCTTCGTTTCGCTTATCATCGTGCTCAGACACAGCGACTTGTTCGGGCTGCGCCTTTCAGCGCTTTTTATACGCGCGGACAAGTTAAAAAAGATACTCAGGCTCGGGATTCCCGTTTGCATTCAAATGACTGTTGCGAACATATCCTGGCTTTCTGTGATGTATCTCATAAACGGATACGGCGTTGTCGTCTCCGCGGGGAACGGCGTATCCGTGAAAATCAAGAATCTGTGCCTGCTGTTTATCACCGCTATGTCAAGCGGCGCCACTGCAATGATAGCGCAAAACATAGGCGCCGGGGAACTTGAGAGGGCGCGGAAGGTACTTTACACAGCCATGCGCATAGCTGTTGCCGTGTCCGTTCTGCTCATTGCGGTCGTGGAGATTCTTGCCCCTCAGTTTGCTTCGCTGTTTACGCCGGAAGCTGATACCGCGGCTGTAGCTGTCAGGAACCTGAGGATCGAGATCATCAGTCAGGTCTTTTACGCCAGTTTTCAAATGTATCATGCTCTGGCTCTTGGCGCGGGCCACACATGGTTTGTGCTGATGAGTTCGTTTGTAAACTGTATTCTCGCGAGGCTGGTTCTGATCTTTATTCTGAACAATCTCATAGGGCTTACCGGCATATATATCGCCTGCATGGTTGCGCCCGCTTCATCCGTACCAATAGGTTTCTGGTACGAACGCTCAGGTATCTGGCGGCGTGCGCGCGCAGGCGGGGAGAGAGCTGTGAGCGGAGAGCGGTAAACAGTAAGCGGTAAGCGGGTTACAGTTCAGAGGGGTATCCGGGAGACTGCCTTTTTTGAGGCTGATGTTATATCAGGAGGCGGCAGCCACTGCTCATATACCCCGGAACATTTGTAGAAGCCTCAAAAAGGCATCTCCCGGATACCCCTCTGAGCTGTAACGCGAGCAGAGAGCGGTAAACAGCTTACCGGCCGGCAAGTCTGCTGTCTCGTCTGCGCCTTAACATTCTATATAACGCCGGCAGGCGCCGTGAAGCAAGCCTCTTAACGAAAACCATCAGCGCATGCGTCCGCCGTCTGAAAATCCCGATAAGCTTTCTCGGGTGGCGCTTGCCCATTATCTTCGAGTCAAGCGCCTTAACCGCGCTGTCAAGCCTATCCCCGTCAAGCTTCGCGAACAGTTTCTTGTACTTCTTGATAAGCTTCAGAAAACTGAAGTAGATATATATCATATCGCTGCGCGGATAATCCGGCATGCTGAGCTGTATAAGGTCATTAGGATCGGTGTCCGGAGCGATGAAACCTGCTTCCTGCGCGATCTGCTGCAGCTTTGTCGTAGGATACGGGTAGAAGAAGCTTAGCACGACATTGTCCGTATACATCCCGGCATTGAGTTTCACGGTTTCGAGTGAGAGCTGCAGCGTTTCGTACGGAAGCCCGATTATATTGTATGAGTTCACGATAATTCCGGCGTCTTTCAGCATATGCGACACTTTCACGATATGATCGTTGCTCATGGAACGCTGCAGATATTTTCTGCGGAACTCTTCGTTACCGTTTTCCAGTCCTATCGTCACAAGGTAACACCCTGAATCCGCAAGCTCGCGGATCATTTTCTCATCCAGCAGATCAAAACGAAGATTACATACGTATTTCTTTCTGATCCTCTCTTTATACAGAGCTGTGAACTCGTAAAACCAGTCTTCATACACGTTGAGGATGGCGTCGTTGAAGCTGAAGCACTCGACATTCGGATCCTTCTTCAGCACTCGTTCAAGCAGCGCGATCGCTTTTTCCGGCGATCGGAACCGCGCATAGTGCTTGCTGTCCGGATATATGTTCCGAAGCTGCGCGTTTGCGCAGTATGTGCAGGAGTAAAGACACCCCCGGCTGACTATCACTTCGGCTGTTTGCTGCTGCGAGTTGCTGCGCAGGTTACAATAATCAAACAAGTCCAGATCGGGAAAAGGCAGTTCGTCCAGATCGGCTACATACGGCCTGACAGCGTTCTTATGGATAGTCCCATCCTGCTCTTTGACCCAGAAACTTTCGATTTGCAAACCGGGAGCGCCGTTTTTCGCATAATGTTCGACAAAATCCAGGCAGGCGTACTCGCCTTCACCGATGCACACCGCGTCGACTCCGCGTATGGATATAACTTCATCCGGCGCGAGCGACGCGTGGTACATGCCCGCCATAACGCATATGTCCGGCATCTCATCGTCCAGCCAACCTGCAAACTCAATTGCGAAAGCCAGCGCGCTCGTCCGTATACTGACTCCTATGATATCAGGTGAAAATGCTCTCACCGTGCTGATGAACTCTTCCTTGTCAGGCATGTACGTCATGTGATAAAGGTCAACCGAATGCCCTCCCTCTTTCAGCACAGCGGAAAGCGACGCGAGCCCTTCGCTGTAGTTTCCGGGTATGTTCTTAACATGCCTGGTCGCTTCAAGAAAATCAGGGTATATGAATAAAACGTTCATGCTTTCTCTTCAGCTTCCTGCGGAAGCCGCCTCCCAATGAGTTGTCCCGGAGTTACTGTTCAGTGCCACCTTAGTTCGGCCGTTACATCACGTTCCTTTTCACTCGAATGCGCATCCATGCGCATACTCGTGCGCTCCGGCATCCATGCCTCCGCTTTTCGGAATGTGATTGCAACGACCTCACCAAGGCACTGAAT
>Ga0082212_10010576_pt1 | contig 11794 bp, 11 predicted proteins | sample TergutNt197P3_FD_71548 | JGI IMG/M metagenome (GOLD analysis project Ga0082212, IMG submission 71548) | Neocapritermes taracua P3 segment gut microbial communities from Petit-Saut dam, French Guiana - Nt197 P3 | ecosystem: Host-associated > Arthropoda: Insects > Digestive system > Gut ... | reverse complement strand
GCAATCGGGGTTCCCTTGGAGAAGGTACGGAAAAGCCACTTCGCTCATTTGCTTTAAAAATCCATTGCCGTTTCATCTAGCAGAAATTTTTCAATACCTATATACAGAATTCCCTTTTCATCATGCCATGGAATGATATCGTCCTTGACTACGACGATTTTTTTGAAGGAATCATCAATCCTATATAGCGAGGTTGTTTCCTGCTTTCTCTTTTCCTCGTCCGAAATAGATAATGCCGATTGAATATAATATCGCTTGCTGTTTTTGTTGGCAACAAAGTCCACTTCTGCCTGTGATCGCTGGCTCTTACCCTGCTTATTTTTATGATTATACTCCACCACGCCGACATCTACATCAAATTCCCGTACCGCAAGTTCATTGTATATGATATTTTCCATAATATGATTTTCTTCCTGCTGACGGAAATTAAGTCTCGCGTTTCGCAGCCCTACATCGGCAAAGTAGTATTTCAGCGGGGTATCAATATACTTTTTACCCTTTATATCGTAGCGATACGCTTTGCACAGGATAAACGCATCAATGAAATAGTCCAAATACGTGCTGACGGTTGCAGAGGCGATATTGATCTTTTTTACGCTTTTGAAGGTATTCGAGAGCTTTGACGGATTGGTCAGCGAACCTACCCCGGACGACACAATGTTTAAAAGTTCCTCTAAAATCTCTTTTTCGTTTGAAATCCTGTGCCTTTCAATTACATCGGTGATATAGGTTTTTGCAAAAAGGTCTTTAAGATATTTGCTTTTGTCCTCGTGGATCTTTCTGGATAAAACAACAGGCATACCGCCATAAGTAAAGTATTCCTTCCAAGCATTTTGCGTTTCGCCGTCGTATGATTTAATGAACTCCCTAAAGGTCAAAGGGTTCACCTTGATTTCGTCACCCCTGTCCCTAAATTCTGTCAGAATATCGGAAGACAGCATTTTTGAGTTGCTGCCGGTTACATAAAGGTCAACATTTTTAATTTTCATCAGCCCAAGCAAAACATCAACGAAATTGATTTTAGCAGTTGGGTCGTCAATATACGGATTTCGCACTTCGGCAACCTTTTGAATTTCATCGAGGAAAACATAATACATTTGCTCTTTGTCCGCGACTTGTTCCCTTATATACTTATCAAGCTCAATCGGATTTCGGTATTTTGCATTCCGCACTTCATCAAGCGCAAGCTCGATAATCTGACTGTCGGAAACGCCCGCCGAACTAAGATAATCATGGTATAAGTTTAAAAGCAGATACGATTTGCCGCACCTGCGAACGCCTGTTACAACCTTGATAAATCCGTTTTCTTTCTTAGTAATCAACTTGTTCAAATATTGCGGGCGTTCAATGTTCATAGTCTTCTCCTAAAATAATTGCGTCTATACGCAATATTATCACAAGTCAATTTAACATATAAAAGAGTCTGCGTCAACAACAACTTCTAAAATAATTGCGTATTTACGCAATTATTTTAGAAGTTGTTGGTTCTTTTCAGGGACATCTTAATTGTGTTAACGCGCAAATCACGGTTTTTTAGCCTGACTATCTCATGTGCTAATTTACTTGAAGTTTTTTACTTGAAGTTTTTTACTTGCTAACGATTCTGCTAAGTGGTACTATAAGACAGACGAGTGTTAGAAGATCGTTTCTGTGCGCGTGGTGCAGATGACGACTCGCAAATAGTACTCTTTTCTGCAGGTACATGCTTGTGTTGCACTTATACAGTAATTGCGTCATAGCATTCGTTATGCGCAGGTCGTCGGTTCGAGTCCGACCGGGAGCTCCAGCGCATGTAAACCTGCTTTCAACTTAACATGAAAGTGGGTTTAATACTTAATGCAGATTGGTATTTGAAGTTATGGGGTGGGGTTATGGGAGCATCAAAAGACGACGGATCTTTAGCGAAACCAGGTCCTCTGAGAAAAAAGCAACTGCCGATCGGAGGGCTGATAATCGTATTTGTCGCTATTCTTACGGCGTTGTCGCTGTTCAACCTGAGCAACGCTTTGACACATGAGATATTGTACGTCAAAGAAGGGTTCGACAACAATATAAGGATAGCGCTCGAAACCCTTGTCAGTTCTTTGGATATCAACCATCAGATGTATCTGGCAGGATATGTTTCCGAGGAAACCTCAATGGAAAACGCCAAAAAGCTTGTGCGGGAAGCACGGTACAACAGCGCGCCCGACAAGAAAGACGACGGATACTTTTGGGCCGATATGGAGGACGGGCTTTGCATAGTCCACTATAACCCCGCAAACGAAGGCACAATGCGATGGGACCTGTGCGACCAGGAAGGCACTTACCTGATCCGCGAGTTCATAATGAGAGGAAACGAAGGCGGCGGCTATACAGATTTTTATTTCGGAAAACCGGGGGATGAAGGGGGCTCATACCTAAAAAGGGGCTACACGCTGAAGTACGAGCCTTACGGCTGGTATATAAGCACCGGGAACTATTACGACGACATCAATGAAACTATTGCGGAGATCGAACAGATAAGGCTTACAGACTTTGTTATGATCATTATCACAAGCCTGATAATATGCATCGTAGGAATGCTGCTTATGCGCGAGCAAAAAAAGATGGAGAAAAAATCCGTGCATCACAGCGAGCTTATCGATATCACAAACAAAGTCGCGGTCGCGCTGCTGGCGCCGTCCAGCGAGGATAGTTTTGAGGAGTCCCTTATTGAATGTATGGATCTGATCGGGTGCCATATGGTCGCGGACCGCGTTCAAATCTGGCAGAATGAAGTATCTGACGGCGCTTTGCACTACACCCTCAAGCATGACTGGGTTTCAAGCAATGCGGAGGAGTACTTCCTCCCGATCGGGACGAGGCTCAGGTACAGCGCCGCGTGGGAGGAGCTTTTCCTGCGCGGCGGCCATATCAACGGGCCTGTTTCGGAACTGCTGCCGGAAGACCGTAAAGCTATGGAATCCATAGGCCTGAAATCCACGCTCACGATACCGTTGTACTCGCACGGAGAGTTTTGGGGAATAGCCTGCATCGACGATTGCGGGAGGGAACGCGTGTTTTCGGACGACGAAGTAAATATGCTGACATCCGCGGGGTTGATGCTGGTCAACTCGATCACCCGCCATGAGCAGTCGCTCCAACTCAGCAAAATCAACGAGCAGCTTGCCGACGCGCTCGACCGCGCGACAGAAGCGAGCAAGGCGAAGAGCAACTTCCTGTCCAATATGAGCCACGAGATGCGGACGCCTATGAACGCGATAATCGGCATGACTACGATCGGTACGCAAGCGCACGATATTGAGCAAAAAGACTACGCGCTCAATAAAATCGAGGGAGCGTCCATACATCTTTTGGGGGTCATAAACGATGTTTTGGACATCTCGAAAATCGAATCCGGCAAATTTGAACTATCACCGTCGGATTTCAATTTTGAGAAAATGCTTGTACGCGTGATCAACGTAATAACGATGCGCGTAGATGAAAAAAAGCAGAGGCTTTCCGTGTACGTCGACAGAAGAATACCGCAGTTCATGTTCGGCGACGACCAGCACCTCGCGCAAGTAATAACAAACCTGCTGGGCAACGCGATAAAGTTCACTCCGGATGAGGGGTATATAAAGCTCCAGACTTACTACTTGGGTGAGGAAAACGGCGTTTGTGAGATAAAACTCGCCATATCCGATTCGGGGATAGGTATAAGCCCGGAACAGCAGGCGAAACTGTTCCAATCATTCCAGCAAGCCGAGAGCAGCACTTCACGCAAGTTTGGCGGGACGGGTTTGGGCCTTGCGATTTCCAAAAACATCGTGGAAATGATGGACGGGACGATTTGGGTGGAGTCCGAACTTGGCAGGGGCGCGTCGTTCCTCTTCACGATAAAGATGCAGCGCGGCGAATCGAAACCAGCTGTAAAGGAAATAGATTGGTCAAATATACGTATACTGGCCGTAGACGACGATCCTTACATATTACAGGATTTCAAAGGGATCGTTGACAAGTTCGGCGGATACTGCGACGTCGCCGCCAGCGGCGCGGAAGCTATAGCGCTGTTCGATCGGGGCGGCGATTATAATCTGTTGTTTGTGGATTGGAAAATGCCGGAAATGGATGGCATCGAACTGACGGCAGAGTTGAAAATGAAGATGCCCGCAGACAGCGAAACTTTCATTATTATGGCTTCAGCGGCCGATTTCAGCGCTGTCGGCGAACGAGCGAAAGAAGCCGGCGTCCACTTGTTCCTGCAAAAGCCTTTGTTCCCTTCCACTATTTCAGACGCGGTAGGCAAATTCCTGGGCCTGGCGCAAAATGAAACCGATACTGCCTCCGACAGCATAGAGAATATTTATAAAGGGCATCATATCCTGCTTGCCGAGGATGTTGAGATCAACCGCGAAATAGTATTGGCGCTGCTGGCGCCTACCGGCCTGGAGATAGATTGCGCGAAAAACGGCGAGGAAGCCGTGAGCATGTTTGCCGGTTCGTATAATAAATACGAAGCTATCCTTATGGATATGCAAATGCCGGAAATGGACGGACTTGAAGCGACGCAGAGGATCAGGGCGTATGATGCGCCGAATGCGAAAACCATCCCGATAATCGCGATGACCGCCAATGTTTTCAAAGAAGACGTCCAGAAATGCCTCGAAGCCGGAATGAACGGCCATATCGGGAAACCTTTGGTTTTTGATGAAGTCTTGTCTGTATTGCGTAAGTACGTGCTGCATTGAAATAAGCGGGCCCCGATTCTGATCGAGGCCCGCTGATTTTTTCATTGCGCAAACCTGGGTCCCCCGGGGGCTTACCTCTTCGAGAACTGGGGGGCCCTTCTGGCGGCTTTGAGGCCGTATTTTTTGCGCTCTTTCATTCTTGGGTCGCGCGTGAGGAACCCAGCGTCTTTGAGCGGCTGACGATAGGCCTCGTCAACAAGCAGCAGCGCGCGGGATATGCCGTGGCGGATAGCGCCTGCCTGGCCGGTAACGCCGCCGCCCTTGACTGTCGCGTTGATGTCGACCTTGCTGTTCATATCAGTTGCTTTCAGCGGCTGACGGACTATATACTTGAGAGTCTCAAGGCCGAAATACTCGTCGATATCGCGCCCGTTGACCGTTATTGAACCGGTGCCGCCCGGGAACAGATGGACTCTGGCGACGGAGGATTTCCTTCTGCCGGTTCCGTACAGATAAGGCTTTTTACTTGTATACATTTCTCTTCCTCCTTAATCCCGGGTCCATGCGACGGGTTTCTGGGCTTCGTGCTTATGTTCAGCGCCTCTGAAAACACGCAGGCGCTTCAACGCGCCCCGGTCCAGCGTGTTTTTTGCCATCATTCCGCTCACCGCGTGCGTCATGGCAAATTCAGGGCGTGTTTCCATTATACGCTTATATTGGGTCTCCTTGAGGCCGCCGACCCAGCCGCTGTGGTGGCGATAATACTTTTGCTCCAGTTTGTTGCCCGTCAGTACCGCTTCGGCGGCATTGATGACGATAACGAAATCACCGCAATCGACATTTGGCGTGTAGTCGGGTTTATACTTGCCGCGCAAGATATTCGCAGCCTTCACGGCTGTGCGGCCGAGCGGTTTTCCCGCCGCGTCAAGTATGTACCATTTGCGGGTAACGGTTTCTTTTTTCGCTAATGTAGTAGACATTATCCTTATCCTTCCTCGATTTTCTTTCTGTCGCGCTGTGCGCCTGTATCAGGCGCGGATTTAAAGCATGTTTTTGACAATAGTACTTAAATCGGGTAAAATCGTGTAAAAAAGCGCTTAAGAAACATACCACAATGATAACCCGGTGTCAATACCTGTTTTTGAAAATGCGAATCTATCTTGCGCTGTTCTCTGAATTGCTTCTGTTTTCTCGCGAATGCTCGCGAATACTCTGCTTCAAAATACATTTTTGGGAGGTGAACGCCGGATACGCCATCCCGCCGGCGCCGGGTATAAAGCTTGAGCGTCCGGGGTGTTTCCGGCGCTGTTATGAACAAATTCACCGGGCTTGTCCGCCGCTGCATAGACGACTACAATATGATCGACGAAGGAGAGACTGTCGCCGTCGGGCTTTCGGGCGGCAAGGATTCCACAGCGCTTCTGGCGGCTTTGGCGAACTTGCGGAGTTACTATCCGAAACGGTTTGAGCTTTGCGCCGTCACGCTTGATATGGGGTTCGGCGGAATGGACTTTACGCCGGTCGAACAGTTGTGCGCGCGTCTGGGCGTACGTTATACGCGAAGGGCCGTTGGCCTGGGGCAGATAATTTTCAACGAAAGGCAGGAAAAAAACCCGTGCGCGCTGTGCGCGAAAATGCGCCGCGGCATGATGAATGATATTATCACGGAGCTGGGGGTCAGGAAAATCGCGCTTGCGCATAATTTTGACGACGCGGTGGAGACGTTTATGCTTTCTCTGCTCTACGAGGGGCGGTTGAGCTGCTTTCAACCTGTCACGTATTTGAGCAGGGCGGACGTAACGCAGATAAGGCCGATGCTGTATGCCGGCGAAGGCACGGTGAGGAAGATTGTGGAAAAATATGAGCTGCCTGTTGTGCGAAACCTGTGCCCCGCCAGCGGCGTTACCAAGCGCGAGGAGGTCAAGGCTCTGCTGAAAACGCTGAGTTCTGATTATCCGGATCTGAAAAGCAAGATATTCGGCGCTATGCAGCGGCTGCCGCTGGACGGCTGGGGGCTGCTTGAATAAGAGGCCGCGGGGCTAAAATTAGTCTTTTATTTTCATTGCGGGTATGGTATGATTTCGACCAGCAGGGCATTATATAGTGAATTTCAACGGCTGATCAATGGTATAAAACTGATTGTTAGGAGAATTTACAATGGCGGAGAACAAGGGTTATATAAGAAACGCTGACGAGAAGGGGAGCATCAACATTTCCGAAGACGTTGTCGCCGTGATTGCGGCCGCTGCCGCCGCTGAGGTCGAAGGCGTCCACGGGCTGTTTTTTTCGCCGGGTAAGGAACTGTCAAACATGCTCGGAAGAAAAGGCCTGACAAGAGGCGTGAAAATGCTGATCGAAGGGGACGACCTTACGATCGACGTGTACATCGTGGCGGATATGGGGTACTCAGTCAGCGACGTTGGCGCGGAGGTGCAAAAGACGGTGATGTCCGCTGTCGAAGCGGCGGTCGGAATAGCGGTGAAATCCGTGAACGTGCATATCTGCGGCGTGTCCCTGAAAAAGAACAGACCGGGCGCATGAACAGGACCACGGCAAGGGAAATAGCCGTCAGACTGTGCTTCAGTATATCGGAAAACCCCACGGATCCGCAGGAAGTATTGGCAAACGTTTTTGAAGAGGAGTACTATGCCTCCTTGAAAACGGAAGATAAACTGTATAAAGATAAGCCAGGCGGGCAGCAGCTTGAGTATATCGGCGCTATCGTTGCCGGCGTTTTCGCTCACGCGGCGGAGCTTGACGGTTACATCGACAAGTATGCCGTCGGGTGGAAATTCGGCAGGATATCGAGGACGGCGGCGGCTATAATGAAAACAGCCATGTTTGAGGTCCTTTATATGCCGGAAATACCCGATAATGCCGCGATCAACGAAGCTGTAGAACTCGCCAAACATTATGAACCGCCTGAGACTGTATCGTTTATAAACGGTGTGCTGGGCAGTTTTTCCCGCAATGAGTTGAAATGAGGCAAAACATGCCGGAGAAGATATTTTCTGTCAGCGAACTGAACAGATATGTTAAAGAGCTGCTCGACTCGGACCCCGTACTGTCGAGGGTATATGTCCGCGGCGAGTTGTCGAATTACAAAGTATACCCGTCCGGTCACCACTACTTTACGATGAAAGACCCGGAGGCGGCGCTGAGGTGCGTTATGTTTAAAGGCAGCGCGTCAAAGCTTCGTTATAAGCCGGAAAACGGCATGAGCGTCGTTGCTTTTGGCTCGGTAGCGGTCTATCCGAGAGACGGCGCGTATCAGCTGTATGTCAACGACCTCACACCGGATGGAGTCGGCGCCCTGTATATAGCGTTTGAGCAGTTAAAGGAAAAATTGTATAAGGAAGGGCTGTTCGACGAGCGGCATAAAAAGCAATTACCCCGCTATCCGGATTCGGTCGCGGTGATAACTTCGCCTGCCGGAGCCGCAGTGCACGATATCATACGGGTACTCAGGAGACGCTGGCCTTTGACAAAAGTCATCGTCATCCCGGTGCGCGTGCAGGGGGCGGAAGCGCCGCAGGAAATAGCCGGCGCCATACAGTATGCAAACGCGCACGATATAGCTGATTTGATAATCACCGGGCGCGGCGGCGGGTCGCTGGAGGATCTTTGGGCTTTCAACGACGAGCGGGTCGCCCGCGCTGTCTTTGGATCCGGCATACCTGTCATTTCCGCCGTTGGGCACGAACCGGATGTGACTATATCGGACTTTGTCGCGGATCTGCGCGCCGCCACTCCGTCTAATGCGGCGGAGCTGGCAGTCCCCGATATCAATGAGACCCTCGACGCGATCAACGGCGCCGGGATACGGCTCCGCCAGGCGGTCGGCAGGGATATCAGGCTGCGGAGGCAGCGCCTCGGGGAGCTTTCCGCCAGGAGGGTGCTGCAGGATCCGAGGTACTACATAGATGATAGAAGGTTGATGATCGACCATTCTCACGACAGGCTGCTGGCGGCGGCGCAAAAGAGGGTGTCCGCAGACAGGGAAAGGTTTGCCCGGCTTGCGGCGGCGCTGGACGCCATGAGCCCGCTCAAGGTCCTTGGCCGCGGTTACTCGATAGCGCGGAAGGAGGACGGTGGGATCATAAAAAAAGCTTCGGACGTCGCTTGCGGCGAGCGGATCGCCGTAAGGCTTGAGTCTGATGAGATAAAATGCGTGGTCGGCAGTTGAAACGGATAGTGTTCAGTGAGCGGCGCCGTTGGAAGCAGCCGGCCAATGCAGCGGAAAGATATGGTAACAAATATGGAAAAAAACGAAAAATCTGTTTCGGATGCAAAACTGACATTTGAGCAGGCCGCCGCCCGTGTTGACGAGATCGTCAGGCTTTTGGAAAAAGGCGACGCGCCGCTCGACCAATCGCTTGCGCTTTTCGAAGAGGGCGCAAAGCTCATTAAGGAATGCGGTAAAATGCTCGACAGTGCGGAGCAGACAGTAGTGCGCCTGCAAAAAGGTGTAAATGACGAGCCCGTGGAGGTTGTGTTTGATGCCGAAGAATGAGGATCGCGCGAAACAGCGGGAACTTGAGCAGTGCCAGTCAGTTATAAGCGAAAGGCTTAACGGTTTGTTTCTTCCGGGCGGCAAAGGCAGCGCGAAGCTTCTGGAATCGATGCGTTACAGCCTGCTCGCTGGCGGGAAAAGAATAAGGCCGGTGATCTGCGTCAAACTATGTGAAGCGGCAGGGGGCGACCCGGAAGCAGCGCTCGACGCTGCGTGCGCGATTGAGATGATCCACACTTACTCGCTGATACATGACGATCTGCCATGTATGGACAACAGCGATATGCGCCGGGGGCAGCCGTCGAACCATAAGCAGTTCGGCGAGTTCACCGCGACGCTTGCAGGCGACGCGCTGCAGGCAGCGGCGTTTGATATGATACTGCGATCCGGGTTACAGCCTGACACTGTCGTCGCGATGACGCGGATCCTGGCGGACGCTGCCGGGCCGTACGGTATCTGCGGCGGGCAGCACCTCGACGTCCACGGCGTTTGGAAACTGCTGACGGAAGCGGAGCTCATTCAGATACACAATATGAAAACTGCCGTGCTGATCTCAGCGGCGGCCCGCATAGGGGTCATGGCGGCGGGCGGTACGCAGGAGCAGGTCAAAGCGGCGGATGAATACGCAATGGCGATAGGGCTGGCGTTCCAGGTACGCGATGATGTGCTCGATATAACAGAGCCGACAGAACAGCTGGGGAAACCGATGGGGGCGGACCTCGAGAATAATAAGATCACTTTCGCTATGATAGCCGGAGTGGCGAAATGCGAGCAAATGATCCGCGACGAGACGCAAAAAGCTGTCGCGGCGCTGTACGGGAAATTCAAAAACCCCGATTTTCTCATTTGGCTGGCCCACATGCTGGCGGAAAGAAAAAATTGAATATTTTATCGTATTTTTGAATATTCATATTGAAAACCGATAAAAAAGATGCTAGAATACTGAGCATGTTAGGGTGTCGGGATATAGACCCTATTTATGCGGCGTTGGGTTAACTTCCCGCCGCCCCGGGGTTCTTATCCCGGCGCCTTAACATAGCGGCGCAGTATCCTAGTCAGATCTGCCGTCTACCAGGAAGGGCCTAAAAATCCTTTAAAGGGCATATCGTTGAAACCTCTTGTGTCTGCTTTGAACGCCCAGTTTGGGGTGGGTGCTGGGGGGAAGCGCGGTAAAAGGCGGCGGGTGGCTCATCCGGGCCGTATCCCGCCTCACCGGACCGCGCTTGCGTTCTCAGGGCGCTCCACAATGGCATGAGGAACCCGACCCTGTTTACGTGGAGACCTGTTCTTGTGCGGGACAGTTTTGAATCGTGGAGACACTTCTTACGCGGATCCCGTACGAATCAGGCTTGAACCTGTATTGCAGTGCATAAAGCCTTCTTCATCGCTTCGCGAACGCGGGGGCTTGGGCGAAAGCCCGGAGCGTTTCAGCTCCCGGTGCTGTGTGCAGTGTAGCCTGCCTTGAGTGGTAAATGCGGATAGGGTAACCACGCGTCATTGACATGGCCATGCCAACGGCGCGTTTGACCTTGAAATATTTCCTGCAAAAGAGGCTAAGAGACGGTTTGACTGCTGTGGAAAACACCTAGGCTGTCCGGGCACGGGAATCCGCGTCCGGGGCGGGCGGAGGATTACAGTGCGGACTAAGTGGCAATCGGGCAGCGAAGAAAAAGCGTCGTCAGTGACGCAAGAGTGTCGGTCACGGCACTTTGGTAACGCTTCGGACGCGGGTTTAATGGGAAACCGCCCCGCCGGCAACGGGAGGTACTTGCGTGGGAAATCCGGCCCGACCTAAGCCGTAAGATTTACTCCGCCATGCCGCCGCATGAGTGTGGGGGGAGGGGGCAAAATCCCCCCGGATCACCGAAAAGAATATTATGAAAAAGAAGACAAACTACAGATGGCTGTATAAGATCGTTTTGATCAGCATCGCGGCGTCAATGGTGTTTACTCTTGCGTCTGCCAAGATCCTTGGGCGGGCGGGATATATCGTAGCGTTTGTGACACTGGCGGCTTTTGTAATAATAGGTATCGTTTTTGATATAATCGGAGTCGCTGTGACCGCCGCGAAAGAAGCCCCGTTCCACTCTATGGCGACGCACCGTGAACGCGGCGCGGCCGACGCTTTGCGGCTTATAAGGAACGCGGACAAAACAGCCAGTTTTTGCAGCGACGTCGTGGGAGACGTTTCCGGTATAGTCAGCGGTTCCATGGCGGCGCTTATAGCCGCGAGGCTGATGGAAGGCGTGAGGGCGGAAAATATCCTTGTTCCATTACTGATATCGGGAGCGGTCACCGGCATAATGATCGGCGGAAAGGCGGTCGGCAAGACTTTTGCGTTCAACAAAAGCACCGCTATCCTGCTTGCCGTCGGGAAACTCATAAACATCCTGCATTTACCGAAAACTGATAAACGAGGGCAGTAAACCGTTGGGTATTCTTGATAGTATTGATTCGCCATCCGACGTCAAGGGGATTCCGGCCGGGCAGCTGGACATGCTGTGCGAAGAGCTGCGCGGGGTCTTGATAGAGGGCGTTGCGAAAACAGGCGGGCATCTGGCGTCGAACCTGGGCGCGGTCGAACTGACAGTCGCTATCCACAGGGTATTTGATACGTCGCGGGACAGGC
>Ga0082212_10010575_pt1 | contig 11794 bp, 7 predicted proteins | sample TergutNt197P3_FD_71548 | JGI IMG/M metagenome (GOLD analysis project Ga0082212, IMG submission 71548) | Neocapritermes taracua P3 segment gut microbial communities from Petit-Saut dam, French Guiana - Nt197 P3 | ecosystem: Host-associated > Arthropoda: Insects > Digestive system > Gut ... | reverse complement strand
GGGGGCTGTAACAAAAGCTGGCGGCAGAATGCCGCCCCTACAACATATTGTGCACACAATACCAAACAACCACTATATATTGTGGTTTGGCTAGCCAATATACTACTTTTGTTACAGCCCCTTCATTAAAATTTAATATTTTGTGTTGATGATGCGACGTAGCTTCATTGGCGTGGTTTTATTGACCAATTTATTACTTTTTTTATGCGACTGGGCCTGTTTTTTTGAATGATGAGAGGTGAATCCAATTAAAATGAAACACTTTTTGTTCATTTCGTGCTTTCTGGTTTTAATATTCATTTCGGGTGAATCGCACGCTTCTCCTATTCGAAACGTTAGCCGTAGAGACATTTTACGCGCGGCTTTGACATTTGACGACGGGCCAAAGGAAAATTACACCGGGGAGCTTTTAGCGGTGTTAAGAGAAAAAAGAGTTAAAGCCACGTTTTTTCTTTTGGGTATTGATGTTGCGTTACGCTCTCCGGATGTGGAAAAAATAGCTGCAGACGGACATGTAATAGCAAATCACAGCATGACTCACCGAAATTTAAAAATGATGCCCTTTAATGAAATTCGCGCCGAATTGGACGATTGCAGTAATTTGCTTGAATCCATTACTGGAGTGCGCCCAAGATTCATGCGCCCTCCCGGAGGTCAATACAACGCTGCTGTGCTTAAAGCTTGCGATATTGAAAAGCTTGTTCCCGTCTTTTGGACTAATAATCCAGGAGATTACAGCGAGAAATGGAAGAGCGCGAAAGAACTGTCCGGAGAAGTTATAAAGCTGCGCAGAAATGGAGACATAATACTGCTACACCTTGGGCTTCCGTTAACCGTTGAAGCTTTACCGATAATAATAGACTCCTATCATAAAGCGGGTTACAAATTCGTTACAATGGATGAATTCTGACATATTAATCGGGCGGCTGAAAACTGAATTCACCACTGAGGTTTTTTTGTACATTCTCACATCCAAATTGAATGGAATCATAATTATCCAACCTTTACAACAGCTGTATTTCGAAAAGCAACTATCTAACAGACGCTGTCTTGTTATGCGATATCAAACGCATTGGACATAAGCGCTATTGCTATTTTATCATTCTGAATAAAGAATATTTAAAAGTAAATCTAAAAAACAATGATTGAGATTCAGGATAATTATCTAATGAACTTAAATTGATAGACAATAAATATCCATAAGTTTATAATTCAGATATATATCAAACACATGTAAGGAAATCAATCATAAACAATAATTAAAAAATGAACAGGGAGGAAATATTATGACCACAACGCCATTGGAGCAGGAACAAAATGAGGCGCATGTAAACACCGAGACATTTATATGCCAAAACTGCGGCGGCTTAATGAAGTTTGACATCAAAATTTAAACAAGGAGGCTTTATTAAATGAATTTCAGTGTAAAAATCAGAAATATTATTTTGACCGCTTTTGTTTTCGCGCTGCTGCTTCCTGTTCTGGCTTTCGGGTCGGTTCATTCCCTTGTTATTTACCACACGAACGACGTTCACGGCTACATGTTTGAAGCGCGCGACGGTAACGGGAAGCTGACAAACATCGGTTACGACAGGCTCAAAGCGGTGGTGGACGCCGACCCGTCTCCATGCAAACTGCTCCTTGACGCGGGCGACGTGTTGCATGGACAATCATTTGCCACTTCTAAAAGAGGCGAACTCGCGGCGCTGCTTCTGAGCCTCGCGGGTTTCGACGCGCTGGCTACGGGCAACCACGATTTCGATTATGGGCAGGAAAGGCTGCTGGAACTCGTGGAGAAATACCGCCTCAATTTCTTGGCCGCCAACGTAGTTAAAAAAACGGGCGGGTATATCCTTCCCCCTTATATGGTACGTTCATGGAGCGACCTGAAGGTGGGCGTATTCGGGCTCTCCACGCCTGAAACCAGAACGACTACCGCTCCCGGCAATATAGAAGGGCTTGAAATAGAAGACCCCATAGAAGTGAGCCGCAAAATGGTAAGCCTGCTTAAGAGCGAGGGCGCCGATCTTATTATCGCCGTTATGCACATGGGCAGCGAGGCGTACTGCGACCCGTCGTCCCTCACCATAGCCAAAGAGGTACCCGGTCTTGACATTATAATCGACGGTCACAGCCACAGCGTTTTAACGAAACATGCGGCGCGAAGCGACGGCAGCGTAGCGCTGGTGGCGAGCGCGGGCGCCTCCTTCAAAAACCTTGGTAAGGTGATGATTGACCGTAAGCCCGGCGGCGAGTTCATAATTACCGCGCAAATGCTTCCCGCGTCCTCTCCTGAAATAGAGGCGGTCACTCCCGACCCCGCGATGAATTCCGCGATGACGGCGCTCAAGACCGAATTTGACAAGGAGATGAGCGTTGTGGTCATGAAGTCGCCTCTTAATTTGGACGGCGCGCGTGAACGGGTCAGGAGCGGAAGCACTAATATGGGGCGCGTCATCTGCGCGGCATTGGTCGATGTGACGGGAGCGGATGCGGCCATCATGAACGGAGGCTCGGTGCGCGACTCCATCCCCGCAGGCGACGTTACGAAAGGGGAGCTTCTGTCCGTGCTGCCTTATGGTAATTATATCTACACCATCAACATTTCCGGCGAGGATCTTCTGGACGCCTTGAACCACGGACTCAGCGAAATAGGCAACGGGGCGTTTCCGCAGTTCTGGGGAATGGAGGTCACGGTACACCCGGAAAAGAACGGTTTCGCGGCAGAATCCATGACGATAGGCGGGAAACCGCTTGACCCGAACGGAACATACACGTTGGCGATAAATGACTTTTTGCACTCCGGCGGAGACGGATACGAAATGTTCAAGAAATACGACTATCGCGAATACGAGACGCTCGAGGAAGCGTTCCGTAAATTCATAACGGGAAAAGATGCGCAGACGCTTGAAGCTATTTCAAACACCGAAGTATTGAAGATTATGCAGAATCATTGATGTTTGAGTAACGTAGAAGGTTTAACGGGTAGGGGCGGCATTCTGCCGCCCGCGCTGAAAAACCATGAATTGCCCATAGTTTAGCGAGTAGGGCGCGATGTCCACATCGCGCCGTTGCGTCTAAAATTTAGGAATGCGTAGGGTTAAATCATATATATATGGAGGGAAAGATAAATGATAAACAAAGAGAGAATTGCACGTAGAATCATTTTTGCGTTATTGATAGTTGCGATGTCCGCGTTTACCGCTGCTGCGGACACAAAGGAAAAAGTCCTGCTTGACACGGACATGGTGGAAAGTTTTGACGACGGGGTGGCAATGATTATGCTTGCCAACGCGCCCGGCATCGACCTGCTCGGGGTGACAACGCTAACCGGCAATTCATGGGCGGCTGGCGGCGTAGCTTACGCTATAAAGCAGCTGGAAATTGAGGGAAAAACTTCCATCCCTGTAGCCATGGGCTTTGAATATCCCCTTCGTCCCTACCGCCACGCGGGGATAGCCGCGGAGAGAAAGCTCTTCGGCATGGGGCTTGATTCCTGGATGGGGTCGTTCGGGCTGGAAAAGCCGGAATCATGGCAGGCGGAATACGTAAAGCTTTACGGCGGCGCTCCGACAATGACGCCGGACGCGCGCCACGCTGTCGACTTCATCATCGACACAGTCCGCGCGAATCCGGGTGAAATAACCATAGCCGCTATCGGCCCATGCACAAATCTAGCCGTGGCAGCCCGCAAAGCGCCTGATATCATTCCCCTTATCAAGCGGGTTGTGTACATGGGCGGTTCGTTTTACCAGCAGGGCAACGTGACGCCCACCGCAGAGTTCAACTGGTGGTTCGATCCCGAAGCGGCTAAAATCGCCCTGCGCGCGCCATTCAAGGAACAAATCATCGTTGGGCTTGATGTATGCGAGAGTGTGATATTCCGCAGGGAGCATTACGACCGGCTGATAAACACTCTGGGCAAAAGCGAACAGGCAAAGATACTGCGCTCAACTTTTCCCGCGCAGCAATTTGAAAGCAACCCTGAATTCACATTCTTTATCTGGGACGTCATAGTAGCCGCTATAATCATTGACTCATCAGTAGTAACCGGTGAAGTCACGGCGTTTGTGGATATAAACGACCAATGGGGGCTTTCCTACGGGCAATCCATCGCCTACCCCAAGCAGGGCCCCGAGGGCAGCCGCGAGGCAAGGATAATAATGGATGTAGATATCGACAAGCTCTGGGATATGATAAACGATAAAACTTACTGGAATTCAGCGAAATAAATAGAAAATACAGGTGAGGATAAATGAATAGACGAGGAGATATAAAGTGAAACGATTTATGGTATTGAAGGCAGCGGCGCTGGTGTTTTTTGCGTTGGTTCCAACTGTTTTATGCACACCGGCCGATGCTTACGTTTATCTGTCCGTCACGGGCGCGAAAGTTAACATTCGCGCTGAGGCGAACACGAGAGGCAAAGTTTATATTCAGGCAAGCAAGGGCGACTTGTTCATTGCAGAGGACGAGCCGGCGACAAACTCCAACGACGGTTCAAAATGGTACAAGATAGTCATGTCAGTCGGTAACGGTTACGTACCCTTAGCGGCGGACGAGCGTTTCGGCGTCACTACCGCGTACATCAGCGCGAATTTCGCCAACGCGACGAAACTGCATGAAAACGAAGAAAAAGAAATAGCTAAGGTTCTGACAAGCGTAACTTCTCAAGGCGTGGCCGCCGAGGGAGCGAAAACAGTAACGGAAAATCAGCAGGAAGGGGATGTGCTCCCTGAACCCGTTAACATAGAAGAGGTTGTCGTACCAACGATACATGAGTCAAACACGCGGTAATTCACGGATATCCTGCGGACAGAATTACCGAATTTGGTGCGGGGAGAGTGCAGCTTACCCGCAGAGGATGTTATTTGCAACAGTAAAAAGGAGGAAATAAATACATGAAAAGATTCAGCTTCTTTTTTTCACTTGTGATATTGTTTTTAGCAGTTTTGTGCGCGTCGGCGGACGCTTATCTGTATCTCTCTGTCTCAGGCTCGAACGTGAGCATTCGAGCCGAAGCGAAAATGAACGGTAAAGTTTTGACTCAGGCGAAAGCGGGCGACGTGTTCATCGCTGAGGACAAGCAGGTAACAAACGAGGCCGACGGCTCAAAATGGTTCAAGATAGTTCTGTCCCTCGGAAATGATTACGAGCTCCTGAAGGATGACGGGCGTTTCGGCATAGAAGCCGCGTATATCAGCGTGAATAACGCCCACACTATGAGAGTTGCGGAAAACGAAAATAAAAAAATAGCATCGCTCTTAGCAGGCGCCGCATCTGTAAGCGCGTCAAGCGCAACTGTTACTGACGCCGCAACCGGAACGGCGATAAAGGTGTCGAACTCGCGGGAGTTCCTTGAGGCTTTAGGCTCCGACAGAATAATTGAGATGGCGCCGGGCAAATACAATCTGTCCGAATGGGATCCGTTTCTCAATAATCAACCCGAACAGGCGCCGCCATACCCGAACCTTCTGAACGACAGCGGTATAAAATACGCTCCCGGTGTCTCGTGGGAGGAAACGTTCGGCGGAGGCGAACTCGTTCTCAGCGAAATTGAAAACCTAACGATACGTAGTCCGGGAGAGAATCGTAGCTCCGGGATCATCGTCGATCCGAGGTACGCCTTCGTGCTGAAATTCGTCAACTGCAGCGGCATAACTATAGAAAATCTTACGGCGGGGCATTCCGAAGGCGGTTACTGCACAGGCGGCGTGTTCGGATTCGAGGGCTCGAAGCGGATAACCATAACCGGCTCAAATATGTACGGCTGCGGAACGGAGGGGCTTGTGCTCATGAACGTCTCCGACATGCGCGTCACGGCTTCGCGGATTTACGAATGCACTTACGACATCATGACCGTCGACGGCGGCTCAAATATCGCGTTTGATAGCTGTGTGTTCAACAATAATGAGGAGTTTTCATTGGTCAACGTTTTCGGAACCCGGAATATATCGTTTGCCGAGTGCGAATTCACCGGCAACCATGGGAGCAATATGTTTTCCGTCCATGACACGACAGTTTCCGTTCAGAACTCCGCATTCAGCGGCAATACCCTCAGTTCGCCCGTTCAGGGCAGCGATAACGTGGAGTTCGTGAACTGCACATTTGCTGATGCAGCTTTGGAAACCATCCTCGACACCACTAAGGGCGAATATGCTTTTATAACACTTTGCGGGGAAGGTGCTTTGCAGCAAATCCTTAGCGCTATCGAAAGCGGCGCCAACGTCAACGCGAAGAACGAATATGGTTGGACGCCGTTGTTGATAGCTGCTGCTAATAACAAAGACGCCCTTGTCTCAAGCGCCCTTATCCAAGCGGGGGCGGACGTCAACGCGAGTAACGACGGTTGGACGTCGCTCATACGCGCTGTCTGCTTTAACGAGAACCCCGAAGTTACGAGCGTGCTTATCCAAGCAGGGGCGGACATCCACGCGAAGAATAACTACGGTAAAACGGCGTTGGACTATGCAATTGAAGATAAAAATGAAAAAATCATCGAACTCCTGACAAGAGCTGATACCGTTCCCAGCATGACCGATTCTGATTTCGTTGACCTTTGCGCGGAAGGTTCTTTAGAACAAATTGTTCAAGCTGTCAAAAACGGCGCAAACGTGAACGCGAGGGGCAGCGACAATGAAATGACGCCGCTTATGACCGCAGCTTGGAGGAGCGACGAGGACTCCACTCTCGAAATTATAGCAGTCCTTATCGAAGCGGGCGCGGATGTCAACGCAAGGAATGTAGATGGAATGACGCCGCTTATGTGGACAGCGCATAGAGTGTTCTCGCCGGAAGTTTCAAAAGCCCTTATTGAGGCGGGCGCTGATGTCAGCGCAAGATGTGACTTTGGAAACACAGCGCTTATTTGGGCGGAAATGGGCGCCTCCAGCCCGGAGATTGTAACGGTGCTTGTCAATGCGGGAGTGGATGTCAACGCGAGTAATAGCGACAAATATACAGCTCTTATGTATGCGGCGGGGAGCAATCCCAATACGGGCTCGGCGATAAATCTTATCAAAGCGGGAGCAAACGTGAACGCGAGCGGCAATGACGGGCAGACGCCTCTTATTCAGGCTGCGCGATGGACGCTTAATCCTGAAATGATAACAACACTTCTGAATAATGGCGCCGACCCGAAAATGAAGGACAACTCCGGGAAAACGGCAATGGATTACGCAAAAGAAAATGAAAATATCATAAATACCGATGCTCTCAGGGAATTGGAAGGCGCTGTTTCGCGCGCTGAAACCGCCCCTCCGCAGGAGGGGAATGGCGATGAGAAAATTGTTGGGGAAGTCAGGCTCATAGACAATATCACCGGGAATACGAAAACCCTTTACCCGCCATTTTCAGAAGAGGATAAAGGACTGCTTTTTTATCACAACGACCGTTACGGGTATGCCATGAGCATTCCGGATATTTTCACGGAGGTCGTACTTTTGCCGGGCAACGAGGACGGTTTGATTCTCGGGTCCAAAAACGGAGAATACAGGTTCCGCGCGTCTGGCGGCTTCGTGGTATTTGAAGATGAGCTACAAAAATCAATGGAAGCTGCGAAAAAATACGTGGAGGAGTACGTAGACGGGGCAATTATCTATGAAAAAACGGGGGACGACTGGTGGGAGCTAAACTGGTGGAACGGCCCTGAAAAAGGCGTCCGCAAATTCATGACTAACGGCGAGGCTTGGTGCGAATGCGAGATAACCTCCCCCGGCAAGCTGCGTAACGAGCAGGGCGAGTTCGACGAGCTGTTTGAACGCTCGCTCGCGACCATGTCGTTTCCAGTGGGCTAAATCCCCTCCGTGGAGGGGCGCCCGCGAAGGCGGGATGGTTAGCGGAAATTGAGAGGAAGAATGATTTTTGAAGAAAAATTTTGTCTTGAGTTTGCTGGCTGTAAAAGAAAGGACTGATGTGTTTTGAAGAAACTTGTATTTATACTGGCTCTCGCTGCAGCGGTTCTATTGTCAGCTTCGTGCATTGACCGCGCTTTTGCCGCCGCGCCAGTGAAGATGAAGCTCAACGCGGCTACCATAAAGGCTATGAGCATTTTCATCTCGAACTTCACCGAACTGGACATGTACGAGATTCCCGACGCGGCAAATATGCCATACGACGAACTCATATACTTCGGCGTGGGGCACAACGTCATCAATAACCCCAAGCAAATAAAAAAGGCCGGAAACAAGTCATCCGTAAGCGGTAAGCAGGTGGGCGAGTCAGTGAAAAAATATTTCGCGCTCAACATAAAACCATCCGCCTCGGCGAAGTACGACGGCGCCAAGTACGATTACTCCAAGGGAAATTTCGTGTTCGCAAAACCTGCCAATAGAACCATCTACTACGCGCGCGTGAATGACGCGTACAGGGTCGACGGCAAGGTGCTGATGACCGGCGAGGTATACAATCTCAAAAAACCGAAGGAAATACGAGGGCAATTCCACGCATACGCGAAACCATGGAAGTACGGAGGGAAGAATACATGGGCGCTCTTGTCGCTTCACGAAGGCAGTTACACGCCGGTAAAAGCGGAACCGACTCCAGTTGTGGTTGACTCTGAACCGGTTGAACCGGAACCAACGCCGGTTGTTGCGCAGAAAGAGCTGGAACCGGAACCAGCGCCGGCTGTTGCGCAGAAAGAGCCGGAACCGGAATCAGCGCCGGCTGTAGCGCAGAAAGAGCCGGAACCGGAACCAACGCCGGTTGTTGCGCAAAAAGAGCCGGAACCGGAACCAACGCCTGTTGTAGCGCAGAAAGAGCCGGAGCCGGAACCGGAACCAACGCCGGTTGTTGAGCAAAGCAAGCCTGCTCCTGCGCCAACCCCGGCGCCCGAACCTGCGCCGGTTCCCGAACCTGAGCCAAAGCCGAAGGCGCCCGTCGAAGGCGAGTACATGGTGGTAGCGGAGATACTTCCCATAATGAAAGCGAGCGGCGGGGAATATGAGACTTACGAAGAGGGCGGGATAACATACGTCAAATACGACGAAAGCATTGAGGGATTAGTCGTCTACGGCAACAAGCTGAAACTGCGCCCCGATATTTCGTTGCCCGATTGGTTCGCGATTCTGTCTCCCGAGGACGAGAGCGTGCTGGGTTACATTCCGGGCGCGGGCGTCGAATTCTTCCCCGAAGTTGAACTTACAGGGGGCGCGCTCTATATGGCAGCCCGCGACAAGCCGGTACTTTCTTTGACGCCTGATGCAACTGTTGCAAAGGACGAGCTGCTGAACCGCGTATTTTCCCTGCTACAGGGGGAAATTGTTACGTCCTATGGCAAACGGGATGGCAAAGTCCTCCTCTCCTTCGGCACGCTGGACGGCGAGGGCGGGATAGGCAAGCGCTTCGCGTGGGCGGATGGAAAGGATCTCATCGCGCTTGATACTTACGCGCCTGACAATACGAAGGCCGACCGCGCGCTTATTCCTTCAATAAGGAGGCTGCATTCATGGGGTGACGACGATAGTAAATTAGAAAAGCTGCCTGCGGAATTCGTCGATTCGCTGGAGAAGCGGGGATTTCTTATAGACGGCAAGCCGCTTTTGCCGCTATACGGCGTATTTATAGACGATATGGCCGACCTTTATCAGGGGACGGGGCTATACGAGGCGGATTTCATCACGACGGACATTTTCCTGCACTCGTTCCACCTAATCTTCGACCAGATGCTGCAAAAGTTCGAGCGTACGTTCCTCGCGCCAAAACTCGCGGAAAGCTTAGACGAGATACTCGGTCAAATGAACGCGTTCTTATGGAGGAATATAGAAGGCGGAAGTGATGAACCGTCATTTGTCACGGCTGTTGATATATTCTCGGTAACGCGCGCTCTTCTATCAGGGGAACATGAAAGCGGCTTACTTTCGGAGCGGGCAAAGAACGAGGTAGAAAAGATTCTGGCGGCGTATGCAATGGAGGACTCGGAGATAACCGGGCAGAAACTGGACTACACCATGTTCAAGCCGCGCGGTCATTACACGCTTTCGCCCGAGTTCGAGCGCTATTTTCGCGCTATGAGCTATCTTGGCCTCGCCGAGCTTCCGCTGTTCGATAAAGTAAATATCAAGACCGCCGCGATGATCACCTTGGCGCTGGATTTGAATATAGACACATGGAAGAAATTTGAGGACCCGATAGGCTTCCTCGTGGGCGTTCCCAATGCTGGAGATCCAGATTTATACCGCGAAGTCGTGCGAAACCGCCTTGGAGAAGGCGCAGAGGCGTGGGGAAAGCTGGGAGACGAAAGCATTATGGCGGAGCTTGCTAAAGATATTGCGGAAAACGTTCCCGGGCCGAAGATACAGAGCACGCCCGGAATCGACAAGGCGGATTCGGACTTTGAGGACAGAAACGCCGTTTTCAGAGTGGCGCCGAAGCGCTTCACCTATGACGCATACATTCTGAACTGGCTCACGTCGCCCAGAGTTGGAACGAACGACAACGCGCGTAACATGCCAAAAGGAACGGACGTGATGGCTGTATTCGGCTCGTCCGTTGCGGATGAGCTTTCGAAGAGCGATTACGACAAGCAAAAATACGAAGCCAACCTAAATAAACTGAAAGGCGAGGTCGCGGAGTATCTCGCGAAAGAGAACACGGTCTACGCGAGCTGGCTTGACGCGTTCCGCGCGGGGTTCGAGGATTCCGGCTCGGAGCAGTTCTTCTATAGAAGCGCGGGATGGGCGTGGAAGAAACTCGCTACGAACCTTGCGTCATGGGCGGAGCTGAAGCACGACACTATCCTGTACGCCGAACAGAGCGCCGCCGAGATGGGCGGCGTCGACGAATGGTGGGCTGGAAGATACGACCCTCCGCAGCCGAGAGGCTATGTGGAGCCCGACCCGCAATTCTTCGCGGCGATGCTCGACGCGGCTAATTTCATGCAAACTTTTATAAGGGAGTACGGCGTGGAGGATGACGACGCGGACGACGAGGCGTCTTACATAGAGAGGCTGGATAAATATACGAAGCTGCTGGAAAACATGAGGGACATAGCGCGCAAAGAAGTCGCTAAAGAGACTCTAACGCCCGACGAATACGCATTGATTAAGGAAACCGCGAAAGCGTTTGACGCGGGGCTTCTTCTGCCCGGACGCAATCCGAGCTTCGCAGCAGGCGACGCCGAACTCAGAAAAATGGCGGTTGTAGCGGACGTAGCGACGAACGGATGGGACGCGACGGTTCTCGAAGTGGGAATTGGCGTACCGAGGGCAATTTACGTGTTCGCAAATGACCAATCCGGCGGCGCGCGCGTCACGAAGGGCTACGTCTTCTCGTATTACGAGTTCGAGCGCCCCATGGAAAAGCGCATGACCGACGAGGAATGGAGGGCAATAGTCTACGACGCGGAGCGCGCGGAAGAACTGGAAAAATACCGCCCGTCGTGGTACGTAGAATTTAGGGAAAAGACTAGATAGTGTGGAGTGTGGAGTGTGGAGTGTGGAGTTGAAAAGGCAAAGGCAAAGGCAAAGACAAAGGCAAAGCCAGAGACTTTGGGTTGCTCAAATTCAGGCCGTAGGGGTCGCAGCCCTCGGCGACCCGCGATAGATACTTTGGGTTGTTAAATATAGCTTTGTAGGGGCGGCAAATACAATGCACAATGTTCAATGTTCAAGACAAAGACAAAAGCCAGAGACTTTGGGCTGCACAAATTCAGGCCGTAGGGGTCGCAGCCCTCGGAGGCTGCTGAAAAAGTGATTTGTTGTAAAAAGCAACATTACAAGGGCAGTGTTATGTAAGGAATATGCAATGATATATTAGCAACTGGAAGCACATCATATTTAGCGCTGAAATACTTATA
>Ga0082212_10010574_pt1 | contig 11796 bp, 10 predicted proteins | sample TergutNt197P3_FD_71548 | JGI IMG/M metagenome (GOLD analysis project Ga0082212, IMG submission 71548) | Neocapritermes taracua P3 segment gut microbial communities from Petit-Saut dam, French Guiana - Nt197 P3 | ecosystem: Host-associated > Arthropoda: Insects > Digestive system > Gut ... | reverse complement strand
TTTTGCTCAAAACCCGGAAAATGTCCGCTAAAATTACAACCGCGTTATCCATGCTGTCGCGCAAAACAAGCATGACTTCCGCGAACTTGTCTTTCATTGTATGCAGCGCTTTGTGGTAACTTAAAAAACATCATTCCTGTTTTGAAAGGATGTACTGAAACCGGTTGATTATCTGTACGTTTACGACGATAAGTATCAGGCGTGTGTATATCATCGTGATATAACGCGCTTCCTTCATTTTCTGCAGCGTGTGTAACGAATAAAGGGACTTCCAAAATTTGAAGAATTTATGTAAAGCTTTACATAACAGTTTTCGCGCCTTTAAGACCGACCTTGATTTACGACCGATTTATCATAAGAGAGATAATGCGACAATGGCACATCTGCATCTTGGACTGTTGGCTTTCTGGGTAGTCAATACGGTTCGTTATCAACTCAAAAAAACTGAAAATGACGCTGATAAAATGGCTTGTCAAACATCGAGAGAGTATATTTGCCTTTCTTGATTATGAAAACGTTCCACCTGAAAATAACGGCGCTGAAAGAGCAATCCGGAATATTAAAGTCAAAACCAAAGTCTCCGGTCAGTTCCGCAACAATGAAGGCAAGGGGGCTGGCCTATATGCCAAAATCCGATCCGTTATTGATACTTCTATCAAAAACGAACAAGATGTCTTTTCTGCTTTATTCGACTTGGCTAATTGCTAAAAATACTGATCCTGAGTAGTTACTAAGTATTATTAAGTTTATTTAACTTAATAAAATGTATTTGCTAATTTTTAAAATTTGTACTTTTGTACTTATTATTTGTTTAAAAGTTACAGATATGAAAAAGATTTATTTTATCCTATTGAATATTTGCTTTTGTTCTTTTGTTATAGCTCAGGAAATGCGGAGAGACTTCGCTGAAGAGAATCAGTCCTATGGAGGTGATGTGCATCTTAAGTCATCTTATGCAAAGATCATCGAAGACGGCACAATCGCAAAGACATTTGAAATTGAATGTTTGGAAGATGGGGCATACTATATGGATGCCTGGATACTGCCCCCCCTGACTGACGAAGGTTTTCCCGAATTTAAAGTTGAAATAAACGGCCTGTTATCGGAATCTTCCTTTAAGCCCCGAATATCCGACTGGCAAAGTTTGGCATTAACCGATGCTAAAAATGCGGCTGCTACCGTTAAGTTGAGAAAAGGGACAAACACAGTTGCAGTAATCGGAAAGAATGTTGGACTTCCGCTAGTTGATTTTATCAAACTTTCTTTGAATCCGTTTAATGTAGGGTTTTCCGACAAAGTCTACAGAGATTTTAAAGAAAAAATAAGGACAAACACGCTTTATGAGGATCATGAATTAAGAAAACTTCAAGTTGGCGTTAACAGTAGCGATATGGATGGAGTAAACCTGCGAGGTGCCGCCGGTGAAATTTATGATTATGTAGTAAACAAGGATATTTATTTTACGACCTATGTACCTGTATGTTGTTATGCCGGCGATAATGTGGTAATTACCACAACCCAAAGTGGAAGTTTCGGCCATGTAATTGAATTTTTTCAAATAGACAATTCCGACGTAAACTTTTCATATGCTGTTCAATCCTCCGGTAATGGAACGCTGAGTTGTACGATACCTTCTAATGGATGGTATGCCTTCAGGCTTCGTTCTTCCTTCTCGGGAACTTCCGGAGCTGTCAATATTTCCTGCACAGGCATTTCCTATATGTCTCCTCTTAGTTTGCCGGGTAGTCAGGTTACATATTGCGAAATCCCGGTAACCACTTCTTATGGCACAGCATATTACTTTACGTGTAAAGCAAAAAGTGGCGGGAATACATTGTTGTTTTTGGCAGATACCAGTTCTCCTAAAAAAGTCGTCGCTCAAAATGATGATGGAGGCACAAAATCCGATGGCTACAGTTGGGGAAATAATTCTTTAATAAAAACATCGAAATCAGTTAGCGCCGCATTTATTTCTGCACCCTGGTCTCTATTATCATCTTTTCAATGCGATGTTTATTTGGGGTTGCAGCCATCAAATTCAGTTATACTCAGTTGTTTTCCAAGTATGGCCTCTGACAATTCATTTATGTCAGGGCCGCCAACCGGATTTAAACCGGCTGGATATAATTGCATCGATTGGACAGTTGGAATATCAGCACCTCCGAATTTAGTAGTAGCAGGAAATTGGCGATTCCCTTCACCTACAAATTTAGCTTCATGGGATGCTGAATACCTATCCTGGGGTTATACGCGTTCTGGCGCAGACGCAAATAATGCAGCAATTGCTCTATGGATGAAAAATAATGAGTTTACCCATGCATCTGTAAGGAAAAACTCTTCAATACCAAAACCTCATGGGTTTGAATGGGAAAGCAAATGTGGTTCTCTCGAACGGGTTATGCATGTTAGGGATGCAGTGGGTCCGGGAGTTGACGGATATGGCTCTATTGCTTATTATTACAGGCCATTAAGTGGGACTGTTAATTAATGGTCTGCCGGAAGGAGGCGGACGTAAAACTGAAAAGTAAAATGAAAAGATTTGTGCTGATGATTATTCCCGCATTGATTTGCGAAGTGGTTTTCTCAAGTTGCAGTTCTGAAAAAGCAGGATTGCAACTTGAGAAAACAATGGGTGAATTGTACGTTATAGGTACAAGTTCGGCAACTGGTACGACAGGCGATAAAACAGACTTGGTCTTTACTGGCGAAGATATTAAATCATATAACGTTAACACCCGTGAAATTACTTTTGTCGAATCGAAATTGGAAGTGATCAAATCACGTTTAGGTCTTTGGGCTCAATTGGATTTTTTAATTAATGAAAAGCCGGTGTTTGTACCTCCTTTATGGATACACGCACCACATTCAAGCGCTGGAGCAGGCGATCTGAGCTTATATTTGGGCCCTGACTTTGTTACAATCTATTTTACTATGTATTTTAATAGTTGGGAAAGGTGGCCTGAAGCCGAAAGGAAAATAAAACAAAAAAAAGATAAAGAAATCGCGAAAAAGAGAACAAAAGAGTTGGACGTTTTCATTAAGTATTTAACCAATAAAGATAAGATAGTAAGATAGCATTAATTGTGGATTTCATCATGGGCAATCCCCATATTCCATCGTAAGCATCTCCGCACTACCGTATTGACAAGCTAATAGGTCATAATCATATACATCCCCAAAGTCGAGTTGTAGTTTTAGTTAGACCGTCTTACAAATTGTGACCATACCACCGTTATTACCGGGTCACAAAATGATTGTTTTGTGTACCCCTTATACTTCCATAAGTTAATCGATAATTTCACGGAAAAGTGACGATGGAGAAAAAAACCTCACTTGATTGCATCTTACTTTTTCTTAACGAAATGAATAGAGGGCATCCAATTAAACAAGGTATTGTAATGCGGAGACGCTTACATCGTAACAGTATCTTATTGTTTTCGTAAAACTTTCGTAACAATGGCTATGTAGTTTTGCATAAAAATTGAATGGGAAATTACAAAAAAGTGTTATTTAAATATATGAAAATGAGAAAATTAATTATCTTTTTTGCCCTGATGGCAAGCGTTTTTAACTTGTTAATGGCGCAATCGGCTATGTCGGACTGGCTTATATTAATAAATCGGTTTTATAACGCTTAACTGAACAACCGATGATAGAAATAACTGAAAAATTGGTATAATAATTTTATGATTAATAAAAATATGAGAAGAAAAATTTTGTTTATCACATGTACATGCCTGTTATTCGCAGGTATGATGAGGGCGCAGGATCTGTCCGAGATGGAAGAGCTTGAAGCGAGGACGTCTGTCCTGGAAGGCTCGGTTGAAAAACTGTCGCGGTTCAAGGTGTCGGGTTATATTCAGATGCAGTACCAGAATGCTCAGTGGGGCGCCGATGGCTACAACTTCAAGTTGCAAAACAGGTTGAACAGCGTTGAATCGGCAGATAACGAAAGTTATGGACGTATGGGTATTCGCCGTGGACGTATCAAATTCACTTACGACGACGGACTGATACAGGGCGTTTTTCAACCTGATATTACGCAGGCTGGCGTTGCTTTTAAGGACGCCTATTTTGCTATTAAAGACCCATGGTTGGGAACGAACATTTTGAAAGCCGGTATTTTCGACCGCCCATTCGGGCATGAAATAGGCTATTCGTCGTCGCGTCGCGAATCGCCGGAGCGTTCCCGGATTTTTCAAACGCTTTTTCCCGATGAGCGCGACGTGGGAGCCATGCTGACGCTGCAACCGGCTAAATCATCGCCATTGAACATACTTAAACTGGAAGGCGGATTGTTTGTAGGAAACGGTATCAGTCCTCAGATCAGTAATAACCTGGATTTTATCGGACATTTATCGGTAACGAAGCCTGTCGGATTTAATGTCGTTCTCAGCGGAGGCGTATCCGCGTATCTGGGTAGCGTGCTGCAAAACGACCAATCCGTCTATATAATGAAAGACAATGAATTTCAGTTAAGAGAAACGCCCAACAAAGACAATGTGTCCAAATTTGCCAAACGTCAGTATTTTGGCGCAGATTTCCAGCTCAGTATGATTTCAGCAGTTGGCTTCACCAATTTGAGAGCCGAATATATTATCGGCGAACATCCGTTTGCAGGCGGGACAAATGCCAAACTTACCGCTTTACGAACCGGACCTGTCTACATGCGTAAAATCAACGGAGGATACATCGTACTTGCGCAGGACCTGGGGCAATCGCCGATTACGTTTGTGGCTAAATACGACTGGTATAACCCCAATACGGATGTGTCCGGCAACGATATCGGCAGATCGGTCAGTAACGAAGCCCATGTAAAAACGGGAAGCGGGGATATTACAAGGTCTACGGTCGGGTTGGGGTTGCTGTGGCGTATCCACCCGTCAATAAAATTGACCGCCTATTATGATGTCGTGAAAAATGAAACGACCGAAAACCTCAAGGACGTAAAAGACGGCAATAAATATACGACTTACGGCTACGAAAGCAACCGTAAGGAAAATGTATTCACGCTGAGACTGCAGTATAAGTTTTGAGTTAAAAGTTAAGAATTAAGAGTTAAAAGTTAATAAAACATTTATCATTATGAGAACAATATTTATTTACATTGCCATGCTGGCAATCACAACTTCGGCAGTATTTGCCCAGAAAATCAAAGGTTCGGATACCTGTTTGCCCTTGTCGCAAAAGGAAGCGGAAGCCTTTATGAAAGCCCAAAACGGGAGTTCCGTCACTGTAACCGGCGGAGGTAGCGGCGTAGGTATCGCAGCGCTTATCGAAGGAACAACCGACATTGCCCAGTCGTCGCGCGCCATCAAGTTCGACGAGAAACAGAAGATGCAGGAAGGCGGAAAAACAGCGAAGGAAGTTACCATTGCTTTCGATGCGCTGGCGATCATTGTTAACCCGCAAAATAAAGTGACCAACCTGACCCGCGAACAGTTGGAAGGCATCTTCACCGGTAAAATCAAAAACTGGAAAGACGTTGGCGGCGACGACCTTGCCATTATCCCTTACGCCCGTGAGACGTCGTCGGGTACATACGATTTCATTAAAGAATACGTATTGCTCAACAAAAACTATATGAACGGTATCATGAGTATGCCCGCTACCGGCGCCATTATCCAGTCGGTCAGTCAGACCCGGGGCGCAATCGGGTATGTTGGGCTTGCTTACCTGAACGCCAGCGTAAAGGCAATCCATGTGTCGTACGACAAGGGAAAAACCTACGTGGAGCCTTCGGTCGCCAATGCCAAGAACAATACCTATCCCATTGTTCGCCCGCTGTTCTATTATTACGCAACAAAATCGGAAGCAGTCGTAAAACCGTTTATCGACTATATCCTTTCGTCCGAAGGTCAGAAAATCGTAGCCGACATCGGGTTTATTACGATCAATTAAAAATTTGCATTAAATCTATAAAAAAGGGTTCGTCGCAAAATAGCTGATTTTTCTGTGCCCTCATTGAGAAGGAACGAAGCAATCCAGTCAGTCACCTGTTCTCCGGATTGCTTCGTTGTTTTTTTTTCTATAGATGACAAGTCACCGCCCATCCGTCGCCCATCCGTCATTTCCGCCTGTTTGATTGCAAAATGATTTTGATATTGGATTTGCAAAAAATGACAGCTTTATTATTTGTTTTTCAAAATATAAGCTATAACTTTGCGCAATTATTCAATAAATGAAAAATGAGAATAATAACCTATAAAGCCATTGTTCGGTATTCCGGTTTACATCCTGACGCAAAATTGGCGTTGGACGAATGGTATGATAATACGGAACAAAGCCAGTGGATTTTTTTTGCAGATATTACTATTAACGAACAAAGATAAAAAAAGAAACATGGCAAAAAATAGAAATAAAAAATACATTCCACAATCGGGTGGAACTGCGAAGAGGAGAAAACCGTCGCCGCAGGAAATGCAACAATGTTACCTTGTTGCTCAAAAATTGCTCCGTCATTTTGATTTGGACCCGAAATTGCTTGAGGTGTTCACTAAAAGACAAAAAGAAAGGCTTTATCATCTTTACTACATTACCCCAATCATTAAGCCGCAAAAAGAACGGACAGTACCACGTCAATACATAAGGAACATAAACAGCGATGCCTATCATTTTATTAAAAAAAAATTTTGGGGCAATCCGGATAATAAACTTACTTTTTTTGAACTTTATACCGCAGGGTTGAGTTTTCTTTCAACCATACAGGGCATGTTCAGGGAAGATAACCTTTTTGAACCCGGCACGCCTCAGTTTGAATCGGCAAGCCGCATTTGTGAAAAGTTCGACAGAGATGATCTTATGAATGAATCATCAAAAGAGGTATCCGATCATATTTTTTATTTAACCAGACGTTATTCGAGGGTAAACTTTCGAATGTATGGACATACTTTGGACTGTGATAAAATCCCCGACAAAAGATGCAATTGCGGTCATTGCTTTGAATATAGAATGTCTTATCGCATTACCGTTCAGGAAAGCGAAACAAAATATTTTTCTTTCAACAATATATACCGTCAAACTTTCCGTATGTTTGAACCTGCCGACGGCTTGTATTTACCTAAGCCTTTGACAATTTTTCAAACCGCATTATTTCCTAATGAAAAAGAAGACAGAGTTTTCAACATGTATGTACAATCACATGTATTTCACCGATTTAAAGAACGTATGGATACATTAAGTCCAACCGATCTGAATCTTCTTTTTCAATATACTTTTACCCGTTACTTGAAACTGGTAAAATATGATAATCGCGAATTGTTTGCCTGTTTGATTGCGGATAATTGTTCTATCGGTTATTTTTCTTTTTTGATTCGTGGCGACGATATTGTAATCAATACCTTTTTACCTCTGGTAGGAGAAAACACACCTGAAGGAAAAAAACTCCAAAAATTGCTGTCCCTCAGTAAGGATGAAGTTATTTATTTGGGAATGGATAAGATAAGTTTCTTTACACGGGTTGATTTCGAACAAGTCCCCGAACTGAAGAAAGCCCTGATTGATTCCAACATTTGGCCTATAAAATTAGCATTAGACGATTTATTTGAAACAGAAGATGCCGACAGTGATGCATCTCCCATTGACATAAACAAAACAATGTTCGTAAAAAACTATTTTGATAAACGCAAAATTAAGAGAGAAGATGCCGACACCTAACATACAAATGGTAACGTCCTGTGGCATGTTATCCCAATGTCCGTCCAATGTTTTACATCCCATATCATCTTCCTATCCGTTTTGCCAGCAACAGCAAGCTCGGCAAAACAATCAGCAGCAAAGGCAACGCCGCCAGAAAGCCGCCGATAACGGCAATGGCTAACGGCTGGTGCATCTGTGCGCCGGTGCCGATTCCCAAAGCCAAAGGCATTAAAGCAATGATAGCGCCTAAGGCGGTCATTAATTTGGGACGCAGACGGGTGGATATTGCATAGATAACCGATTCTTCCGCGTTGCCGGTTTGTTGAAGGAAGGTGCGGAACTGATGAATGGTAAACACTGCGTTTTCCCCGATAATTCCTACAATCATAATCAGACCGGTATAACTGCCCACGTTCAGGGGGGTGTCGGTAAAGTAAAGCGCCAGAAAACTGCCGCCCACGCCCAGAATAGCGGTAATAAGCACAATGAATGCCGTCATGAGGTTGCGGAACAGGAACAGTATCACCACAAAAACCAGCAGGCAGGAGGTAATCAAAATCATTAACAGTTCGGCAAATGACTGTTGCTGTTCCTTGTAAGCCCCGCCGTATTCGATGTGATAACCGGCAGGCAGGTGGATGTTTTCCGCTATCTCCTCTTTAATATCCGCCATCACGCTACCCAGGCTCCGTTCGTGGATACGGGCGGAAACGACGCCCATCATTTGCAGGTTTTCACGGTGTATTTCGATGTCGCCGCCATGGGCAACCACTTCGGCTAACGAACTAATCGGTATGAGTTGTTTGTTCGCGGTGAATACTTGCAGGCGTTTAATATCCTCGACGCCAAGCGTCCGGCTGTTCGGATAGAGCATACGGATGGGCGTCATCTGTTCTTTTTCCAACACTTCGCCTACCTCGATGCCTTCCAGCGCCGTTTCCAATTGAAATTGAAAATCGGCAGGCGTAATGCCGTATTGAGCCAGATTTTTGTAGTTCGGCACGATATTGATCTGAGGTCCGGCTTCCACAATACCGTCATTCACATCTTCCGTACCTTCCACCTCTTCGACCAATTCGGCAATTTCTTCGGACAGGTGTTCCAATATTTCGGGGTTATCGCCGAATATCTTAATTTCTATCGGCTGAACGGATGTCATCAAATCGCCCAGCATGTCTTCAATAACCTGTCCCATGTCTATCTGAATAGCCGGTTGTGAAGCCTCGATTCGTTTGCGTATGTCGTCGATCACGTCTTCGGTCGATTTATCCCTGTCCTTTTTCAGCTGAATAAGGTAGTCGCCGGTATTAGGCTCTGTGATGAAAAATCCGAGTTCGGTGCCGGTACGGCGGCTGTATGCCTGTACTTCGGGGGTGGCGATGATAATCTTATCGACTTCGCTCAATATACGGTCGGTCTCTTCCAGCGAGGTGCCGGGAGGCGTTTCGTAATCCAATATGATGCTGCCCTCGTCCATTTCAGGCAAAAATTCGGTTTCCAGATGGGGTAGTACAAGTATGATGGACACAATCAGTCCGGCAACAAATATTAGACTTACCCACGGTTTTTTGACGAAAAACTGCACCCATGCCTGTTTTTTTACTTCGTGTCCGCTTTTTTGTCCGGCTGTCTCGCCTTTACGCGAAAGCGTCAGGTAAACGACCGGCAACAGAATCCAGGTAACAAAAAACGAACAGACTAAAGTGATAATCATCGTGTCGGTCATCACCTTGAAGTAAGCGCCGGCAACCCCGCTCATCAGCACAAACGGAATGAAAATGACAATCGTGCTGACCGAAGAGCCTACCATGGCAGGAAACAGATAACTGATGGCTTTGCCTACTAAGGTGGAAGAGGGTTCGTCGGGGTATTCTTCGTGGGTGCGGTGAATCTGTTCCACCACCACAATGGCGTCGTCAATGATTAAACCGATAGAGGCGGCAATAGCGCCCAGCGTCATGATGTTAAAAGTACCTCCGGTAGCGTATAACACGATAAGCGTCAGGCACAGGGTTACAGGTATGGTCAGCAGGATGGTAGCGCTGGCTTTCATGGAGCGCAAAAACAGGATGGCCACTAAGATTGCCAGTAACAATCCTATCCACAGGCTTTCGCTGACGCTTTTGATGGCATCCTCTACAAAATCGGCCTGGATATAATAAGGCTGTATATGGATGTCCGGCGGCAGGATTTTTTCTAATTCTTCGACTTTCTCTTTCATGGCGTCCGACACTTCCAGCAAATTGGCATTGGGTTGCTTGAAAATGGCTATCTGTACGCCTTCCTTTCCGTTCGCGTTGATTTTAACGTATTCCTTGGCTTCCTGAATGCTTACTTCGGCAATATCCTGAAGGGTGATGATACGTTTCCCGTCGTTACTGATTACTAAATGATTCAGGTCGTCAAGGTCGTATATCTGCGCATCGGTAACGCATAAGAAAAGCATCCGGTAGTCAATCAGGTAACCGTTGGATTCAATCATATTACTCTCTTCAATCGCTTCATGGACTATCTCGGGGGTGATACCCAGACTGCTCATTTTCTGCTGGTTGAGCGTAATCCAGTATTCTTTGGGTTTCCCGCCCAGCACGCGCACTTCGTTGATACCGTTTACCTGTGAAAGGAACGGTTTGATGGTATATAATGCCAGCATCTTCATCTCGATAGGCGAACGGTCGTCACATTCCAGCGAATAGCCCATGACCTGCAGAATGGACGGATTCATTTTTTCGACCGTGATTTCAATGTCATGCGGAAGTTCATGGCGTATTTCGTTAATACGCGATTCGATCAGGAGTTTATCCATGTCAATATCGCTTTTCCAGTCCATAAACGCTTCAATCTCGCAACTTCCACGACTTGTGTGGCTTCTGACCATCTGCAGGTTTTCCGCTTTCTTAATGGCGTCTTCAAGCGGCTTTGTCACGGTAATCATCATTTTATCGACAGGCTGCTGTCCGGCGTCGGCAATCACTTTGATTTTCGGAAACGTGATTTCGGGAAACAGCGACGTCTTCGTCCTGTCGAAGACGAAAAATCCGCTCAGAATAATTATCCCAATGATAACGGACAAAGGCGATTTATAAGTGTTGAAAAATTTCATGTTAAAATATTTTTTTTATTGATTTTTTGCGTGAAACGAAAATTATTGGCTATTCATTTTTTGCACTTTGAAAATGCTGTCCATTCTTCCAGTCAACTAATAACTCTCTGTTTTTTAGAATGTTATTTTCATTCAGCAACAAATTACCAAAGAAGTGCATTAAATATTCGGTTGTTGCGTGAATATTGTTTTTCAAATCATTGAAATTTGCCCTAACAAGTGCATTTCGAAAATACCGCGAATGTTCTGCAAAGAGGTTATTATCAATTTCAAAACCAAAGGAACGCAGGTATTTTATCGCAAAAACTGCTGTAGTTCTTGTATTACCTTCGCCAAAAGCGTGAATTTGCCAGATTCCCGATATGAATTTTGCAATATGCTGTATCGACTGAATATAATCAACTGTTTTATAGTCAAATTGTTTTTCTTGTACGAAATCGTAATCAAGCGTTTGACGGATTAAATTGAAGTCGGAATAAAGTACTGTTTGACCTTTCAGCGCCCATTCGTTTTTAGTGATATTGTAATCGCGAATTACCCCCGCAAATTTGTAAATGCCCGTAAATAGTCGGCGGTGAATTTCGATGTATTCTAACGGTGAAAACGAAAAGGTGTTGTTTGACAAAATTTCAGTAATGCGGGCTGAGACCTTGTCTGCTTCTTCAGTACGCGCTGTGTCAGTTTTTTCCTGATTCGATTGTTGTCTGTAGTAGCTGTCAATCCTTTGTTGAACTTCGTTTATTGTGATTTTATCTTCAATATTTTCTCTTGCCGTTTCTATGAGATAGTCAGACGGCTTCAATCCGTCAACATCCTGCAAACCGATAGCCGTCTGCCAAATTAGCGCCTTCTCTTTTTGCGAAGGCTCTCCCTGTCTGATATATTCGTCAAAATTTTGCATTATGCATGTATTTCATCAGTGATGGTCCTCTTCTTCCTCTATCACCACCCTTGCCGCATCGGGCAAACCGTAATTTCCTGTTTCGATAATAATATCATCCGGCGACAATTCCGGCGACAGTATCTCAACCATTCCGTCCATTTCTACGCCCTTG
>Ga0082212_10010573_pt1 | contig 11797 bp, 6 predicted proteins | sample TergutNt197P3_FD_71548 | JGI IMG/M metagenome (GOLD analysis project Ga0082212, IMG submission 71548) | Neocapritermes taracua P3 segment gut microbial communities from Petit-Saut dam, French Guiana - Nt197 P3 | ecosystem: Host-associated > Arthropoda: Insects > Digestive system > Gut ... | reverse complement strand
AAGCAAGGAGAATGCAAGCCGGATATGTTCTTGAGCGAAATGAAATTCCTATTGCCTATCGACTCGGTGCCCAGTCGGGAAGGTATTTCAGTTGTATGGAAAGTCGTTATGATCGCCGGAATTATGAAAAACTTTCCCCCGGTATCGTGTGTCTCTACAAACACCTCGAAGAATTATTTCAGGAAAATACACCCGAAATACTTGACTTTGGACTCGGCGATTATGGAGGCTATCGGACAAAGAAAGTATTGCAAAAGTGGGGACTGTCAGACCGAATCCGAAAAATGCTGAAAAATAAAAAGTGAATCGCAATCTAAAGATTGCGGCTCTGTTGGGTTTTGTTTGGAGTGAAACTTAACCGTTCTCGCACTATCACTCTGAGTGTCCGACAAGAGCGTCTCCTGTAAGCGCAAGAGCGGCAGACGCAAGTCTGCCGGTGAGTTCGGACGTTAGCCCCCCGGTGAGTTTCCCAAGAGGCGACGACCGATGCCTATCCTAGAAATTTCCCTATTTTCTGATAAAATTAACGAACAACGTTGGACTGTCCCACTCGTTTCGGTTGCGTCATGATGAAAAACGCATTTTTCAATCGGTATGGATTCCGTATCCTCATCGTCGTATTCTTTCTGCTCCCCCTCATCGGACAAGGAACGAATCGAACCATCAAGAGCAACTCCAATAACGTTGCCGATTGGTTGCCCGATCACTATAAAGAAACCAATCAATATCAGTGGTTCCTTAAGAATTTTCCCTTTGAACGCTTCGTCGTTGTCAGTTGGCAAGGCTGCACGATGGACGACCCGCGAGTCGAAATGTTTGCCCAAAAACTCGTGCCGGGCGTTACCATCGACAATATCGGACGCTGGGCAGCAGAACATTTTCCCTCCGAACTTGTCATCGAAGGAGAATCAGAATCCGATCCGGTCGTTCCGCCGCCGGTACAACCCGATGACGTAGTCCCCGCCGCTGTCAATAGAGCGCAACCTCCGCCATTCTTCAAAGACGTTCTGACCGGTCCTCGACTCGTTCGCATGCTCACCGACATGTACTCCGGCGAAGGCATCGGCGGCATTAAACTTTCCGAAGAAACGATCTACCAAAAATTGCAAGGGATTCTCATCGGTCCCGACGGACACAGCACCGCTCTGCTTGTAACGCTCACCAAAGAGGCACCGCAGGGAAAGGAACTCGCCACAGTTCTCGAAGCCATCCGGGAAATCGGTCGGGAATGCGGCGTACATCCGCAAGTCCCAGTGGATAACCGATTCTTCCTGCTGAAAGCCTTCGATGTGGTGGGCACAACGGTCAAGGAAATAATCTACGGTCGCACTCCCGAAATGAGCGGAGTCATCATCGGCGGTCCGCCGGTCGATAACGTCGCCATCACTCACGAAGGGGAGCAAACGCTCCAACGGCTCATCGGACTTTGCGGACTTGTCGGATTAACACTCGCCTGGCTCAGTTTTCGGGACTTTCGGTTGACGATGTTCATCTTTTGGATGGCAATCATTAGTGCGGGAGTTGCTCTCGCTAGCGTTTCGTTCTCCGGCATCTTTTTGGGCTCCTTCGGCACCTGCGATGCGATTTTATTGAGTATGCCCGCTCTGGTGTACGTCCTGGCAATGTCCGGGGCGATTCATCTCATCAATTACTATCACGATGCCATTCGGGAACATGGACTCGATATGGCACCGGAACGTGCCGTCAGGCATGCGATGTATCCCTGTTTTTTCGCGAACTTTACGACCGCCCTCGGATTGCTCTCGCTTTGCATGAGCGGATTGATCCCGATTTCCAAATTCGGTTTTTATTCCGCACTCGGAATCATGTTGCAACTCGTGCTGCTGTTTTACTATTTGCCGGCACTACTTCACTTTTATCCATCGCATCACATCGCTGCCGAGCGGACATTGAATATCGAAGAAAACTCGGCAATGCAAACACTCTGGCGGGTGTGGAGCGGATTCATCATCCGAAATTCCACCGTCGTCGCATTGATCTGCTTCGCCTTTATGGTCTTTTTCGGTTACGGAATGACGCAAATTATTCCGTCGGTCAAAATGATGCGGTTCTTTTCCAGTGATTCCGAAATCATTCACCATTACACTTGGCTTGAAGAACATCTTGGTCCGCTGGTGCCGATGGAAGTCGTCGTCGAGTTCGACAATGAACATTGCGACTTAATGACGTTGTATCGTTTGGAACTGGTCGAAAAAATTTGCAATGATCTACGGACGAAACTTGATGATTCCGTTGGCGGGGTGATGTCGGCGGAAACGATGATGCCGCCGTCCGCCCGATTCGCCAAGCGGACTTATGCGATAAGATATGCCGCCAGCACTAAACTCGATAAAGCGAGGGGCGATCTTCGAGACTTCATTGCCGTCGAAGGAAATCTGTCCTTCACCGGCAAGGATCGGATGCAAAACCTTGCCCAACTCGGTATTTCGGTGGAAGAAGCAGACCGACTCATCGGTGTCGGAATTGACGACGTTAAAAAGTTAGTCAACACACCTGCCGATGCGGAACTGGCGGGAATCTCTTCCGAAGAACTGAAAGACTTCCGCGAAAAGGCAATCCAATGGGAAAAGGAACACGGTACCGATCTCTGGCGGATCAGTCTTCGGGTTTGGTCGCTGAAAAAAGATATTGACTACGCCGGATTCATCGAAGACGTGAAACGAGTTGTGGAACCGGTGATTCTCGTTGAAAACGCCAAAAACGAGGATGTGAATCTTTTCTCATTCCTTCCCGGTGATGAACGAACGCAAAATCTCGAACAAATGGGGATTTCGACGGAAGATGCCGACTGGCTTGTCGATGCCAAAATTGACGGTATCGAAAAATTGATTACCCCACCTGCGGATACAAAACTGGAGGAATTTTCTGACGAAGAACTCAAAAAATTTCATGTCATTCGTGAAAAAGCGATACAATGGGTACAAGAGCAGGTAAAAGACAACACATCCATCCAAGCCAAATATACCGGTATGGTGCCGGTCGTCTATAAAACGCAACATGAACTCTATCGAGGGCTTTGGAGCAGTTTCATTTCGTCCTTCGTCATGATCGGCATCGTGATTAGTTTCATTTTACGGAGTCCGATTGCCGGTTTTGTGGCGATGATTCCTAACCTGTTTCCGGTGATTATCGTGTTCGGTTTTATGGGGCATTTTGGCGTTTGGGTGGACATCGGTACGATGATGACGGCGAGCGTTGCACTAGGGATTGCCACCGACGATACGATTCACTTTTTGACGTGGTTCCGGCATGGTATCGATCAAGGAATGAGTCGTCCCGATGCCACGCGGTACGCTTATTCCCGATGTGCGACGGCAATGTTCCAGACGACGTTGATTGCCGGTTTCGGTTTGGCGGCGTTTGCACTCTCCACCTTCACGCCGACGCAGATGTTCGGCGTGATGATGCTGGCGATTTTGTTGGTGGCGATGTTGGGAGACTTGATTTTCCTTGCTGCGATATTGAACACGCCGCTCGGTCGAGTGTTTGAACCGAGAAAGAAGAAGTCATGAGTAGCGCAAGAGCGGACTCTCGACCGTCTCCGCCATTTACGGTACAATGTCGGACGGTCTCGCAAACGTTTAGTCATTATTTCCTATGAAACGTATTTCACTCCTTCTCGTTTTGTTCTGCTGGACGGTAATATCTCCTGCCAGTGCCGAAGAATACGCACCACTCTTCCCCTTCGTCATCTCTTACGACGCACCGGACAACGTTGTCAACATTTCCGCTTGGAATGATGCTCCTGCCGGTAAACATGGATTCATCCGCGTCAAAGACGGCACCTTCGTTCACGATCAAGGACGATTTCGTATCTGGGGAACCAACCTTTGCTTCACCGCCAATTTTCCCGAAAAGGAGCAAGCCGAAAAACTTGCCGCACGACTCGCTCGCTTCGGATTCAACTGCGTCCGATTGCATCACATGGACAGCCGCGACATCTGGGGAACCGGCAACGCCGCCAGCCTGACGACGATTGACCCGCAGCAACTCGATAAACTCGATTATCTGATTTATCAACTCAAACTTCGCGGCATTTACGTTGACATCAATCTGCATGTTTCCCGTAAGTTCGATGACCGCGACGGTTTTCCCGGCATTGCCGAGCGTCCCGATCACGACAAAGGTGTCGATAATTTTTATCCGCCGTTCATCGAGTTGCAAAAAAAATATGCCCGCGATCTGTTAACACACGTAAATTCTTATACCAAAACGGCTTATTTCGAGGAACCCGCTGTTGCCGTCGTCGAAATCAATAACGAAAACTCCATTGTCTCGCAATGGGGCGGCGGACGCGATGCCAAAATCCTGACGATGCCGGCTCCGTACATTACCGAATTGCAAAAGCAGTGGAACGATTTTTTGAAGCGGAAATACAAGTCCGACGAGGAATTGGCAATCGCTTGGAAACTTCAAACCGCTCCGCTCGGCAACGAAATGCTCTACGGAAATTTGGAAAGCCAAAAATGGTTTGCCGAAGTCGATAACGATACCGTTTGTCGAAAAAGGGAAACCGAAGGGCAGTTCCGCTTTGAAGTCGATAAGAACGGCAGAGAAACGTGGCATCCGCTTCTCATTTCGCGTACGCACACATTCGAGGCGGGAAAAGTTTATACCTTTTCCATCAAGGCGAAAGTGGACAAGCCTGCCGAACTGGTGCTCGGTGCAAGGCGGGACGAAAGAGACTACGGCAATCTCGGTTTTTCCAGCAGAATAGCACTGACAACGGAATGGAAAACGTTTACATTCACGTTTGTGCCAAAAGAGACGAGTCAACGAGCCCGATTCGACATCGGCGGATTCCGAGAAGGTTTCACATACGATTTTCAGGATGCGACGCTCAAGCCGGGGGGAAACATGGGGCTGGCGAAAAATCAAACGCTCCAAGATGGAACGATTCCTCTGGTTGACCGAGACGGCAACACCAAGCCGCTCGATGCAACCGAAACGCCGATTTCCCTCGCCCAAGAGGCACGCGACGACTTTTGCGAATTCCTCTTCGACATCGAAAAACGATATTGGCTCGGCATGTACCGATTCTTGAAGGATGAAATTAAAGTCAAGCAGCCGATTACCGGTACGCAAATGTACTACGGTTCGACGACGATTCAAGCCCAACTCGATTTTGCCGATGTTCATGCGTATTGGAATCATCCGGTCTTTCCCGGTCGTCCCTGGGATTCCAATAATTGGACGGTGAGCAATCGGGCATTGGTCGATTCACTCGACCGAGACATTTTGCCGAGACTGGCGACGGCGCGTCCGCACGGAAAACCTTATACGGTAACGGAATTTGACGCACCCTTTCCGAATCAATATGCGGCGGAAGCGTTGCCGATTTTGGCGGCGTTCGGTCGATTCCAAGATTGGGACGGCATTTTTCATTTTGCTTATTCGCACAACAAAGGAGCATTGGAACCGCAGAAGACGACGAGTTTCTTCGATATGGTGGGACACACGACGAAGTTGGTCCACCTTCCCGCTTGCGTTGCCTTGTTCCAGCGGGGAGATGCGACCGCAAGCGAATCCCTCGTGTTAGGACGCTTCGATGCAATCACGGAACTCGAACTCTTCAAAAGACAGGTGGGACCCTGGAATTTCAGTTTCAACGGCATCGGATTGAATCCGAAATATGCGCTGCTCTACCGCACGGGACTCGACGTGAGCGGTGTCGAACAAGATTATTTTCGTCCCAATGTCCCCGACGAGATTTCGACGTTCGGCAACGACTTGCACTGGTTGCCAGCGAAGAGCGGACTCGGTCGCAAAGCACTGGTCAAGACGGCGAATACGAAAGTGTTCACTGGTTTCGGCAGAGAAGAAGAGCGGTACGAACTGGGCGATGTCGATTTGACGTTGGGACACACACGGTTGAACTGGGCAACGATTTCGTTGGTGTCGATGAACGGCAACGGATTTGATCCTGCCGAAGCGCAGGGCAAACCGATTAGGGTGTTGGTTGCGGCGACCGGTCTGATGCAGAACAACGGACTGACATTGGAACAGTTGGACGGCAACCGAATCACTTATGGCAACCGAATCGGCAATGAACCGGTGTTGTGCGAAGGGATTCCATTCCGGTTGCAGTTTACGAAAGCGAAGGAGTTGCGTTGTTATCCTTTGGACGAGAGCGGCAATCGCCGACCGGAAATCAAGACCGAAGGAAACAGTACGGTCATGAGTCCTGAATACAAGACCGTCTGGTATGAAGTTGAAGTGCGGTGAGGGATAAAAAAGAGCGGCACCCTTGCGGGTGCCGGTCGTGCGTCGAAGTGCCGAAAAATGTTACCGATTGCCGTTTTTCTTGACTTCGTAAACGTGATCCCTTTTGTTCAACACCTTCGCCTCAATGATTTTGTCCAGTTCAGGAATTTTCGTTTCCGTGTCGAGAGGATCGACTCGCTGAATTTTCGCCAGTACCTCGATTCCTTCAACAATCCGACCGAAAACGGTGTGCTTGCCATCCAACCCTGAAGTGGGCACAAACGTCAAGAAAAACTGTGAACCATTCGTACCCGGCTGACCGGTGTTTGCCATACTGATCGAACCTCTAAAATGCTTTCGAGCCTGCGGAAATCTGTTGCCGCACTCATCGTCAATCGCATAGCCGGGACCGCCGCCTCCCGTTCCCGTCGGATCGCCACCCTGCGCCATAAAATTCGGCAAAACACGGTGGAAAACGATTCCATCGTAAAATTTCTTTTCGACCAGTGAAATGAAATTCGCCACCGTATTGGGTGCCTCATTTTCAAACAGTTCTAGAACGATTTTGCCTTTCGTCGTGGTGAGTTCCACTCTCGGCAACTTCTTGGCAGGGTCTTGTTCGCCGGCGGCGGTTTCCGCCTTTCGGATCGCCTGTTCTTTCGCCCAGGCTTCTTTGGTGGGGGACATTTCCATGAGGAACCCCTGCATCGTTCGAGCAAGCGTCAACCCCGCTTTGGACGATTGTGCCCATTCCGTGAACAGATTTTTTAATTCCCCCGACTCTTCAGCAATTTTGAGCCACGCCTCGGCTTCCTCGTAGTTCATGGACACGAGTGCAGAGAGACCAGCAAAGACGTAAAACCGTTCCGCACCCTTGTCGATCCCCGATGCAACCAGACGTTTGAAAACCCGAACGGACTCCTCATAGTTTTCGCGGTTAAATTCCCAGCCGACCGTCGAATAAAGAAGATTGACGACCAAAGGATTTTTGTTAGGTGCCTCATCGTGAGCATCAAGAGCAAGCGAGACGTTCTTTTTGTGGAGTTCTTGCCCCTGTTTGAACACTTTCAGATACTCAACGTACATTTCATTTTGGAGTGCCGGTGCGGCATCTTGGTATTCGACTTTCATTGCCGACAATTTTTTTGTCAATTCCCGATATTCGGCATCGAAATCAAGAAAAGCCTTGTTTTTGGGACCCAGTGCGGCAAGTTGTTCGAGGGTAACGCCTTCCTCTTGGGCAGTTAGAATGGTACAAAGGGAAAACACGCAACAAAGCGGGAGCAAAAAATGTCGGAAGGTAGTCATCGTTATTGGTGAAAAGAGTAATGAAAGGGTGAATGGTGTTATTTTAGCAAAGCCCGACGCATAAACAAGACGGACTCCTCCGCATGTTAGCCGTCGTCGTGCTCGACTTTTTGTACCATTTTGAGAAACTGCCCCATACTCGGACAGCGTTTGGACACATCCGGCTCGATGCAACTGTGAATCGCCTTGGCAATCGTCTTGTTAATGTTCGGTCGGTACTCGGTAATCGGAGTCGGCGGTTCACTGTGCGCCATAGCGGCAATGCCGCTGTCTCCGCGAGGCCACGGAAGTTCCCGCGTGAATAATTCGTACATCGTTACGCCGAACGAAAACACGTCTAACCGCGTATCCGTTGGTTTACGGCGAACCAGTTCCGGTGCCATGTAATTTGCCGTTCCTGTCCGATTACCCGGATCGGTAAACGGCGGCTTGTTCGGCAGTGTCAAACCGAAGTCGGTCAACTTCAACACCGACGCATCGCCGACGAAGAGCAAATTGCGGGGACAAATATCTCGATGAATGAAACCCTTCTTGTGAACTTCCAACACGGCTTCAGCAACCTGACGCATATAATATGTTCTCGACCCTGCCATTAAATCGTCGCGGACGAGCAACACATTGTTTAAGCCGGTGCCTCCCAAGTATTCCATAATCAGATACTGTTCGCCGCCTGTTGTGAGTCCTTGATCCAATGTTTTAACGATGTAGGGATGATCGAACATAACCGACATTTCCCCTTCAGTCGGTTTTTTGATCCCTTTCCATCGGGCATTCACCTTTTGAAGGATTTCGGAGTCGATGATTTTGACCGCGACGAGTTCGCCGGTTTCTCGATCTTGTGCTTTGAACACTTGCGACATCGTCCCGGAAATTGCTTCTTGCAACAGTTCGTATTTCTGTCGATAATTTAATTTTGGCTTGCCAAACAGGGATTTCAGAAAGGACATACATTTCGTTGAGAGAAAACGCTCGACGTACTATAAAATATACAGGAAATTTTTAAAAAAACTCTCTCCCCCATGCCCCGGACAACTGCTTTGCAATCCTCGTGCATTCATGGTAAAATGCTCCGCAAAGTGAATCACTTTGTTACACCGAGAACTAAAACCCTTGGTCGTTTCGAGTTTATTTTCGCCCACCGGCTTTGATGGGAACCCAAAAATAAAGGAGATTTTTTCATGTCGATTGATATTAGTACCCTCACCGAACGGTACGTCAAAAAGAAAAAAGAGTACGAAATCGATAAACTCTTTCGTGCGCTCGTCAAATTAGAAGGAAGCGACCTTCACCTGAAAGAAGGTCGTCCGCCGTTCGTCCGAATCAGAGGTAAACTGCGTGCGTTGGAACGCGGTCCCATTGATGATGAAGAAATGACCCGAATCATTTTGGCAATCATGGATGATCGAAACCGAAAAATTTTGAACGACACCGGCGGAGCAGACTTTTCACATCAGTGCGAAGTCGAAGGCGTGGCATGGCGGTTCCGAGTCAACGTTTTGCAGCAGATGGGACACCTAGGAATGGTCGCACGACGTATCAATAATAAAATTCCGGTACTGGAAAAATTGCACCTTCCCTCGTCGCTCTACAATCAATGTACACACGATCAAGGCATGGTACTTTTGGCAGGCGTAACAGGTTCGGGCAAAAGTACAACGATTGCCTCCATGCTCAATTACGTCAACAAAAATTACAATAAGCACATTCTGACCCTGGAAGACCCTATTGAATTTCTCTTTTCCGATGACAAATGCCTCATTAACCAACGTGAGATCGGTCAGGATGTCGTGGACTTCGGCATCGGTATGAAACATGCGGTGCGGGAAGACCCTGACGTGATGCTCGTCGGCGAAATGCGGGACAGGGAAACGTTCGAGACGGCAATTCACGCTGCCGAGACGGGACACTTGGTCTTCGGAACGATTCACGCCTCATCTGCACCGAGTACGATTGGTCGTATTCTCGACCTCTTTCCGTCGACGATGCACCGGGCGATCCGAAGTGCATTGGCGTTTAACATGAAGTGCATTGTGGCACAAAAACTGCTCCCGTCTTCTAAACACCTTTTTGAAACGGACGGCACCGCGCGAGTACCGACCGTGGAGATCATGATTTTCAATTCGACGATACGGAAATTGATCCTTGAAGAGAAGGATGAAAAACTCTCCGATGCGGTGAGAATCGGTGCTGCCGAAGGAATGCAGGACTTTACCATGAGTTTGAAGAGTTTGGTCGAAATGAAAAAAATTGACCGCGCCACCGCTTTTGAAGTGGCTCCGAATCTGGAAGCCCTCAAAATGGCACTCAAAGGAATCGAAGTTAAGGAACCGGGCATTTTGTAAGGGAGCATCGACGCAATACCGAGTATATCATTTCCAAATGATATTCCTTTTGTTTCGCACAAAGGCTCGGAGTTCACAAAGGATTTTTTTGGATATTGCAACTCCTTTGTGTCCTTCGTGCCATTGTGGTAAATTTTCTTAACCACAATGGCACAAAGGGACTCACGAAAAATACTTTTTCGCCTCTGCAAACACTTCCGCCAGTTTGCTTGCATCGCTGCCGCCGGATTGTGCCATATCAGGACGACCACCGCCCCCCTTGCCCCCCACCAAAGGAGACAAACGACGCACCAATTCCAATGCGTCGTACTTGCCGACAAGATCGCGGCTTGCTCCGGCTAAAAGGGTGATTTTGCCCTCTTCGGGAGTCAGAGCGAACAACAAGGCGACCGACTCCGTTTTTTGTTTGATCTGATCGACCAACTGTCGGGCAGCGTTCAAGTCCGTGTCGGGAAGTTCACAAGCAATGAATTTGATGCCGTTAATCACTTCGGCAGTTTTTATCAACTCATCGGCGACACAGTCGCCGGCTCTCTGGGGGCGTGCCGCCGTCTTAACTTGCTTTTGCAACTGTTTGATTTGTTCTGCCATTGCCTCGACTTTTTGGGGAACGTTCTCCGCCGGTATTTTTAGTATGGTTGCCACGTTTTGCAACAGTGCCGAGTCGTGCATTGATTTTTCGACAGCCTTTTGACCGGTTAATGCTTCGATACGTCGAACACCCGCCGAAACACTTGATTCGGATATTATTTTGAATAAACAAATCTGCGATGTCTTTCCAATGTGTGTGCCGCCGCAGAGTTCCTTGCTCACAAACTCGTCCCTGTTGATTTTGGATCCTTCGATTGTTATCACACGCACTATTTCCGGGTACTTTTCGCCAAAGAGCATCATTGCTCCCGACTCTTTCGCCTCCTCGATTGACATTTCGTTGCTGCTTACATGTGCAGTCAAAAGTATCAACCGATTGACTTCCCTTTCAATTTCTTTTAGTGTTCCTTTATCGACTGCTTGATGATGCGTAAAGTCAAAACGAAGCATATCGGCATCAACTTTTGAACCTTGCTGTTCGGCATGGGCACCAAGTTTTTGCCGCAACACACTGTGCAAAAGATGTGTTGCCGTATGAGCACGGGCTATTGCGAGCCGCTCTTCGAGGTCATATTGTGGCATAACCTCATCGCCGACTTGCAATACGGTTTTCTGTCGTCCCTCCTTTTCATCCACATAATACGGCAACGTACCGGGAATACACTGTTGTCCGATGTGTACAATCAGGTCGCCGTCCATTTGCGTATCTTCAATAACAAATGCTAGTTCGTACTGGGCTGTCGCTCCTCTTTCCCCCTTCTTGAAATAAGCCCACAACCACCCCTTATCGCCAACTTGTCCACCCTTTTCACCATAGAAGATGGTTTTGTCCAAAACGATTTGTACTTTTTGTCCTTCTGGTACGGAGTCAACGAGTTTTCCATCGGCAACAATCGCGATAACTTTCGCATTTCCACAGGTATCTACAAAACCTTCGAAAAACTTCGTATCAAGAAATTCCGTCTTGCCATATTGCTTCTTGATACTTTCCAGCGGATCGTTTTTGAACAATAAGTTTTTCTCGGTGCTGCCGGAGATTTCGCCGTGGCGTTCCATTTCGGTTTTGAAGCCGTCCCAGTCGAAACCGAAACCCTGTTCGGTCGCCATCGTTTCGAATAACTCCGGCGGAAAACCAAACGTCTGATACATGTCGAAAATGTCTCTTCCGGGGACTGCGCGGAGTACCGCTCCGTCCCCGGCTCTTTTCATTTCGTCGAAGATTTTTTCGATCTTCTCGATGCCGCTGTCAACGGTGCCGAGGAAATGTTCTTCTTCTGTTTGAATCACCTTTTGCACCCGCTCTATTGTTTCCGACAGTTCAGGATACGGCT
>Ga0082212_10010572_pt1 | contig 11799 bp, 7 predicted proteins | sample TergutNt197P3_FD_71548 | JGI IMG/M metagenome (GOLD analysis project Ga0082212, IMG submission 71548) | Neocapritermes taracua P3 segment gut microbial communities from Petit-Saut dam, French Guiana - Nt197 P3 | ecosystem: Host-associated > Arthropoda: Insects > Digestive system > Gut ... | reverse complement strand
AAATCCCATTTCAGAAAGTTGCAGCAGCAATGGCGCGTCGACTTCTATCCTGTAAAGCCGTGCCAGAAAACGGTACAGGGTTTCACGATTCGAAATCAGCGCTGTAAATTCGGAGGTGTCTTTCATTACAGTAATAATGTATTTGAATGGCTGCTTTTATTAAATAATCTACTTTTATGTGTGCGCGCCATAAAAGTTCCAGCCATGGGAGCGCTGGCGTCCTCGCCGGTCGTGTAATAAATAAAGTGGGGCGCAATAAATCGCGCTGCTGCATTTGAAGCGCGCCATTGGCGCGCGTTTATTATTGTTTACACGACCGGCGAGGACGCCGGCGCTCCCATGGCTTGCGCTCCCTGGGCTGATTTCTAAAAGAAATTGCGAACCGGGCTTCCCAGCAAAAACATCATCGCGCGAAAAGCGATTCCACCAAGCAGAACGCACATCAAACCATACCGCGCGTTGGCAAACGACTCAGATTTTCCTGTGCGCCACGTAATGATAAATGGAACAAGAAAACCCAGCAGAACTACCCCGACCCAGAAAAGCGGCGCAAGGTCGCCCATGAGAACCCTTGAAGCCGAACGCGAAGCATCGGAATAAGGCGTTTTGGACAGATGCCATACATAATATATGATGCACCCAATCTGTAACGCCAAAAGCACCAGAGAGTTCAATATCAATCTAAACTCAGTCGCGTAAAGCTGTTCCTTTCTGCCCGATAGTAACGTCGCGATACAGAAATGCCCTATTACGATTGCCGATACCACATAAAGGATTGGAAGAACACCTGTGTCCCATGCCGGACGAGAAGGCAGCACATATGTGTGACCTATGCCTGAAGCCGAACACATGGCTGTAAGCGCGCCGATTGTCGCAAGCAGCTTGCATACAAATTCCGACGCGCCGCGGCGCAATGCCAGCAGGTAAAAAATGACAATCAGTCCAAACACGCCTATTAACAGCGCCTCCAGGCCGATGCCGGATCCCGGTTTTTCCAGCGCGCCGAAAATACGTTCAGGGTGGCCGAGGTGCAGGACGCCTGAAACGCCGCCAATAACAAGCGCCACGAGCGTCAGTACCGCGCCGGGTAATCTTATTTGTTTCACCGCCCCGCCCTCCCATTCGGAAATGGCGATCACGGTGAAAACGCCCGCGGCAAGCCCGACGAACAGCGTGAAAAACACCAAAGACCATTCAATACTCATATCAGCTCCGTTATTTAATGTCCGATTGGCAATTGCAATCAAAAATCAGCAATCAAAAATCAAAAATTCCCTAGCTTCTCCATACAGCCGTTTTGGCATGAAGGATATACCGCGCCTTGGGATGATTGCCCACGTCCGGCAGACTGTGAACATTTTCTTCCCCCGCTCGCTTCAAAGCCCGCGAACTATCGCTGTTCGAATCATCGAGGTCGCCGAAAAACCGCGCTTTTGCCGCGCATGCCTTGACACACGCCGGTTTTTCATTAATAGCCTGCAATTGAACGCACAGCGTGCATTTTTCGACAACCTTCCTTTCCGGGTTGAACGACCGCACGCCGTAGGGACACGCCATCATGCAGTATCTGCAGCCAAGACAGCGTTCCCGGTTGATAAGAACGATGCCGTCTCCATTTATGTAGGAAGCGCCTGTGGGACACGCCTTGACGCATTGCGGCTCGTCGCATTGCTGGCAGACCGATGGAAGAAAATAATGTTCCAGTTCTGGAAATGTCCCGTAAGGCCCCTGTTCTACGACTTTATTCCACGCAACGTCAATAGCGACGCCGTTTTCCTGTTTGCACGATACTTCGCATCCGCAGCAGCCGATGCACCTGTCAAGATCAATCACAAGAGCAAGCCGTTTTGTCGCCATTATCTCACCTCCGCATGTTCCGTGGGATCCGAAGGTTCAGGGAGCCACTCTTTAAATTCTTCAGGTTTGTGCCAGACCCCTTTCGGCGGGCCGGATGCTTTTGACACCCTGACAAGGAAACCCCTGAGCGTGTAGGTGCCGAATACGTCATTGAACGGAGCGTCGTGCTTGGTGAGTACGTTTACGTTCATTTCGCGCCAGCCGTGCGTTGCGGTATTGAGCGTTTCAGGATTCCAGAAACGTTCCATATAAACGACGCCTTTGGCGATGCCCTCGGTGACGCGGGCGCGGGCGGTAATTTTTCCGCGCAGGGATTCCACCCACGTCCAGTCGTGATGCGCGACGCCGTATTTTTTCGCGTCAACCGGGTTTATCCATATTTCAGGAACCGGGTAGATAGACCGCAGATACGGAATGTTGCGCAGCGTCGTATGGTGATAATACGCAAGCCGTCCGCTTGTCAGAACCAGCGGGTATTCTTTTCCGAGAGCGCCCGTCGGGCTTTCGAAAGGCTCTTCATAATAAGGAAGCGCGTCGTAGTCTTTAGACGCGGGCGGCAGTTGAGCGGCGGAAAATGGCATTCCGGTACGTCCGAGCGTGATAAAACCGTCGGCGTAAACTTCGCATTTCTTTGAAGCGGTGGCGAAACCGTTGGGCTTTCCGGTTTTCGGGTCAATCTGCTTATAAACGTAATAACGCTTCCATTCATTGTATGGCGCGAATTCAATTGGAGCTTTGGCTGCGAATTCCTTCCATTTCATTCCGATTCCGGATACGCAGAGGTCAAGAAATTCTTCTTCCGTATCCCAGTACGGGAAAGAAACCATCTCGCCTCCGCCGCCGCCCGGACCTGCCGGCCCAAGCGCTCTTTTGGGGTCGCACGCAGCCTGGCATCCTTCGTGGCCGAGGGAGGCGCAGCGCTTGGCCAGCTTTGACCAGAAAAGCGTTTCGTTCATCGTCTCATAAGTATGCGTGACCGCCTGGCGGGCGAACAGCATATTGGCCGAGATAACAGGCAGGTCGGTTTCCAGCCATTCCGTAGCCGGCAGCAGTATGTCGGCGTAAGCGGAAAACGATGTCGGGTACATGTACATGTGAACGATGAAATCAATTTCCTCAATTGCCGACGCCCATTCCGCGGCGTTTCCCAATGTCGCCATTTTATTGCCGGAACGTTCAATCCAAACGCGCGGTTTGTACGGCTTTCCGGTTTTAATGGCGTCCAGCAGCGAAGTCGGATGCGCAGCCCACCATTGCAGCAGACCTTTGTATTCAATCCCGCCCAGGCGTTTCAAAAGCTGGTCGTGCGGCAGCAGGCTGCGAAGGTCGGGTACGTCGCCTATTTGCGGCGGGGTAATGAAGCGCTGCAGAAGCGATCCCGGACGCTCGACATTGCCCATGATGAGTTCCAGCACGGCGTTTCCCATTGCAGATTGCGCCGACAGCGGATTCTGATCGGTGGCGACGCCGAGACTGCATCCCGAAGGCCTGTCCGCGTATATCAGAATGGCTTCTTCGATTTTCGCGGGATCGAGCCAGCAGATTTCCGCGGCTTTTTCAAGCGTAAAGGGTTCGGCTCTTTCTTTCAGCAACTGAAATCCGGTTTTGCACGTCCTGCCGTCAATTTCATAAGAACCATCGAGCGCGGGATCAAGACGGTCGTCCCAGGGAAAAGGCATCGCCCGCGGCGACCGTGTTTTTTTGTCCCAAACGAGATACTCTCCGTCTTTGCACACGACCGTGGAACATTTCCGGAGGCACATCCTGCTTTCGGGATCGACAAGAAAAGGAAGGTTCGTCCATTTCATGACGAATTCTTCGTCGTAAAGCCTGTGTTCGATGATGTACCTTACCCACGCAAGCATCAGCGCGGGGTCTGTTCCCGGGCGAATTGGAAGCCATACATCGGCTTTCGCGGCGTCGGCCGTAAGCCGCGGATCAATGACAACCGTGCGGACGCCGCGCTCACGTAGATCGGAAAGCGCCCGGCCGCCTCCGGCTGGAGAATTGTTAGACGGCGCTGTTCCCCACATTACCAGCGATTTCATCGGCGTATCGTCGGGGTAATAAATCTCGAGGCATTGCGAATCGGCGATGCTGGTGTCGCTTCCCTGGCAGCCCATCTGCCCGCCGTACATCAGCGCGAAGGTAACGGTACGTGGAAGATAGCATTGCGCGCAGCCCGGCTCGAACCAGTTGGGAGTGCCGAACGCGTTGCAGAATCGCGGGATGCTGGGAAACTGCGGATTGCCGCCGCCGCCGGTTGAGGCGAAAACGGTTTCCGCTCCGTATTTTTCGCGCGTCTCCATGAGCTTTTGCGCAATTATATCCAGCGCTTCGTCCCAGGATATGCGCTTCCATTTGTTTTCGCCGCGCGCGCCGACGCGCTGCATCGGATATTTATTCCGGTTCGGATGGTAAAGCGCCTGTATGCCCGAAAGCCCCTTTGCGCAAAGCGATCCGCGGCTCATGGGATATTCAGGATTGCCTTCAAGTTTGACGACGCGCCCGTTTCTGACATGGGCAAGCACGCCGCAGTTGGCGATGCACGCCCGGCAGTTGGTTTTAACAATCCGAGTCGTGTAATCGGATTGCGCGTCTACCGACTCAAGATGCGTCAGTCCCCTGTAAGCGACGCCGCCCAGAGCCGCGGCCGCGCCCGTTATGGCGGTCGCTTTCAGGAAATCCCTGCGTTTTATACCCGTGCGTTCAATTTTCATATTGTTTCCTCATTACTTACCCGTTTGCGATTTTGCTGTTGCGCAAGCCATTAATCAGCGTTTTCCCAGGTGTACGCATATTTCTACTCGCAATAAGGTGTTACCGGGAAATGCAGCCGGATGTCTTCCGAACCATCTTCTTTACCTGTAATTAATGTTTCCCCGGAACGAAACATGGTAAGGCCCGGTAATGTATCATCTATTTTTTCCGGACATCCCCTTAACGCAGTATTAGTCACTCTGATTTCGCCTGTAAGTTTTCCGGCTACTCCTTTTGGCAAGTCGATGGAATATTTGCCATTTTCAAAGCTGCTGGAAAAATAAAATTGTCTCGGCGCTATTCCCGTTTCTTCCGGTGTAAAAGTAAGATTAGCCTGCATAGCTGTTTTGCCGTCGGGATATAAAGCTGTCACGTGAAAAAATATCATTTCCACTTCAGTTACGCGAAATTCTATATCGAAAAACGCCCCAGGCGTTATTGTAAAAACTTCCGCTTTGTCTTTGTTGATGCCGCCCGGATAATAACTGTAACCCGGTCTATCACTATCATCGACGGGCCACTGCGCGGAGAGTATAAACTTGCCATCACGAGCGGCGCGGACTTCGAACCTGCCGTTTGAGTCTACAGGATTGAAATCCATAGTGCCTCCGGTAATGTATTCCATCCTCGCGTAGCCATTTACTATAGGCTGTCCTGTGGTGGGAGACAGCAGACGCCCGCGAATCGCGTTTTCGGGAGCAAGCCTTATTTCAAGAGATGCCGGTTTTCCATCCGACAACATCACATTAGCTGTTTTATTTTTAGTTGACGGCCCGCCCAGCAAGGCGCGCGCGAGTTCCGGATCGGGATCCGACGCGCCGTGAACAAGGGATGCGGACGAAATCCGTTCTATTCTCCATTTGGCGGGCGGTTCCGGCTCAATCTCATATTGACCTTCCGGGAGATCGTAAACTTCAAAGACGCCGTTTTTATCCGTGGCTGTTTCCCATACTTTTCCATCTCGACGTATAATTATTTTATTTCCGCTAAAATCCGGAGCGGGATTGTCGGACCAAATCGAAAAATGCCCGGATATTCGTGTTTTCCCTTTGACTTTGGAAATGTTGTCAAGATAGATGATATCTTCGGCTGCCGACTCCACTGTGCCCGAACGTCCACATCCGCTCACAACGTATCGCGGAGGGTTTCCCTGCGGCTTGTCAAGATAAAGAAGAGCGGCGCTTCCTTCACTAAATGAACGTTTGCATAAGCCGGGCAGAAGCTCAAGATTATCGTCGGCTTTCAGGCTGCCCTTGTACATTTTCTCAACTGACATTACAGTTGTTAAAGCGTTTGATCTAAAACTTGCCATATCCATCGAATTTGTGCTGCCGACTCCATCAAACATCATTTTTAATGAATCGGCATCTAATTCGTCCAGGTCGATTTTTTTTACGGCGGCGACTTTTGCGACAACCACGTGCTCCGCTTTTTCAAGCGCTTCAAGCGCGTTTCCTGGAGTATCAACAGGACAAAAGCATGTTGTCGGCCAAACCGCTCGCGGAATAAGCAACGCCATCGCAAGGAAACTCATGCTCAACAGTATCATGTTTTTTTTCATACATGTTCTCCAATTAATCCGCTGCCAACCGTCATTTTACTTCAGCGCGGGCGGCGTATGCGAATTGCTTTTTAGCGTTATCGGCATGCTGTTTTGCGGACACGCCGGACATGCAATATTATTAATGCAGAGCAAAAAATAACGCATGAAAAAACAATTATAGCGGCGGGCAGATATTCGCGAAAGTAATCCGTGTAATTCGTATTTTTTATGATTATTGAATGATTTTGATTGGTAAAATTACCCGCCTTGACAATGGTCATTTTCGACGGGTCAATGTGCCTGCGCAGCGCCGCAAGTGTCTCCTCCGGCGTTAACGCAAGAATACGTTCCTCGAAAGCCCTATCCCAGGTAAGAAAAGTTCGTCCGCTGTCCAGAAAGGCAAGCAGACGGGTGGCAAGCAAGGCGTCGTTTGCGAGCATCTGCGCTAAAAGCTGCCGCACGCCGGATTTTGCGCCGGCAATTTCTTCATCGGTGAAACCGTCAATCAGCGCCCTGTCCAACTCCTCGCGCAGGGCTGTTTCAACTCTGGATATATCCTGAGGCGGGGCTGTTGCCTGTGCCAACCAAATGCCCGCGCGCCCGAATATGGGGATGTTTACCTGCGACGCCACTTGGTAACTCAAACCCTCGTTTACGCGGATACGTTCACCGATACGAGAGCCAAGGGTTGATCCGCCAAGAATATGGTTGGCAAGGTACAACGCCGCATAGTCGGGATCATCCTGGTTCATATCAATGTTAATACGCCCAAAAAGGACGGCGCTTAACTGATTGCGCGAATAACGCTTTGTTCCGCGCATCAGCAGAGATTTGACCATATTTGACGTATAGCTTTGACCAAAGAGAGTGTTGATATCTCCGAAAGGCAACGTCATAGAAAAATGTACGGTTTCGCCTGATGTCTTTTTCGGATCGAAGCCGCCCGCCGCCAGCAGTACGGCGTTATCCGGCTGGTAGTATGTGCGGTAGAAGGCGCGCAGATTTTCTATTTCGACGTTTTCAATGTCGGATCGGGTGCCGATTGTTGCATGACCGTAGTTGTGCCAGCCGTAAACAATACCTAGCAGACGATTGATCAGCGTCCGCATTGGAGAGTTTTCCTGTAATTCGTATTCGTTGCGCACCACGGTCATTTCCGTGTCCAAATCTTCTTTGAGCATTTTTGCGGAAACCATGCGTTCAGCTTCCATCATAAGCGCCCATTCCAGGTTCGCGTCGCCGGACGTGAAATAATCGGAATAATAGGTATAATCCGCGAATGTTTGTCCCTGAAAGCGTATTCTCCGCGCGGCAAGTTCTCTGCCGATGTCGGGAATATTTTTCGTGCCTTTATAAAGCATGTGTTCCAGCAAATGCGCCATGCCGGATTCGCCGTAGTTTTCGTGGCGCGATCCGACAAGATATGTGACACTGATGGAAATGGTTGGTTTTGACTTATCTGGAAACAACAGTATGCGCAGACCGTTATCAAGAAGGTATTCTGTTATGCCTTCAACTTCGGCGACCTTCACGGGGGTCGCGGCATAGACATTGGAAACGGCCAAAAAGAATATTACGGATATAATAAATACAGAAAGATTATATTTACAGGATCTAAGCAGCTCTCGCTGTTTTTTGAATTTTGCGGTGTATAAAATTTTATACATCATCGTCTATACTCTTTATTACGTCTCGCTGATAACTTCAAGCGTGCTGCCCTGGGAGCGCGGACATCCTGTCCGCATTTTTACAAATTAAATGCGCGCAACAGCGCGCTTCAATTGAAGCGGGCAATTGGCCCGCGATAATTATTAAAATGCGGACAGGATGTCCGCGCTCCCAGCAATGGCATACTGGTAATATCAATAGAAGTTACCTAAACGATGGTTCATTGGAACCGCCTCTCGGCGGTTCCAATGTCAAAAATCAAAAACTATCCGCCTAATCTTCCTTTCGCGTTCAGGGTGTCGGCGACGGATTTCAAGCCGAAACTTTCCAGCGTTTTGCGCGTCGGCCAGCCGTGTTCTTTGTCCCAGCCTTCCAGTTCGTAGTAATTGCTCTTGAAATCTTCCACGCCCTTGCGGTCAAGGTACATGTCCGGAGCGTTATCGTTGCGCCATTTCCCGTCTTCATATATGGAAACTCCGCCATAGATTGCCATGCCCGACGCTCCAGGCCTGTACATGTACGGGTAAAATACTTCGGCTTCACGGGTTCTTCCGTGCATTACGCGGATGGCTCGTTCAAGCGCCCAGATTTTCTGACCCATGCGCATTGTATCGGCAAACGAGTCTTTCTTTCCTGTAACGGCTTTGTAGTAGGTCATTTCGACGTCCGGACTTTCGGTGCGCAGTTCCGGCAAAAGCATTTCGCAGATACCCATGGACTCATTCCAGAACCCCGTGAAATGCCGGCTCCATGCAACCTGCTTGGCTTTATGCGGCGAGTAAATGCCGGTTTTCCAGGCTTCTTCGCCCTTCCACGCGTAGTTGAACATGAAAATATCGTCCGTATAAGGAACGGTCTTTTTTGACAGCTCCGTAAGCGACTGTTCTATCGTTTTACCCTGTTCCGGAGAACCGACGGGCAGCATAAATCCGTGCCACGTCTGATCGCCCGCGGCAAGTATGTAGCCGTATGCCCAGTCAACCCACGGCATTGTCCAGTGACTCGTGGCGCCCCAGCATGGAAGACGCAACGCGCCGCTTTCCTTGTCTTTTTCAAGCCTCCCCCATTTCTCCGCAGCGCGGCAAGGGCCTTCGGCAAGCGCGTCGCCTATTCCCGAACGTGTGGCGATGGCTTCAAGCAGCGCCATGCGAAAACCCAGCTGTCCCCATTGCTCCATGGGAAGCGGCGCGGAATCGACTTCTTTTCCCGGGCCAAGTATTCCCTGCTCATAAAGCGTCTCAAGGTACCAGCCGAGTCCCGAATCGGTCGGCACCCCGCTTTTTTCAAAAATTTCTCCGGCGCCCGGAATTTTCATCTTAAACGCGTCGAAATGTGCCGCCCAACTGCTGAGGCCGTATTTAATAAGCGCCTCTGTAGCCTGATCCGCAGCCGCGGAAGTGCTGCCTGAGAGCCATCCCGAACATGCGCACATGGTTTCGCCGCCGTAAAAATTTCCTCGCCGCCGGTCACCGCGCAGACAGGGGGAACATGAAGCAGCGCCGGGCTGCGCGCCCGCGCCCCTGCTGGAAGCCATGTGATGAAGCCGGGCTTCAATTACGGCTTTAGGATCCGCGACGGAAACGTTGCCTGTGCCTATAACGCTGATGGCTTTCAGATTCTTTGCCCCGAAAACCGCGCCGTGGCCGCCTACTCGCGCGCTTATGCCGCTGCCTGAAATAAGCGCGGCAAGCCGTGACTTCGTTTCGCCTATCGGGCCGATGCAGAGGATTTGCGGCCTGGCTGTAGTGTAACCGGATTCGACCTGGTGCCACTCTTCGCCGAAGCGCGTTCTGCCGCCAATCATGGAAGTAATGCGGTTCTGCGTGGCCCAGGTGTCCAGACCCCATAACTCTTTGGCGTCTTCTATTTTCACCTGATCATTGATGATATTGATCCAGACGGGCGCTTCAGCCTTCCCTTCCACCACGACTCCGTCCCATCCGGCCTGCTTTAACGAGCCTCCAAAATGCCCGCCGAAATTTCCGCGCCAGAACTCGCTTGTCGGAAACGTTTCCGGCGACATGCCGCAGACGCTGGTTCTGCCGGCGCCCGGAACGCCCGTGGCGCCCAAAGGCCCGGTTATGATTGGAAGTACGTTTCGCGGATCGTAGGGATCCTTCATATCCCACTCACCGGACGCCGCAGCCAGATCCCAGAAGATGGCTGTTCCGATTCCGTAACCACCGCCGTATTCCGCATACTTTTCCGTATCAATGACGCCGGTTGTTCTTGTCGTCAGATTGACCCTCAATATCTTTCCCGCGAATCCGTTTCCCATAGCCCAGCTCCTTTTTTCAATTACGAATTTCAAATGATGTAGAGACAAGGCATGCCTTGTCTCTACATTCAGTTTTTTTTCATTTACCTTAAATTACGAATTATTGTTTCCTTCCAAAAACGATATTGCCGCCTGCTTTTCCCAGCGCTATCGCGATGAAAAGGTGAATCCAGTAAAGAATCAGCAACCCAGTACCGAGATCATCCGGACTAATCTTTCCCTTGCCGATATGGAGGCCTACAGTGACCGCCGCCAGCACGATCAGCAGCGGCGACAGAATGATTTTAAGTTTAAACGCCATCTGTGATTGGCAGATGAACTTATACCGCCAGTGAACAAATCCGCTTATCGCGGCGGGAATTGCCGTCAGAAAGCCCGCCACTATGAGGAAAAACGCCGTCCGCTCGAAATCCTGATATTTAACCGCATAGAAAAGTGTCAGGAAAATCGGCGCTGAAATAAAAAACGCCTGCGGAAAATGAACAAACATCGGATGCGAGCGCAGGGAAAGCATTATGGATGCCCACCGTGGAATCGGCTGATCGTTTTTAGAAATATCCGCCGCCTCGGGTTCAAGTTCTCCGACCCGCTGATAGCGCTCAAGCATTTCAATGCCATGCGGCGCGCGTTTAAGGGCTTCAGTAAGATCGCAGCCGGCGTAATGTTCCCCCATGTGCTCGCCGTATTTCCAGAATTGACTTTCGGTAATGTCATATACCGCGCCGTTTACGGCGACATGCGCGGGGTTTTCTCCCCTGCCGTCATTTTTGACAAGCTCTTGCATGCTGATTACTGACATATTGCCTCCTCAATTCATAACGGTCATGACGAAGCGGTGTTTCTTCAAGGCAAAGTTATTAACACCAATTATGCATTATATTATATCAATGAACGCATGTAGATAGTTATTATTGAAAATGAGATCGATAGGTTACTGCGATAAAGGTTTAAGCATATGGCTCGGCTTGAGGATATAACCGTTGGGGCAAGCGTCGCCGGTATTGCCGGAAGCGCGCCGGTAACTGTTGTTGCCGCGAAATGGTACGGCAACGCGGTTTTGGAGATTACGTTCAAAGATGCCAAAGGACAGCTTGCAAGTCAGCTTTTATACAGAGAAGACGAGGAACGGCTGAACGTCGCGGACGGCAGCCTGCCGTGGAGTTTTGACGCGGACGCGAACCTTCTGCGCCTTGCGTCGGAAGCCTATCGCATCAACCTCGCCCACATATTTGACCCATACCTCGCCGTACATTCTTCGGCAATTGAACCGCTGCCGCACCAGATTTCGGCGGTCTATCAGGAGATGCTCCCGCGGCTTCCATTACGCTACATTCTCGCGGATGACCCCGGCGCGGGAAAAACAATAATGACGGGACTGTTCCTGAAGGAACTGCTTGTTCGCGGCGACCTGAAACGCTGCATGATTGTTTCCCCCGGAAACCTGGCGGAACAGTGGCAGGACGAACTTTACCGAAAATTCAATCTGCGGTTTGAGATTCTGACGAACGACCGCATGGAATCCGCAGTTACGGGAAATGTTTTTACGGAAGCGAATCTGTGCATCGTCCGTCTGGACAAACTATCGCGCAATGAAGAAATACAGGAGAAACTGCGCGTCACCGACTGGGATTTGATTGTTTGCGATGAAGCGCACAAGATGTCCGCAACGGTCTGGGGCGTCGAGATCAAATAT
>Ga0082212_10010571_pt1 | contig 11801 bp, 10 predicted proteins | sample TergutNt197P3_FD_71548 | JGI IMG/M metagenome (GOLD analysis project Ga0082212, IMG submission 71548) | Neocapritermes taracua P3 segment gut microbial communities from Petit-Saut dam, French Guiana - Nt197 P3 | ecosystem: Host-associated > Arthropoda: Insects > Digestive system > Gut ... | reverse complement strand
TCAACTTTTTGTAGTTGAACTGCTATGTGCCAGGATTTGCTTGCAAATCATGGCCGTTTGTTGTTCATAGGCGGGCTTGGCTCGCCGTTAAGTGAACAACAAAAACGTAAATAGCTATAATCAAGTAGCTACATGGCGGTACTGCCACAAGTATCATACGTGCTCAAAACTAAATCGAATGCAAAAAACTGCCTTTTTATACCGATTTTTGTTACCAATGCCATGAATGTCTTTGTAATTTTTGTATTTACAATATTTATAAATTCGATTTGTTACATCAACCATGTAAAATGGTATTAGCTCTTTCTCAGCCCTTGTTTTGACAATTTAACCAGACCACCCGTAGGGATAGCAGTTTTGGGAGAAACGGGCAAGTCAATGTTGTGAACTCTCAATAGAGCCTCGTATTGGATTAGCATGGTCTCCATCTCCTGCTGGGCATTCTTCATCTGGTTTCGCAAGTTAAGAATCACATCTACACCCGCAAGATTGACACCAAGCTCTCTGGTCAAGTTTAGGATGAACTCCAGAGTCTCCATATCCTCATCGCTGTAGAGCCTTGTCTTTCCATCTGTGCGACTCGGACGCAGGAGGCCCTCCCTTTCATACAAGCGGAGGGTCTGCGGATGTATCTCATACCTAGCCGCCACTACGCCAATCATGTAAAGCCCCACTTTAGGGTCGTGCCTCATGGTCACTCCTTGTTATTCTGGCCGGCAGGTTCCATTACTCTGATGTTTTGATCATTAATCTCTGCCAATTCTCTTAATAACTCTTTGCTTCTCTCATCCTGAATAACCGGAGTCACAACTTGGATTTCAGCAAACAAGTCGCCCCGCTGGTCTGTTTTGGGAATTGGCATTCCTTGGTTTTTGATCCGGAGCTTTGAGCCACTTTGTGTACCAGGCGGAATCCTAATGGTTGTCTGGGCTGAGGGAGTTGGGACATCCACTTTGGCTCCTAGTGCCGCTTCTGAAAAGCTGATTGGCAATTGTAAGTATAAATTAGCCCCTTTCCGCTCGAACCTAGGGTCTTTATTTACTTGGATGGACAAAAACAAGTCTCCCGACTCGCCTCCGCGTAGCCCAGCTTCTCCCTTGCCTCCTACACGTACCTTTTTACCATCTTCTATGCCAGCAGGTATTGCCACTGTCACCGCGTCATGGACGGGGTTTCTTCCCCGCCCCTGACAGTCAGGGCATGGAGGGCCTTTACGTCCCGTGCCAACACAGTCTGGGCACTGATGGCGAGATTTGAAAAAACTTAGACCTTGCTCAATCGTCCCTGAGCCATTGCAAGTGGGGCAACTTTTTTTGCTCCCCACCGACACTTCGCCACTCCCCTTACACCCTCTACAAGTTTCTGTCCTATGTATCTGGATGGGTAGTTTTACGCCATAAAACGCATCTTTGAAACTGATTCTTACAGTGCGAAGTATATCCTCTCCGCGCTTTGATGCTGGTCGCCCTTTCCTCTGCGACCTTTGGCCAAAACCAAAAAAATCGCCAAAGTTGCTGAAGTCAAACCCACCACCGTGCTGTCCACCTGGCATCCCGTGCATACTTGGTCCGTTTGGGTCTCCGTATGCGTCATAGTTTTGCCGCTTTTCTGCATCTGACAGAGCCTCGTGAGCCTCTGTTATTTCTTTGAATTTTGCTTCCGCCGTTGCATTACCTGGATTCAAGTCTGGATGGTATTTTCGCGCCAGCTTCCTGTAAGCCTTTTTGATGTCTTCTTCTGTTGCGTTTCTCGGAACGCCAAGTGTATTGTAAAAATCTTGGGATGACATGTGAACAGCATAACATGATTTGCGTATAAGTGACTAAGATTTTGTGTGTTGCTGAGAAAATTTTCGGTCGGGTGGCAGACAAACTATTTTCGGAGGCAACACTACCGGATTTTTGGTACGGTTTCATCACCGCCCTTGCCCTTCAAATAGGAAAAATCTAGCAATGGAGCACTGCACCTATGGCAACTTGATCTGTGGTAAGGGTTACTTGCTTCGCAGTGTGTACAAACCTTGTTCTTTTTGCGCCTTCTAGAGTTTAGACGACGGTAAAGAATAGCGGCAATAAGAATTATTAGCCCGGCTTTGTGATAATTCTTGAATTCAAAGTTTTTTGGTTGCACTGGTAGGGGGTCTATTTGAGCAATCTGCTGGAACATTGTGCCTCCTTGTTGCATTTTCGTTGAAGAAATCTTGATTGAAGTTCACAAAATTGTCAATTATTCCTAATACCATGTAACGCTTTAGATGCTTGCTTAACGGCGTAGCAAGTCCGCCTTGCAAGCATCTAGCGGTCGTGATTTGCGAGCAAATCCCGACCCTAGTGCAGTGTAACATTTAAATGTTACACTGCACTAGACGTTCATCGCAACCCATGCCAAATAGGCAAGCAGTAGCAGTAGAGCATTCAGTGTGGGTAATATCCATATCGGCAACTTTCTTTTTTTCTCTGGAATTGCCTCTGGAGTCTCCTCTGTTTTGATTCTTTCTTTTTCTGAATGTAAAACAAAATTACCCTTTAATGAAGTAAAGTGGGATTCGACAAATGCCTTGGTTTGAACCTGGGATGACTGCACCATCTTTAGGAACGTAAGAATGTCACTCTCCACAGAGCTTGTATGGTAGTGATTTTGGAATGCTACTAAATCTTGAGCCAGAGCCATAGCCGACCTATATCTATTGGACAAATTCTTTTGCAAGGCTTTATCTAGTATCCGAGCCATTGGCTTAGATATGCCAGACTTAACATCTCGAATATCCTGCACAATGCCTGCCCTGACTTTTTCTAATAGCCCAAATTCATCGTCTGCCCTAAAACAAGGTTGGCCAGCAAGCATTTCAAATAATACCAGCCCTAGAGAATAAGTATCAGAACGATGATCAGTTGGAGAGCCTTTTGATTGTTCGGGACTCATATATAGTAGCTTTCCTTTCAACTTGTTCTCTTGTCCCGGCTCTTGTGGGGTAGTATTTCCTTTGGCTATGCCAAAATCAATGATTTTCACTGCGCCTTCTTGGTCAACCAAAATATTTTGTGGACTAATGTCACGATGAACCAGATTCAGAATCTGTCCACTTGCATCCCTTCGCCGATGCACATAGTCCAAGGCGTTTGCGGCTTGTGCTATGAGAAAGGCGGCTACAGGCTCAGGAAAAGTTATCCCCAAATTTGCCACGTTGTTAATCAAAATGCCTAGGTTACAGCCATCTACATATTCCATTGCAAGGTAATATGCCCCAGCCTCCGACCCTACATCTAGGATTCGAACAATGTTGTGGTGGTTAAATTGAACAGCAAGATTGGCCTCATCCAACATCATTTTGACGAATCCTGGATCCTGCTGATGTTTTGGTAATAGTCGTTTAATAGCCAGTACCCGAAGAAAGCCCTCTGGTTCTAATTGTTTTGCCTTGTAAATGTCTGCCGTGCCACCCGATGCAATTTTGTGGAGTAGCATATATTTACCAAATATCTCGTTTAGTTCCTCTATCTGGTCTGTTTGCAAAGATGTATTTGGCCAATATGGTTTGATTACATTAAGCCATGTATCTTGCGAGGCTCCACGCGGGATAAAGGCATCTACATTGAGCGGGAGTCCAAACGCATTTTCACCAATCAGGATTAATGGAATAAATGAATCCTTGCTCCTAAACGTGCGAATTAATTGCACTGATGTATCTAGTCTTCCTGAATTTGCAAGCAATACCGTTGGTTCGATGTCGACATATTCACTTGAAGCCTTTGTGCTATCGATCCACTTCGAGCCCCATCCCTTTAACTGCAAGGCTCTCTCAAGCTCCGGCGTTCGGAACTCCTCGCATCCCAGTAAGAGCAGTATCGGATGTTTCATTATTACATAGTATAGCAGTTTGAAGTTGGTAGTAGTGGATTAACGTATAGAGCAGTACAGAGTTTTGGAGATACGACAACGTTGGTTTATTTTCCCCAAGCGTTGCTTCTCACAACTAAAACGACTATATCTTCCGTTTTCGCTGGCGAAAACAGACCACATCAATACATGATTCTAATAAAAATGCTTGCATATTTTTTCTATCTATGGTAGGGTGGTCGTTGGCCATTTTTTGGATTTCTGTCTTTTGAATGGCGATTCCACGGCGGAAGGAGGGATATTTACATGCCACTTGTTAAGATCAAAGAAGACGAAACCTTCGAAAACGCTCTGCGTCGCTTTAAGCGCAAATGTGAAAAATCAGGCATATTAAGCGAGCTGAAAAAACGTCAGCACTACGAAAAGCCCTCAGCAAAGAGAAAGCGCAAAATGCTGGCCGCCCGGAAAAAATCCCTTAAGCGTCTGGTTCAAGAGCGCCGGATGATGTCGTAAAAACAATCGCCCCTTTTGGGGCTTTTTTGGTTATGACCTGGCGGGCACGATAAAAGGTTGGTTTAAAGGCATTTTTGGTTGGGATTGATGTGACAATTTGGATATCATGGTTAGTATTATAATCATATTGGGCCAACTGTTCGTCACTTATTCTAGCCACTCGACACTTGTCACTACAATGTGCAATCCCCTGATTGCACATTGGTATGGGTGAATGCAATAGGCTAGCAGTAGGGGCTCTGCTAAAAGTGGCAGGTAAAAAACTGGGATTGCTTAATACCAAGTGACACCCGATAGGTAGCAACTCGGTATAAAGGCGACAGGTCACTGTCGCTCACCAGTTTTTGATAATGCGGGCTTTGCTCGCCGTTAAGTGAACAAAAACGTAAATAGCTATACAAACTTGTAGCTATAACTTTTGACGGGGACCAAGGTGGGCATTGACCTAACCCGGAAATACTTACAGTTAGGGGACATCAAAAAAAATACTGGCAACTACTAAAAAAACCACTGTTTAGCAACAATCCCCAGTACACAAAAAATCGCTATATCTATTGCAATATATAACTTTAATACCTATTACTCCCACCGCATGTGTCAAAGTCGGAATATACGCCGGACATTCTCCATCTATGACCTACGATAAATCAAAATGCTATATAATCGACTTGTGGAGTGACTAGTTTCTGGGGCTACAGACATGGGAAAAAAAACCAAACTGAATTTTGATAAATTTTTAGCAATTCAATTTTTTATAGGCGAACTGCTATTGTTCGGGTGGGCTATGCCAGCTGTAAGCGAACAATAAAAGCGATAACAGCTACGTTGGTGGAAAATGTTTTCAAAATTACTAACAAAAAAGAAAAAAAACAAGAAGAAGGACAGTTACATTATCATTGCTGGATGTGGGAGGCTAGGTGCAAACCTTGCCAATACACTGTCGGCACTTGGCGAAAACGTCATTATAATCGACCAAAATCAGGGGTCTTTCCGCAAACTCGCACCATCATTCGGCGGAATTACTATGACTGGTGATGCCACAGAAATTGCAGTGTTGGACAATGCAGGGATCAAAAAAGCCACTGCGGTTATTTCTCTTACTAACAAAGACAACACAAATATCATGGTGGCACAACTTGCAAAAAAAATGTTTAATATTGAACAGGTCATAGCACGTCTTTATGACCCCGAATGTGAGTGCGTTTACCGTGAGTTCGGTATTGAAACCATTTGCCCCGCCGTACTGTCCATGCAGGAAATTGATAAATTATTAACAACTATTCCATTGGCATCAATGGAAGATGAGGAATAACTAATATGAAGAAGCGTGTTTTTCTGATTGGCGGTTTCAATAAAACAAAATTCCTTGCTTCCTCGCTGATAAAAAAAGGATATGATGTGGCGGCCATTAACATTGACATTGAAAAATGTAAAGAATTGACTGAAATAGACAACCTCAGAGTATATCATGGTGATGGCTCCAAGCCATTTATTTTAGAAGATGCAAATGCTTATAACGCCGATATTGCCATCGCCCTTACTGACAGAGATGATGACAATCTTGTTATTTGCGAATTGTGCAAAAAGAAATTCAACATAAAAAAAACCGTTTCCACGATCTATGATCCAAAAAAAACAGAATTTTTCTATCGAATGGGGATTGATTCTGTCGTATGCACCGTTACTGCCATCGCCGGGATAATCCAACAACAGGCGTTTTTAGATGAAATTACGACTTTGGCATCGGTAGGCAATGGAAGCATTAATGTTACACAGATTCCTGTTTCCCACAGTGCACCTGCAGTAGAAAAAAAGTTGCGAGAGCTGAGGTTGCCAAAAGAAGTCATCATCGGTTGCCTGTTGCGGGGTAACAAGAGTATGGTTCCTAGAGGGGACACTCGTATACATGCAGGGGACGTGTTAGTGCTCATATCAACAGAGGAACACGAAATGGCGGCTGTTCGAGAATTGACTGGACGGTGACAGTTTTGAAAAGGCCAATCGCTGGAAGAAGAGTTTACGGTAGGCTCATACTACTTATTGGTCTACTTATTGCTGTTCCGGTTTTAGTCGTACCTTTTTACCCAGATGAAGCACAGTACATACATGCTTTCATTACACCATCTTTATTTTCTGTTGCATTAGGTGCAACCTTAAGCTTTAGTGCATCCAAAAGACAACTGTTGATTGCCGAATGGCAATCGCCTTTGGAAGGCGGGATACCTGTAATGTTTGCATGGTGTTTTGCTTTTTTTGTGGGAGCAGTTCCATTTCTGATAGGACAACAGTTAAACCTTTTTCAGGCACTGTTTGAATCAGTTAGTGGATGGACGACAACCGGCTTGACTGTGGTAAATGTAACTGAAATACCGCACATTTTTTTATTTCAGCGGTCTTTTATGCAATACTGTGGCGGACTAGGTTTTATCATCATGGTTGCCATGTTTGTGCAGAGCAACCAAAACATGAATCTGTACAGTGCGGAAGGCCACCCAGACAGAATTATGCCTAGTTTGAAAAGCACTACGCGAACTATTTGCTTGTTGTATGGTTGCCTACTTGTCGCTGGAACGCTTATATATTGGCTTTTTGGCATGAAATTCTTCGATGCAATATGCCATACTATGTCCGCAGTTTCTACAGCAGGATTTACAACTCAAGCAAATAGCATAGGTGAATATGGTAGCTTGCCGATTGAAATATTTACGATACTGCTTATGCTCATCGGTGCAACAAATTTTGCCGTTTTGCTTTTGCTATTAACAGGCAAATTCCGAAGCATTTTCCGCGTTACTGAAGTGCGCTTTATGATAGGAATGTTGCTTGTATTCGTTCCGCTTATTGGGTTTTCGCTTTGGAAAAGTTTAGATATGGATTTTAGCGAAAGCATTATTCAATCCACCTTCGGTGTTGTGTCTACATTTACAACAAGCGGATATTCTCTAATGAATTTCACACTCTGGCCGCCTTTTGCCTCAGGATTGCTTCTTTTACTCATGTTTTTCGGTGGTTGCGCAGGCTCTACGGCAGGCGGGCTGAAGCTATTTCGTATATATTTGCTTTTTCGAATTGCAAAAGAAAATGTCAGAAACAGGCTTTCTCCAGTACATCGTGTCACCGCCCCTTCCTACATCCGTGCTCAAGGCAAAACCCTTATTGACGATGCTCTGATAAAAGACACATTAGGATTTGTTGTTTGCTATATTGGTATTTATATCGTCGGAACATTGTTGCTCTCGCTGAGTACCGAAGCTTCATTGCAAGACGCAATGTTTGAGTTTGCATCCGCGTTTGGAACTGCTGGAATCTCCTGTGGCCTGACAAGTCCAGATCTATCAGTCGGTTCTCTACTGGTATTGATGGGAGGGATGATATTAGGTCGGCTCGAAATCTTTGTTGTCTTTGTCGGAGCTTATTCAGGAATCCAGATGCTCGGTAAGGCGATAAAGAAATTGCTACAATAGCTGGGGGGTTCTCAAAACCCTGTTGTAGGCTTATACCAGTTTGCGTTTTATCGGGATTAAACCTGTATTCCCATTCAACTCATAACGATGTTTAGAGTCATATTGGGGGGTCTATATCGAGGGCTTGGTAGAGTTTACGTTGTAAATCGAGTATTTCGCCTATCCTAAGCTTGCGCCCTTGGGTTTCATAGCACTCAATCAAGTCCCTACGTGCAAATGATTGGTGAGACACCATCATTGGCATTTTTTGGACGATAATCGTTAGCCTTTTCTTGACATCCTGCTAAGGGGGGGGGTAATACTCATAGGCATTAACTTAATTTTACAATTGCAGTTGCAATTCTCTTTTCTTGACCCGCTGTTCAACCAGAAATAGCCCGCTCATTGTTGCAAAGTTGCTGACTGTGTTTTTCAGAGAGATAAGGTTGCTTTGGACAACAAACACAAAAAATGACAGCTCCCGCCAAATGCTACGCCTTTTCCGTTCAGTTTTGCCCAAGGGGGGAAAAGTCCAGCTTGGAAAGCAGGATTTCATACAAAACAGCCAGTATCATTTTTCCGTTCAGCCATGCCTCCATACATTCAGCCCGTTTTTTAGGTACTTCTCCCGTCCCTAAAAGCGATTTAAGTCGCTTGAAGTAAAGCTCCACTTGCCACCTGTATCTATACACAGAAAGCACTTCGTCCGCACTTATGCTGTCAGGTAGCGATGTGACGACCGCTATATACTCATTTAGCTTCTTTGCGCTGGCAGAGGTTTCTTTCTGTTTTGTACCGTCCCTTTTTGCTATTCGTTTCATTGCTTTTTCTATATCCTCTCTTGACTTCTTCAAGGCGCAGACACGTATTCGCTTCATGCCAAGGCCGTAGCTACTTAAATCTACATGCACAGGGATATTAATAGCATCGTTTGTTTCCGCTACCTCAAGTAACTTCAACAAGTCAATCCTCTCTCCGTTATCTGAATACATTGCGAACGCACCATGTCGAACACGCAATATAAAATCGGCATCCTTGCTTAGACAATGGGACATGCCATTTTTTGTTGCATAAGCTCTGTCCCCCAAAAACAAGTCTCCTTTGGAAGCTGTGAAGTTCGTGAGGGTTTCGCCCGTTTTGGCATCTGTAACCTGGAACTCGTGCCCTGCAAGGCTGAATACGTCCAATGCGAAGTGGAGGTTCCATGGTTTACTGAATTTTGAAACGCCTGAATTTACAACGGTAGCGTCTACTGCCAAAACACGGTAGCTATCAAAGCCTATTGGCTTCAAATAGTCGGCAATGCTAGATGGAGCCAGTCGCTCTAATATCCATTTGAACCACCCCCCGCAGTTGATAAGGCGTTTCATGAATGCAACGTCGCTCATCTGTCCTATGCCACTTGCTATGGACAGGGCAGACATATTGACCAAAGTCTGGCCTTGAGACAAATGGGTCAATACAAGCCACATCAAATCTGAAGGTTTGCTTACTGCTCTGCCTGCTCGTCGCATGGCTCCAGTCTCTTTGCTGGCCGCCTCGTAGCCTACCGGAAGGTGCTTCATCATTAAGCGAATGTTGTCTTTGCGCATACATTCTCCTTTTCTCAAGGAGAAATATAACAACTCTATACAAAAAATACTAGCGTTAAGTTAGTGCCTATGGGGGGGCTTCTGTGAAAAACCCATTTACACAAAATTTGTTACAGAGCCATCAAACCAGAATCAGGGGTTGGGTACCGCCTAGAGAATATTGTTAGTTAACCATTTTCACCACCTATGAAGGTTGTTCAAGTGATTCCTTGTACTTGTGGCTTGTAGCTGGTATAATGACCTTGAGCGCGTTTATTGAATAACTCTTTTTCTATTACACAACACTTGCTACTTTCATGCTTGCCAGCCTTAATCATGTCCATCTCGCCTTTGGCCCGCTAGAAGTCTTAAAGGACATCACTTGGAGCCTTGAACCCGATGAAGTATGGGGCGTAATTGGTCGCAATGGTGCAGGCAAGAGTACGCTCTTTAAGTTACTTTTGGGGCAGTTGGAAGCAGACAGTGGCACTGTAGTAAAGCCAACGCTAGAGCGTGGCATCAGGTATGGCTACTATTCCCAAGATTTAGAGCCGGATACTAATGGAGATATTTTAGAAGAAACCTTGAGTGCCTTTGAAAATATCCAACTGCTAGACCATGAAATGAGGGATTTAGAACATGCAATGGCCGAACCAGATGGCAACTTAGAGTCCCTCATGGCTAGATACCAACACGCTCAAGAGGAATTTGAACGGCTTGATGGTTTTACAGTTCGAGCGCGTGCAGAATCTATCTTGTATAGCTTGGGGTTTTCTAAGGACATGCTGAAACACCGGGTTGGTGCACTCTCTGGGGGGCAAAAATGCCGAGTACTACTTGCCAAGGCGATCCTTCAAGGCCAAGATTTACTGCTACTAGATGAACCTACAAACCACCTAGACTTGCCAAGCCTTCGCTGGCTGGAGGACTTTATTCAAAACGCATCGGCAACGGTGGCAGTAATAAGCCACGATAGGTATTTTTTGGATAGCGTTGCTACTTCCATCCTAGAAATCGAAAGAGGGCATTGCAATGCGTATGATGGCAACTACACCGAGTACATGGAAAAAAAAGAATCTGCAATTGAAGCCGCCGAAAAGGCTTTCGAGTTGCAAAAGGGCTACATAAAAAAACAAGAAGAATACATCCGCAGAAACATCGCAGGGCAAAATACTAAGCAGGCTAGGGGGCGTCGTACGCATCTAGCAAAGCTAAAGCGGCTTGAACGCCCCTTGAGGGATAGACGGCATATAAAATTCAAATTCCCAGATACCCTTAGGAGCGGAGATGTGGCTCTGGTTCTCGAAAAGGCCAGCGTGGGATGGCATAAAACATCCCTGTTTGAGCCTATCGAGCATCATCAGGTTAGGCGTGGGCAAAAACTGGGCATAGTCGGCCTGAATGGAACAGGTAAGTCAACGCTATTGAAGACCATTGCAGATGAAATACCATTTATTGCAGGTCAGTGTCGCTTGGGTAGTCAAGTAAAATTGGGCTATTTTGACCAGCACCACCGCAACCTCGATCCTCGCAATAATGTTTTTCAACAAATCCAAGCAGTTTCGGCTCCGCTTGCGACAAAGCAGGATATTCTGGGATTTCTTGCCAAATTTCAGTTTAGGGGTGATGACGTTGAAAAGCCTTTGTCTGTGCTTTCTGGAGGAGAAAGAGCCAGACTGTCTGTTGCAACCTTGATCCGCCAGGGATGCAATTTGTTGTTGATGGACGAACCAACTAACCACATGGACATCCAGAGCATGGAGGCTATGGAGGATACCCTGATTGCCTTTGAGGGGGCTGTGATCCTTGTTACGCATGACCGCTACCTGTTGGGCAGGGTCGTCGATTGTCTATTGCGTATCCATGATGGTAGGGCAGAATTTAGGGAGGGCGGCTACGAGGACAACCAGGCCTGGGTCGATTTGGACTTGGAACCAGACGAGCAAGATGAAAAGCCAAAGCCCTCTGCTAAACAAACCACTGCACCTATAGCAAGCCCGGGAAAAAAGAAAAGCACCAACCCACAGGCCATAGATAAAGAGCTACAAAAGAAAATGAAAAAACTTGAAAAACAGCTTGGGGAGACAGAGGCTAGAATTTCGGAACTGGAAACTCGGATTGCTCAATTAAATGAATTGTTGAGCCAAACCGACCCAAGTGATTGGAAGGCTTTTCAAGAAAAAAACCAAGAAATTAAACAGGCTGAAGAAGAATTGATGTATGCCATGCACGACTGGGAGGGGCTACATAAGGAGCTGGGTAGCTGATATAGTCGTTTAACTTGCTCCAAGCATTGTTTGTCACAAGTCAAAAACCTCCAGCAGAGCTGGAGGCTTGATTTTGTGAACCGCTCAAAGCGGTTAGAATTTGCGCCGCCTAAAGGCGGCATGGCACCTATTAAACTTTGAACAGTTCCAACTGCTCCAACCTCTGATCC
>Ga0082212_10010570_pt1 | contig 11802 bp, 12 predicted proteins | sample TergutNt197P3_FD_71548 | JGI IMG/M metagenome (GOLD analysis project Ga0082212, IMG submission 71548) | Neocapritermes taracua P3 segment gut microbial communities from Petit-Saut dam, French Guiana - Nt197 P3 | ecosystem: Host-associated > Arthropoda: Insects > Digestive system > Gut ... | reverse complement strand
AAATTTTAAGTTTTTACCGGTGTATTATTTTCTCCCCGAAGCCTACGTCAACTCATGCCCCACGCTCCCAAAACTTTCGCGAAGTGTACACGAAATAATAGAATCGCCTAAAATGGTCGAAATTGTAGAAAGTATTCAGTTTTTGAACGAGGTTATGGATGCGGTCGCCGCACTCATATTTCCTCATTTCGGAGTCAGAGGGTGGAAAGAGGACTACTCGGGCGATTTTCCTGTATGGAGGTTAAGCTATTGTTTGGATTTATGGAGGGTGGAAATCGAAAAAGTTACAGGGTGGGGGTGGAAAGCATTGTCGAAACTACCTGTTGGCGCATATTTGCAGTTTCTCACACACGACTATGTGGATTGGGCGATGTCGGAGGTAGTCAAGCGGGTAAAAGCCGAGCAAAACTTGCAACCGATTCTCGATTTAGTCAAAGAAATACCCTGTGAGGAAGATTACATACTTTGGCGTGACAGCCGTGTTCGTAAGGATTGGATACGAAAATGGTATCACACACGTGCGAAAATCAAAATGACATCTCTTGAAGATTGTTTTGAAGACCCGAATAGCAAAATTCATAAAATCGGCGACGATAATAAGGTTTCGTTAGCAGATAAAGTCGAGTCGCGGGATTGTGTGCGGCGTTTCAAAGCAACATTGAATTCTAAGGACGTAGAAATCCTCGACCTGCGGACACTCGGCTATACGCACAAAGAAATAGCTGAAATGCTCGGCTATAAAAATCACAGCGGAGTAGTTAAGCGAGCCCAAAAGATTGGAAAAGCATACAAAGAATTTGAATTGAATGATAATCAAGATTAACACGTCGCAAACGAGCGGCGTGTTTTTTAGATAGACAAGACGGACAAGATAGTCAAGGTGGACAGAAACCGTTTTTCCGTCCATCTTGTCCATCGGGTAGAAAATTAAATTTCAAAAAATAGGAACATATTGCTTTTACTCGCGCCTTTAAATTATAGGCGGCGTATTTTTCTTGTTGTTGAAAAAATATATTTTCAAAAACAGGAACATTCTATATTAGTATACGCCGTTATATTATAGAACACGTTATCGTCGGTCAAGCGATAGCGTATTTTTTATACCTAAAAATAAAAAGAAAGGCAGGTCATTACCATGACAACAAACCAAAAACAGGCACTCATCGCAGAGGTGGTCGCACTTCTGCAACACAGGATTGAGGAGTTAAAGCAACCGTCCGCTCCGACTGTCCCGCAATCCTCACAGTCCCCGCAAGCCGTCGAGATGCTCACCATTAAAGAGTGTGTAGATTGTGTCAAAGGTATTTCGGCACACACAATCCGACTGCTTATCAAGCAGGGGAAGATTCCGTCTGTGCGAACGGGAGCGGGGCAGAACGGAAAAATCCTCGTGAGTAAATCGGCGTTGCTTGCGTATTTCAACGAGTTGGGAGGTGCGGCTTAAACAAAATGTTTTTTACGGCACGGCGGAGTTATGCTCCGCCGTTATTTTTTTGAAAGGAATTTTTATTTTATGCAAAATCCAAAATTAAAAATCATTAACATGGAAGATGTTGAAACCGAGCAAGTCGAGTGGCTCATGAAGCCGTATCTGCCCTGCGGAAAAATTACAATTGTGCAGGGAGACCCCGGCGAGGGTAAGACTTCGATGATGTTGGCAATCGCCGCCGACTTGACAAGAGGGCGAGAGTTGCCTTGTGGGAATGTTAACGAACCTATGGACATAATTTTCCAGACTGCCGAGGACGGACTCGGCGATACAATCAAACCCCGGCTTGTGGATTTGGGAGCAGACTGCTCTCGTGTTCATAATATTGTTGAAGACGATGCTTCACTTTCCTTTTCAGACTTGAGAATCGAGCAGGCGATTGTCAAGTTGAACGCCAAACTCATAATCCTCGACCCCGCTCAAGCATATTTTGCAAGTGCGAGTATGAACTCAGCCGACGGTGTTCGCCCGATGATGAAATCACTCGCGGGTGTCGCCGAGCGGACAGGGTGTGCGGTTGTGATTATCGGACACTTGAACAAATCAAAAGGCAAGTCTACCTATCGCGGACTTGGCTCAATTGACATCTACGCCGCCGCTCGAAGTGTTCTAACCGTCGGGCGAATTGATGAGCATACCCGCGCTGTGGTTCAAGGAAAATCAAATCTTGCACCTCCGGGGAAATCGCTGTCGTTTGAACTTCACCCCGACACCGGGTTCAAGTGGCTCGGCGAATGTGATGCGACTGTTGACGATGTTATGTCGGGCAAATCCGCGAAACCCGAAAGTCAATTCGCCAAAGCACGGCGGTTGATTGAAACAATGTTAGCCGATGGTTACGAAGTAGCTTCCAAAGAAATAATCGAAGCCGCAGAAGATGAATTTATTTCTTACAAAACTCTCAACCGTGCGAAATCGGAACTCGGTGTGATTACAACGAAACATTCCGACGGTTGGTACTGGCAGTTGCCAATCGAGGCAAAATTTACAGAAGTAAATCAAGCCAATCAAAATAGCCAAGATGTACAACATAGACAGAAACTGCTTCCTGTCTATGTTGTCTAACTTATCAGAAAGGAGAAATCGAAAATGCAAAATGTAAACAAGCCTACGAAAAAATTATCGCTCGACCCCGATTCGTTCAACGCGCTGTACTCGACTTTGCTGTATATTATCGGAACAGAATCCACTCTCGGCGAAACTTCATACAGCAGAGACGCGTCAAAGTTGAAAGAGCAAATTGACCGCTACGGCAGATTTGTTGAAGCCACAAATCCCGACGACAGCACATTTATAATCTACTACTTCGACAAAGAAGTGGTTCAGATTGTGAAATTGTTTACTCTGCATAATGCGATGAAGTCGAATCAACCGACTGATTATTTTTCGCAGCTTGCACGGCGTAAAAAATCGAAATTGTAATATGGGGTTCGGAGCTTTTGCTCCGACACTTCGGAGAAGTGCAGAGGGGTTTGGGGAATCGTCCCCAACCCAATAAGCAAACGAAGTTTGCGGTCTGTTTTGCAAGGGGATTTTTCCCCGTGCAGAACAGATATTGGGTCATATTATCAAGAATGAATTTGAAATGGAGGTTTTATCAAATGCAAACACTAAGCACGAGCCTAACGCTCGGAAAAGCAAGCACGGGAAATGCAAATCTCGAACATAACAGCCGGGAAATTATCGCAAAAAATGTTGATGTGAATCGTATCTGTCTTAACAAGACTTATGTTGACCAAGACGTGAGAGCTGCCTATGAAGAATTATTTTCTGAATCAGTTGCGGAGTATAACGCGAAACAAAAACAACCCTGTCGGAGAATAAAAGACTACTTCGATAAAATTGAAAGTGGTCGTCGAGAGGAAGCGTTCTACGAATTAGTCGTCCAGTTCGGCGATATGAAATCGGCAGGTGTCGGAACACCTAACGGTGAAATCGCGGCGAAGATGTTGGACGAATATGTGCGGTCATTCCAACAACGAAATCCGAATCTTTATGTTTTTTCTGCTCACGCCCACATGGATGAAGCAAGTCCTCACGTTCACATCGACATCATTCCTTTTTACACGAAAGGTCGCAAAAACGGATTGTCGAAAGGCGTATCTATGAAGTCGGCGTTAATCGAAATGGGGTTCAATCCTCGTGGGCAAAATCAGAATCAACTTGTCCTGTGGCAAGACTCGGAGCGAAAAGTTATGGAGCAAATTTTACAAAGTCACGGGTTTGAGCGTGAAGTGAAAAATGCAAATCACGTTCATCAATCGGTGCCGGATTACAAATCGTCGCAAGACAGAAAGAAGTTAATCGCCCACGCTCGGAACGCTCAACAAGTTGACCCGACAATTGAGGAAGTTGTAAATTTACAACGAGCGAACTGCCTACTTGAAGTTGAGAATGAAAAATTGGTTGCCGAAAAATCATCACCATGGAAATCGTTTTTCTATTCAGACGAAAACAAGTTGAATTTTGTTTCCGCAGAACTTGACCGACTAACTATTCCTTATCGCACCACCGAGAACGGTTTCGAGGCTCAACAGATTTTTGCAGAGCAGATTCGTAAAATCGAAAAGCAGTACAAGCCAAAAGAAAATTCTCACCGTTCCACTCTGCACGATATTCTCGACAAGGTGATTATGCAATCGAAAAATTATGACGAAGTGTTGCAACGAATTCAAGATAACGATTGCGAAATCAAACGCGGAAAATATCTCGCAGTCCGTCCGCAGTATGCGACTAACTTTATTCGCACGAAGTCACTCGGCGCGGATTACTCGGAGCAAGGAATTAGAAATCGCTTGACACGCAAGCTGCAATTTGAACAGGCAAACGAAGTTCAAATTAATTCCACTAAGCCCGACACACTCGAACACATGACGTATAAAACAATACGACATTATACCGTTGTTTTCGCCGCAGGGGTTCTGCCTGTTCACAAGCGGAACAAAAAGAAGATTTTCAGTTGGGAAAATTGCGAAGAGCTAAACAAATTAGCTGACCTTAATCGTAGAATTAATTCGGGAGCAAATTTGACAAGTTTGCAAAATGAATTCAAGTCGGCTGAGGAAACTGTTGCTCGTGAAGTGAATTTGCTCGAACGCATAAAAGCTGACACCACACTTCCTAACAGAATATACAATGCGGGGTTCAACTACTTCAATTACGGCAACGCAACCGACAAAGAGAAAGAGCTTTTGCGTAATTTTAGAATTACGATTGACAATTATAAAGATAGTGAAAATGTTGTCGTAGGTTATATAGAAAGAATTGAAAAATCGCTTTCGGCTAATCGTGAAAAGTTGCGTGAAGCTTCCGACACACTCGCACTCGCCGAAAAAGTTATGGGCGGAACTCTTGTTCAATCGTATATTGACGAGGAAAAGAATCGCAAACAATCAGCGTATGTTCCCAACGGAATCAAATCTGCTGACGATTCAAAACAAAATGAAAAAATTGAGGAGGTAATCCGCACAGTCGTGAGCGGAATGAAACACTGACACGGCAATTTTTTTCTTCAGGCAAGAGCGGAGCGATTTCGCTCTATTATTATATCCGACTTTCGGAGTGAAGTCAAGAAAATTTTAAGAATGGCGTATTTCCTATTGACAAAGCCGCAAAACCGCGGTATACTTGAAGATAGCAGAAGTACGCCATAAAAATTCAGCTACTATTAAAGGAGGAGCTAAATTATGGCTACTATTCAACAAAGAGGGAACTCTTATTTTATCACCGTTTCATGCGGGTTGGACGTTCGGGGTAAGCAGGTTCGCCAAACTAAAACGTGGCGGATTCCCGAAAATATGACGGCAAAGCAAGCCGAAAAAGAAGCGCAAAGGCAGGCGTTCATATTTGAAGAATCGGTTAAGCGAGGGCAAATTAACAAAGCGGTTAAATTCGAGGAATTTGCACTCGAATGGTTTAAGGAAGTCGGTGCGTTGAAACTTAAACAGCGGACTTTAGCGAACTATCGAAACTACTCAAAACGTGTGTTCAAGGCGATTGGTCATCAGCGTATGGACAGGCTGACTTCTCGCGACGTGCAGAAACTTATTGCCGAAATGAACGAGGGTGCAAGGCTCGACAAATACAAAAAAGGTAAGCTCGCACCGAAAACAATCCGTAATCATGTGGCGTTTATCTCAACCATATTCGAGCATGGAATCCGCATGGGAATTGTTTCTCACAACCCTTGTAAAGCGGTCACGCTCCCGAAAGACGAGCGGACGGAAAAAGAGATTTATACGCTTGAAGAAATTCAAAAAATCCTCGCTCTGTTGCACCAAGAACCTGACAAGCACTTCGACTTCATAGTGTTTTTCACACTTGCGATTTATTGCGGACACCGCAGGGGCGAAATTTTGGGATTGGAAAATCGTGATTTTGACTACGAACGCTCAACCGTGACGATTAACCGCACGTCCAATTATACGAATGAACTCGGCACTTTTACCGACTCGCCTAAGACGAAAAATTCTTATCGAACGCTGAAACTTCCGCTGGAGATTATGGAGTTGGTTGCTCGTTACCGCGAACATCAGCGGAAATACGCTGAATCAATCGGGGACAAATGGGTTACGGAAATCGAGGGCTACAAGGGTGAAATTGTCCCGAATGACCGTTTGTTCACGCAATGGCAGGGATTGCCTATGCACCCGAACGCGCCGGGGCTGTTCTGGGAACGCTTCTGTGTCAAGCATGGGATACGCTACTTAAATCCGCATCAAATGCGACATTTCAACGCATCGGCACAGATTTTAGCAGGTGTGGATTTGAAAACGATTTCTTCAAATCTCGGACATAGCACCGCTCAAACAACTTTAACTTTTTACAGTCATGTCTTTGCGGCGGCGAATGCAGCGAGTATGGACAAGATGATTGAGTTGGTCGGATTGCCCGAAATGAAAGGTGCGATAGTTTCAGAGCGGTCTGAGGAAGATAATCTCGGCGAAGCGGGGTAGGGGGAACAGCGGAATTTCTGAAACTAACATCAAACTCACATCAAATTGAGTTTTTAGTCTTAGAAAAAACCTCTTAAAGTGGCTCACAGAGCCACTTTAAGAGGAATCTGAGTGACAGGATTTGAATGACCTATTATGCTTTTGTCGATTTCAAACCAAACTCACCAATCCCAGTTATAGAGCGGTTTTGGGGTGCTACATCTTCGCTAACTTACTTCAGCTTTTGCCAATTTCAAGCAACGATAAGCCCCATTTAAGCCCCTGCAAACCCCACGCATTATTAAATCAAACTATGGCATATCTTCAAAATTATATCTATCGTTCGGATGAACGCTAAAACAATACTAAAATATAATTTGGAGGATAATCAAATGACTTATGAACAGCTTACAATCGTTGACGAATCACCCGTTGGATATTACGGTATGAAATGGCTCGACTTTATGGAGGAACATCAGCCGAAACAGTTTCTGAAAATGGAGAAAAATAAAACACTTCATGCAGTAGCACGGTCGGTTGATAAAAGTGCGTGTGAGTATAAAAAACTACTTGACCGCCAATATGAGCAATTGCACCCACGTCCTTACGAATGGGAAGATGAAACCGAACATAGAAGTTGGAAGTTTGCGAGAAATTTCTATACAGACCATGATGTTATGGTGGAGCAAGTGTTAATTCTACGCACAAAACCGTAATATTAGGATAAATCTTCATTCCCGCTGATTTCATCGGCGGGAGTTTCTTTTTCAACCTCGCCCTTATCGGTTGTTGGTGAAAATACAAACTCATTGACAAAATCCCTCACCTTATTAGCGTATTTTATCGCTGTTTTTCCGTCATGCTCTTCTAATTCGAGTTCTGCGGGGTATCGCGGAAGAACGCCGTAATCTGTAATCAATGCGGCTTCTTGTGTGATTTCAGTAAATCCGCTCTCATATTTTGTACACATTTTCAAAAGTTCGCCTAAATTATGTGTTTTGGGCGGCACAATTCCCTTGAATACTAAAAAACACTTCAACATCTTTTCAGCCGCCTGTTGTGAATGAAAGCAGACCACTTCAAGCGGTATAGGGCGAAATGTTTCAAACATATGTGTAGCAGTATTTAAGTCCATATTTGCAAGCCGAACCCATTCCTCGATTGTACCGATATATTCATCGTTCATAAACTAAAACCCCCTCGTTTGCGATTTTATGCTCAATTGTAATTCCAACGGAGCGACGAGCGAAAATATCCACCGTCCCTGCTAATAGGTCAACAGGCTTAACATCTAAATCCCATATAGCCAATCGTGCCTGTTGCATTGCTTCAATCGGACGCATACTGCCGTTTGGAATTACCATATAAAAGTCATAATCGCTGTCTTTATGTGGTGTTCCGTAAGCATACGAACCGAATAAATACAGCTTTTCGACATCAACAGCCGCTATAATGCGGTCTTTGATTTTTAAGATTTCTTCGTTATTTACCATTAGTGATAACCTCCTTGTTAATGATTATTCTTTGATTAAGTATACCCGATTTTTTATGCTGTATATCTTCATTCAATCCAAATTAAATGTTCGGTAAAAATTCAATATGAATCCTTCCTTCTAATAAGAGTTTGTGTAACAATTTTTTCCCTTTAGCCTTAGCTACACTATCAAAATTTTCTCCATAAGTGGTGATTAATTTATAAACACTATCTGTTACATTACGTGTTATCTCTTCTCGCTTGCTTTCGTCATATACAGAAAAATAAAATTGTAAATTCACGGTTGTTCCGTTTGCTTCCATATAATCATAAATATAACAATAATCAAAAATACTTTGAAAATATGAGTAATCAGCTACACCTAATGAATGACCGTAGAATTTAATTGTTTCTATACTTAGGTCTAAAATTTTCGTCGGTTTACTTTGAAACATTTTTCTATATGTTTTTGTGAATATATGTGCGTTAGTTGGCAATTCGTTTGTATAATCAATACCGAAAATAATATTATCTTCATTGCAAGAGCCATGAACATTTATAATTGATTTAATCATATTCATCGAATCGTTTTTGAACTCAATAAAAGGATTAGTATAGTTAAAACTTAGTATATTAACTTTTTCGTCATTTGTAAGTTTATTCATTAATTTTACTACATTTGATAAATAAATATTTTTGTTATTGAAATTTCATTTTTTAAATATTCACAAAATTGATTTTCAAATTTTTTTAATTCTTCAAGAAACCAGTAATAATTGAAAGGTGGTAATATTTCTTTTCTCTCTTGAAAATATCTTAAAATGTATTGAGATTCCTTGTTGCCATCACCAAAATGTGCCGTAAACTCTTTATTGTAATCGACAACATAATCATACCAATTTTTGAGAAGAGAAACACCCTGTTTTTCAGTGACAAGTGTTTTTAGCATCGTTTCTTCAATGTCAATCCATAACTTGCCATCAGGCAAGTTATTTAAGAAATGGACAGCCCAAATATTGTCATTTGCTCGTTCTTCGTCTTGTCGTAACCAAGCGAAAAAAATCAGAATAACCTGACTTTAATCCGCACTGTAAATCAAATCCGTTCCCAATAATAAGCAAGGTGCTACCATTTTTCATACTTTTCTCCTTTTTTATTTTGAATTTTATATTAACACTCAAAGTTTTAGAGCATTAACAATGCTTTCTAATTTTTTTGTAAATGGTTTGAGCAATGCGGGCAACTACTTCCATTAAACCTATTTTTAACGGTCGCTTTATACTCATGTCCGCATTTATCACATAACCACCATACCTTTTTACCTGAACCCGTTGTTACATCATTAGGTGTTAAATCATTATTCTTGGTATGATGCCATTCATTTGCCAATTTAGGTTTTAGTGTTTGTAAGCAATTATCAAGACAAACACGTTGACCCGCGCAGAATGGACAACCTGTTCCATCTATCTTTGTTCTATCAGCAATTCTCGCTTCCCACTCATGACCTTCTTCGCATTGCCACCAGACTTTTATACCTGAATTATTTGTATAATCATTAGGAGTTTTTGAGTTTTTTATTATGTGCCATTGCTTTGATAATTCTAGATTTAATGTTTGCAAAGAATTGTCGGTGCAAACACGTTGACCAGAGCAAAAAGGGCAGTTGTTGCCATTTGTTCTATTATTTACAGAGGTTTTCCAATCATGCCCGTTTTCACATCTCCACCATACCTTTTTATTAGAGCCGATTGTCACGTTATTAGGTTTTAAATTTCCATTTTTATCAGGATGCCATTGCTCTGCAAGTTTAGGATTCAATTTTTGTAAGCAGTTATCTACACAAACACGTTGACCGGAGCAGAATGGGCAGTTGCTACCTTGTTTCGTCCTGTTTGCAATAGAAGCTCTCCATTCATGCCACTTTTCGCATTTCCACCAAAAAATTTTCCCTGAAACCGATTTTACCATATTTGGCTTTACTCTTAAATTCTTTTCGTGATTCCACTGTGCGGCAATTTTAGGATATTTAACTTGAAGGCTATTCTCTTTTGCACACATAATAAATAAATCGTTTATCGCAATATTATCTTTTTTTACATTAATATCAATATCATAAAATTCATGTGTAATATTTTCGCTTATATAGTTAAAACAAACTTTGATTATTTCGTCAATCTGATAATCGGAAGAATCTTTGGAATAATAAATTACATTACCTTTTTGATAACATCGTGCTGTACGTTCTTCTGTTTCTTCGATTTTTAAAAGATGTATCCCTTCAGTTTGTAAGTAATAATCTTTTTCACGGTCACTTTTCTTTCTTTTTTCACTTCCGTGCCAATAACCACCTCTATATTCAATTCCAAATTTTAAATTTGGTACAAATACATCAATTTCCTTGTCATCATATTTATAACGATTTATTGTGTCTTCGAAAATACTTCTTATATAAAAATAAATTGCTTGCTCTTGAAAAGAGGTTTGATATTCTCGATAGCATATCGGACAACCACTATTACTTGATTTGTTGACACTGGCAACAACAGCTTCCCATTCATGCCCTAATTCACAAAGCCACCATACCTTTTTACCTGAATTCGGAGTTACATCATTGGGCGTTAAATCACCATTTTTAATAGGATGCCATTTCTTTACTAATTCGGGATTTAAGGTTTGTAAACAATTATCTGAACAAGCACGATGATTTGAACAGTATGGGCAATCACCTTTTTTCCTCCCAGCAACAGATTCTTCCCATTCATGTCCCTTTTTACATAACCACCAAACTTTTTTATTAGTACCTATTGTTACGTCATTAGGGGTTAAATCATCATTTTTAATTAGGATGCCATTCCTTTGCCAATTCAGGGTTTAATGTTAATAAACAATTATCAATACAAACACGTTTACCCGAGCAGAATGGGCAACCTTGACCTGATTTTGCCCTACTTTTAATAATCGCCTCCCACTCATGACCTTTTTCACATTGCCACCATACCTTTTTACCCGAACCTGTTGTTACATCATTAGGTGTTAAATATCCATTCTTAGAGGGGTGCCATTCATTTGCGATTTCGGGGTTTAATGTTTGTAAGCAATTATCAATGCAAACAAGCTGACCTGAGCAATATGGACAATTTCTTCCGTTTGTTCTGTTGTTGATAGTAGCTTTCCACTCATGTCCCTCCTCACATTTCCACCATACTTTTTTATTAGAGTGCGGCAATACATTATAAGGAGTTAAATCGCCGTTTTGCGTGGGATGCCATTGCTTTGCTAAATCAGGATTTATTACAGCAAGGCTATTTTCATTTATCGTTGATAACATAGAAAATCCGCTCCTTGACTTTTGTTTTCCTTATTATAACAGATTTTTCAGACTTTTGCAATAAAAAAGTTAAAATTGATGATAACTTTTTCAAAAATTCACACGATATAACGGCTGACATTCGTATTAGCATTGAATTCTTATAACATTCCTACTCAATCCCTGTCAACAAATATACCACACTCAACCCCGAATTTTTCCGAATCCGCATTAAATCCGAAAAGTTAAACCCGCACTCATCCATATCATAAGGATTCCTACACAACCCTTTCACCTTAGCCCCCGACAGCTTGTACCCTATCAACTCTTTTTCACCGATTCCTTTCTCTTTTAGCCAATGTAAAACAATCTGTGAAATTTGAATTTGCAGAATTTTATAAGCCGGACTTGCGGGACATCTGTCAAGAATATCAAGAATCTCAATCAACGCGTTAGTATCTAACTCGTTGATTTCTCTATTGCTCTTAGGCTTGTAATCCCGCTCAACACCGAGCAGAAACGTAATCGGACAGCCGAGATACTTAGAAATCACACTAAGCTCATCGTCAACGTCCTCACCATTCTGTAACGAAGCGAC
>Ga0082212_10010569_pt1 | contig 11803 bp, 10 predicted proteins | sample TergutNt197P3_FD_71548 | JGI IMG/M metagenome (GOLD analysis project Ga0082212, IMG submission 71548) | Neocapritermes taracua P3 segment gut microbial communities from Petit-Saut dam, French Guiana - Nt197 P3 | ecosystem: Host-associated > Arthropoda: Insects > Digestive system > Gut ... | reverse complement strand
TGCCGTGTTTTTGTAGGGCGCGGCATCCCTGACGCGCCGTTAAACAAAAACAACCCCGCCGAATTTTCGGCGAGGTTGTTTGTCATATATTACGTTTATCCCCCGTAAGGTTTTGTGGTGTCAATCGTTATCGTGCCGTCATAGGCGGGGAAAAAGTCAAACGTCTGCGCCAGTTCGCGCATTTTGAAGTAGTTGTTACCGTCTATCAGATACGCCGTCAGTTCCGTCTCAACGCCGTCTATCAATATTTTCATCTTATTAAGCGTTGCTTCCTTGCTTCCCTCACCCTTGGACTGCATTTCCGAGCCATTGGGTTCGTAGGCTGTATTTTTGTATATGTTTATCGCGCCGTCAACAAGTGCGGCGTTGAACTGTACCCTTGTTCCGTTAAGTACAAACGCAACGTCACGGAGTTTGAAATAGTTTTCATCGTTGATATTATAAGCGTCAAACGCCACCTCCTTGCCGTCAACAAGCACTTTGTTGGCGGTTGGGGAGGTTGTTACTGTGGCTGCAGGGGTTGGGGTTGGGGTCGGTGCGGTTGAGTTGCTCTCGTTGCCTCTTGCGTTCAGTATAAGCTCTTTCAAGCCGGAGATTTCCACCTCTAACGCAACAGTGTCCTCATATTCATAGGTTTCTTCATTTACCATATGACAAATATATTCAATTTTTCCCGTTTTCAAATATGTATCAGCCATGCTCGGCGTTAACAAGATATAGGATATTGTATAACTCGCTTCGGCAATCTGACCGCCGCTTTCGTCATCGTACCAAAACGTGATAATGTCGTTATGGACACCTGTTCTAAGGTTGTATTCTCCAAAAGAATCGTTCGGCCATTTGTGGACAGATCCGGCTTGACCCTTTATGTCGTTGGTCGATATCACACCTTGAACATATCCCACTTTTTTCCCGGCTATTGAATCGGGGAAGTGAACCTTACCGATATTGGCCCAATACCCCCAACTCTCCACAGTGTCTATAGCGGTCGCATCACTGTCGCTATCCAGTAAAAATACGGATAATGTATCGCTTTTAATTCCGGGAAGAGTAATTTTGTCGGTTTCGCCGATGTAATTCGAGATTTCCACCTTGAAATAGTTCTCGTTTTCATTGATATAAGTTTTGAACGTGACTGCCGCCATCGCCGTTGTCATCGGGACGAGTGCGATAAAAAGGGCAAACGCAAGCGCGAAGGATAGAATACGCTTTTTCATGTTGTAACCTCTTTCTAAAATAATTTGTCCGTATTATATCACAAACGCAATAGAATGCAAATGTTTTTTGTGTTTTGCCTTGCGGAGTGCAAAATGCAAGATTAATTGCCTTGCGGTATTCGCCTGTTTGTGTTACAATTATTATAGTAGCATTTAATATGGTGGTGATTTTTGTATGTCGAACAAATCCGTTGAAGAACGAGTTGAAGATCTTGGCAAGCAGTGGCTTGGCTCATATAAATGCAAATATTACGCGAAGACCGACAGCATCAATAGTGAAATTGATGCTGCAATGCGGCAAGCACCCTCGAAAAGCGGAGGTAGTGGCGGGAATTACCCGGATGTTCGTTTGCTATTAACTGCCGCAAGCACCAAGGTCTTTCCGGTTATGATTGAGGTAAAAGGTAAAAAAGGTAAGCTCGTCAAGCAAAACGCAAACGGTGAAATTGATAACACACTTAAAAGCGGTGAACCAAATTACACGAACATAAATGGCTTTGCCGTAAACGGCGCGGTTCATTATGCAAAAGCCATAATTGAATTTACCGACAGCTATAAGGAAACCATTGCTATAGGGATTAACGGGTACGAGGAAGCCGGCACACTTAAAACCGAACTTGGCGTTTACTATGTTTCCGATGATAACTTCTGCATACCTAAAAAGGTTGCGGAATATTCTGATTTGACCTTTTTAGCCCCTGAGAACTTTGAAAATTTTGTCAAACAGGTCGAGCAGCTAAAACTCACTCCCGAAGAAATAGAAGCGCAAAGCCGCAGGGTTGAAGAAAAGATTGAGACAGGCTTGAAAACCTTGAATCAATCCATGCAGGACGATTTGCAAATATCCGTGGGTTCGCGTGTTGAACTTATTACAGGGATGATTATGGCGGGACTTGGCGTTCCCGGTAAGGTTATGCCGCTTGAAATTACCGACTTAAAAGGGCAGACCGGACAAAACACAAATGACGGCAGAGTCATCATAAGCAAAATTTCCGACTTTCTGACGGAGCGTGACCTGCCGCAAGAGAAAAAGGAAATGATAGTCAACGACCTTTCCCGTGTATTTGTGCATTCGGGATTGTACAATCCAATTAACGGCGAGAGCAAGCTAAAAGCAGTATACAAGCGTGTAAAATACGAAATATTGCCGATATTCACATCGGCGCATCATCTTGACTTCACAGGAAAGTTGTTCAATGTCTTAAATGAATGGGTGGATATTCCCGATTCCGATAAAAACGATGTTGTGCTGACACCTCGCTATGTCACAATGATGATGGCAAAACTCGCAAAAGTTGACCGCAACAGTTATGTTTGGGACTATGCCGCCGGGTCTGCGGGATTTCTCATTTCCTCAATGAAATTGATGATTGAGGATGCTGAGAAGAATATTCAAAGTCCTCAAAAGCTCGCCGAAGCAATTACTAAAATTAAAAATCTGCAACTGCTAGGCATTGAAAAGCGTTCCGACATATACTTGCTTGCCGTGCTCAATATGCTGATGATGAACGATGGGTCAAGTAATATACTGCATAAGGATTCTCTGCGGGATTACACAGGCAATTACGAGCAAGGCAATGAAAAAGACAAGCCATTTCCGGCGAACGTGTTTTTACTTAACCCCCCATACTCGGCTTTGGGCAAGGGGTTTGTTTTTGTCAAGAAAGCTCTAAGCAAAATGAAGAGCGGCAGAGCTGTTATACTTATTCAAGAAAATGCAGGGTCAGGAAATGGTCTACCATTCACAAAAGATATTTTGAATGGATACAGTGTTATTGAAAAAGACGAAAATGATAAGGATATAACTGTAATTTATCCGGGTAATACATTACTTGCAAGCATACATATGGCGGATATTTTCAAAGGGAAAGCGGGCGTTCAAACCGCTGTATATGTTTTTGAAGTCGGTAAAGCGCATGATGTAAAGCAAAAAGTAAAGTTCATTGACATGGCAAATGATGGATATTCACGTCAAAACCGCAAAAAATCAGGGCTTGATGTGAATTTGCGAAATACCGACCATGCAAATGAACGCTATCAAGAAGTTGTTGACCTTGTAAACTACGGAAAAGATTATCTTCATTATTTCACCGAAGATGAATACATCGAGGGCAACATAACTCTTGATGGGAACGATTGGACTTTTTCACAACACAAAAAAATCGATGCCATACCAACGGAAGCGGATTTTATGAAAGTCGTAAGCGAGTATCTTGCGTGGGAACTCGGGCAGGTCTTGAGAGGTGAAAGGGATGCGTGAGTTTAAGAAATTTCGGATAGGAGATTTATTTGATTGCCTTAAACCGAAATGTGCATTTAAGACCTTTAATGAACAAAAGCAAAATGTTAGCAAAGAGCGAAGTGCCGAGTTTTCTATTCCGTTGACATATGCCAAAAAGGGAGATAATGGTATTCAGTATTATGGAAGACCTAGCGATTGGGAATCATATTCTAATGTACTAACAGTAATATCTAATGGAGTAGTGGCGACAGGTCTGGTTTACGCTCAAAAAAACAAAACGGGTGTCTTCGGAGAAAGTTACTTTCTCCGCATAAAAGGGGAATTAGCTTCACATAAATTTAATTTATATCTTGCTGCCGTTTTAGAAAAAGTGTTGTATCCAAAGTATTCGAGAGAGAATCTCGCGATTTGGAATAACAGAGTAGAAGATGAAATGATTATGCTCCCGGTTACCGCCGATGGTGAAATAGACTTTGCGTTTATGGAAAATTATATACGCGAACACGAGATTTGTCGGTTGCACAAACTTGAGGAATATCTTTGCGCGACCGACTTGGATGATTGTCAGTTAACAAATGAAGAAAAGATTTTCTTGGATGATTACCATAGCGTTAAATCTGAGGGAAATAAAGAGCATAAACCTTTTCGGTTGGGTGAATTGTTTGATATATCAACACCTAAGAGAAAATTTAACGCCAATACTGTAGTGTTTGACGGTAAGTATCGTTATGTCGCTCGCGGAGAGAGCAATAATGGTATTCGAGGTTATATTACTGAGTCAGAGCAATACTTAAATCCGGCGAATACGATTAGCTTTGGACAGGATACAGCGACAATGTTTTATCAGAACGCACCTTACTTTACAGGTGACAAAATAAAAATATTCTCACTAAAAAATACAGAAATGACACGAGAAATTGCAGTTTATTTAATAGCTGTAATGAAAAAGGCATTTGTGACGTTTGTTTGGGGACAAAGTTCTTTTAGTGTCAACGTCTTAAAAGCGGTTGCTATTCATCTTCCCGTTACTACTGACGGAAACCCCGACTATGAATATATGTCCACATTCATCCGCATACAGCAGAAACTCGCGTTAAAGGATGTTGTTGAGTGGAAAGGTGCTGAACTTAAAGGAATTTAATTAGAGGGGACGATTGCCATCGTCCCCTCTAATCTTAACTACTTGTTATTCTCAAGATACACCAGATACATTAACTGCGCTACTTCCGCGCGGGTAATGTTATCCAAGGGTCTGAGATAGTTGTTGCTTCCGCCGACTATCCTGTAACCTACAAGGTTCTTGACGGACTGTACCGCCCAGTCGGGGATTAAATCGGTATCCCTAAAGTTCAGCTGAAGATCCATTGCCTTGGCGAATTTCATAGCGTTGTCAATCATCTTCATAGCTTCAATGCGCGTCAGGTGTCTCTCGGGATAGAAATACAATCTTGTGCCTACCATTGTGCCGCCCGTGATGCCGTGTTCATACATCGCGTTTATAGACTCGATTTGATAAGGCTCGGTGACATCCGCAAAGTGGCTGATATGGTTCTTTGAAAGGGGAATTTTCAAGATTGCGTTGATAAATCTTGAGAACTCGGCGCGGGTAACGGGTTTGGTGGGGTTAAAATAATACATCTTCTGGATTTCTTCGCCGATGGCGATATCCAGTGTCCTCAGAACACCCGCCGAGAAACTTGCCCAGTGATTTGTCATGTCGCGGTAGTGCGACGCGGTCGGGGGATTGATGTGGATCGTTATCGTTTCCGCGTCCGACCAGAGGTAACCGTTGTTCACTCTGAAAGTGAAAGTGTCGGATACAAGCAAATCGGAGTTGTGCAAATAGGTGAAATTGCCTGTTGCCGCGTCAAAGGAGGTTATCGTACCCTTTGTGGGCGGATTTACAATCGCGAAAGTCAGAGCGTTTGCCGGGGTGTTCGGGTCGGTTCCTGTAAGCGTTCCCTTGACCGTGCCGTGATAGTCAACAGTATATGACGTTGTGCTGGCGGTGGGAGCTTTGACGTTGGCGACTTTTATTGTGACAGTTGCCGCCGCCGATGTCAGATAACCGTTTGTGACGGAGAAGGTAAACGTGTCATCGCCCACAAAGTCTTTATCGGGCGTGTAAGAGAATGAACCTCTGGGACTTAGGCGCACATCGCCGTGTCTCACGTCTGACTCCAGTATAAAGGTCAGTCCCATGTTCTGCGGGTCCGTACCGGTCAGTACGCCGTTAATCGTTGTGTTGATAAAGCATCTGAACATATCGGCGTTCGCGGTAGGCGCGTGAACGGTAAGGTCAAGTATCGCTTTTGCGGGCGCGGTGGTGTTGCCGTCATTGTCCGTTGCCGTCCACGAGAACTCGGTTATGCCGTGGAAGCCCGGCTTCGGGTTAAATGTCAATGTGTTAAGCTGCGCCCAAGGAATGATGTCGGCAGCCCTTACGTCTCCGGAAGCGAGCCTGAGTGTACCGTCAGGCGATACCGCAGTTATTGTCAGAGAGGTTAACGAAGCGGTCTCTCCGGTAACGGCATCTTCAAAGTTTTTAGCCGTAAACGCAATCGGCTTGCCGGGCGATCCGGTCTTGGTAATGTTGACCGCGGTAATCGCGGCCTTCGCGCTGATTGTTGCCATAGATAAGCTAAGGCATAAAGCAAGCGCGAGCGAAAAGAATCTTTTCATAATTCACATATCCTCCAAAAATTTTCTGTGGGAGTTTACGTGAGTTATTGTTTGCCCTTTTCGCCCGCATATTCCTTTTATTGTTGTTTATATTTTGCCAGCTTTTCTAAAAATATCCTTTCATCGAGCGGAAGGATGAAAAATTCGACAGCTCCTGTCTGCTTTGCTTTAAGTATATCCTGAGATGTGGGAGCGTCAAAAACGAATCCGAAAGGTATGTCCGCGCCGGCGTTCTTTATCTGTTCGGCGGCTAAGTAAGCGTCCGTGCCGGGAAGATTGCTGTTAATCAATATAAAATCAGGCGGGCTTGATGATTTTAATTTTGTAACGGCATCAGCCGCCGTCATGGATGTTATTAACTCATAATCCGCGTCAGGTATCCGCTTTACCTGTGATGTCAGCGGGGACACATCGACAAGCAGTAATTTGAGTTTGCGGGGTTCATCGTCAGGCACAGGGCAGCCCAGCAATATCAGCAGTCTTCGGCATTCTTTAACCGCGCTTGTCGTCTTGCTGTGACCCAAGTCCGATACTATATTCCCCAACGCGCCGGTAAGCTCCGCGTCATAACCCATCGACTTGAGAACGTTGGCAAGATTCAAAGCCTTATCATACAGCCTGTCGTTCAGCCGCTTGTATAACTCAAGAAACTTTGACTTGTTAACGGTCGAGTACTTATTATTTACAACAGCCGATCCTATATCCATTTCGGCGGCTTTTAACGCTGCTTCATCGGAATTATCAATGGATTCCTGTGTGCGGCACTGCTTGACCTCATACGCGAACGACTGGAGAGCCTCGATAAACGGGTTGAGCTGCATATTGCATTTTTGAAGCTCGCCGTTAACGGCGGTATCATAAAGCAAATTCGCGCGGTTAAGAAGGTCAAGCGCGAATATATCGGCGAGGTCTATCCTTAACGCCTTCATCTCTTCGGCATATTCTTTAATTTTACCATCGCGCAAAAGGGTTTTGAGACGCGGAATCGTGCGCGGCGTTTGGTTAAGAAATTTATCCAAAAGCGTCGAATATACATCAAGGTCGCCGTTCATCCGCGCAAGAGCTTTATCGGGGTGCAGTCCCGGAACGCCTTTCAAGTCGTCAACAATATACAAGTTTACAGCCATGGTAAAACCTCCGGTTTATATTATTCTATCTTTGAAATATTCAAAATGCTTTTATCGTCATCTTGCCTGCAATCTTGCACATCATCTACAAAAACAAAATCACCGTCAATTTGATAAACAATGCGATATCTCTTTTCAGAAATCTTATATCTGTATTTACCCTGCTGCAAATACGGACGAGCATACACCGGATTTCGATACGGGGATGTTTCAAGTGATTGAATATCTTTTAGCAGTTCATCTAATAACCGATTAGCGGCAGAAACACTGACACGGGATAAAAACTCAAAATGGTCGGAAATTCTGTCGTTAACGGAGGGGTCAACAATTACCTTATATACTTTTTTATCATGCTCCATGCTTGAAGCCTCTATCTATTGCTGCCCTCATGTTTTTCTCAAACTCATCTAGTGTATACCCTTGTATTCCAAGCAAACGGGAGCGTTCAGCCGTTAAAAGGCGTTCGGCGACAGCCAAATCCTCCTCCCTTCGGTTATATGTTTCCATATCCATGATAACAGTATCACCCGTTCCGTTTCGCGTCAAAAACACAGGGGTTCTGCTTGTGCGGCAGATTTCCGCAATGCTATTATAATTCTTTCGAAGTTCACTCGAAGACCTAATAATCGTTCCCATATGATTCACCCCTTTCAATATGTAAATATATAGCGTTATTATACCCTAATATGACAATGAAATCAAGCTATACCCTGTCCAACCTTCTGTATTGCACAGCCTCGGCTATATGCCCCGATTCTATACTTTCGCTGCCCGCCAAATCCGCGATAGTCCTCGCGACTTTAACTATCCTGTCATAGCTCCGCGCCGTCAGACCCAAGCGCGAGAACGCGCTCTCCAATAATTCAGAACCCTTGCTGTCCGGCTTGCAGAACTTCTCTCTAAGCTCCGCCGGAAGCGTTGCGTTGTAAAACCCCTCGCCGTAACGACTCCTTTGTATATCCCTCGCCCGTCCAACACGTTCGCGTATGACCGCCGATGATTCCGCGCCGCCCGGCTCTACCAGTTCCGTATACTCTACGTGCCTGACATTAACGTGCATATCTATCCTGTCCAACAACGGACCGGAGATACGCGCCCGGTATTGCTCTAACGAACGCGCCGTGCAGGTACACCGCCATGATTCATGTCCATGCCACCCGCATTTGCACGGATTCATAGCCGCGACCAGCATAAACCGCGCCGGATACGATACAGCCGCCGCCGCGCGCGATATAGTTATTGTACCGTCTTCCATGGGTTGGCGCAGAACTTCCAGTGAGTCACGCGGAAACTCAGGAAGCTCATCCAAAAATAAAACACCGTTATGCGCAAGCGAAATCTCGCCGGGGCGCGGGTTGCTCCCGCCGCCGGACAGTCCCGCGCCGGACACCGTATGGTGCGGCGAGCGGAACGGGCGCGAAGTGACAAGCGGCACAGATGCCGTCAGCAATTTCGCCACCGAATATATCTGGGTACATTCTAAAATCTCATCATATGTAAGCGCGGGCAGTATCGAAGGCAAACGCTGCGCCAACATACTTTTGCCCGATCCGGGCGGACCGGACATAATAATATTATGCGCTCCCGCCGCCGCAATCTCCAGAGCGCGCTTGACATTTTCCTGACCGCGCACATCTCTGAAATCATCGCAATATATTTCGGGAATCTCCGGCGGACGCGCCGTCTCGGGCTTTACAACCCTCTCGCCCGTCAAATGCCGCACAAGCTCCCTAACCGTTTTAATTCCAAAGACTTCCAACCCTTGAGCGAGAGCCGCTTCACGCGCGTTGTCCTTTGGTACGAATATCGTCTTTATATCGGTGCTTCGCGCCGCCAAAGCCATTGACAAAACTCCGTTCACGGGGCGAAGCTCGCCTGTGAGCGACAGTTCGCCTAAAAATGCAGCGTCATCCGGTATGACCAACGCGCTGTCCTGCGCCGATGCGACACACAGCATGATGGGCAGGTCATAAACAGAGCCCTCTTTGCGCTTGTCGGCGGGCGTTAGATTGACGGTTATGCGCCTCTGCGGAAAAACCAAATCGGAGTTCTTAGCCGCCGCGCGTACTCGTTCGCGCGATTCTTTAACGGCGGTATCGGGCAGTCCCACTATGTCAAACGAAGGCAGACCTCCGGACAGAAAGCACTCAACACCAACTTCATAGCCATTAAGACCGGAAAGCCCAAGCGACCGCACGCGCCCAATCATAGATGTCACTCCTTTACTTAGTTTATTCTATCATAAGACAGGGTTGGAGTAAAGTCTTTAAGGATATTTCTTAAAGACAGCCGTAAATTTCGTGGTTTTTTCAAAAAAACAGTTGACAAACCCCGTGTTTTATGATAGCATTCCCATTTGGTGAGATGAATTTCCGCTTCGGCGATTCTATATTAACCATATTGCTGTTAAATTGCCTAATAATGGGCAATATAACATAAACAACAAAATAATATGGAAAGGAGGAAAATTATGCCGACATTTAATCAGTTGGTACGCCATGGACGCGAAAAGGTGACTTATAAATCCACATCCCCCGCGCTTCAAAAAGGTCTTAACACCCTGCGTAAGGAAGCAACGGATATCAGTTCACCTCAAAAACGCGGTGTATGCACGGCTGTCCGTACCGCAACGCCTAAGAAGCCCAATTCCGCGCTTCGTAAAATCGCGCGTGTGCGCCTGTCCAACGGTCACGAGGTCACAGCGTATATCCCCGGTGTCGGACACAACCTGCAAGAGCATAGCGTGGTTATGATTCGCGGCGGACGTGTAAAGGATATCCCGGGCGTGCGTTACCACATCATTCGCGGCACAATGGATACCCAAGGTGTTGCGAACCGCCGTCAAGCGCGTTCAAAGTACGGCGCGAAACGCCCCAAGCAAGGTCTGGCGACCGGCAAAAAGTAGCAGGACAGTTAGGCAGTTAACAGTTAACAGATGTCAGATAACAGATAAGCTGTTGTCGGTCTGTACCCGTTAATATACAACGATTTGCATTGTTATCTGTTATCTGTTAATTGTTAACTGTCAGGCAGTACCTATGAACTCAGTTTGTGAAGGAGGGAAGCACTGTGCCAAGAAGAGGAAATGTACCCAAGCGCGAAATTCTGCCCGATCCGTTGTATAACTCACGTTTTGTTACAAAGCTGATTAACGGTATTATGTTGGACGGGCGCAAGGGTGTCGCTCAAAAAGTTGTGTACGGCGCATTCGACATCATCCGGGAAAAAACCGGAAAAGAACCACTGGAAGTATTCAATCAGGCGATGGAGAACATAATGCCTGTGTTGGAAGTAAAAGCTCGCCGCGTTGGCGGCGCGACGTATCAGGTGCCCATTGAGGTGCGCCCGGAACGCCGGCAAACGCTCGGTATTCGCTGGCTTGTGGGATTTTCACGCAAGAGGGGCGAAAAAACCATGCGCGAAAGGCTCGCCGGCGAACTTATGGACGCGAACAACAGCTTAGGAAGCTCTGTCAAAAAACGCGAAGACACACACAAAATGGCAGAGTCCAACCGCGCGTTCGCGCATTATCGTTGGTAGTAAGGAGATAATCATGCCACGGCAATACCCGTTAGAACTAACAAGAAACATTGGAATAATGGCGCACATTGACGCAGGAAAGACAACGACCACCGAGCGCATTCTGTTTTATACCGGAAAGACACATAAGCTGGGCGAGACCCACGAAGGCGCGGCAACCATGGACTGGATGGAACAGGAGCAGGAGCGCGGCATTACCATAACCTCCGCCGCGACAACGTGTATCTGGAACGACCACAGAATCAATATAATTGACACACCCGGACACGTTGATTTCACCGTTGAGGTCGAACGCTCACTGCGCGTTTTGGACGGAGCCGTATGCGTTTTCTGCGCCAAGGGCGGCGTTGAGCCGCAGTCCGAAACCGTCTGGCGGCAGGCGAACAAGTACAATGTGCCGCGTATGGCGTATATCAACAAAATGGACATCATGGGAGCGGATTTTCACCGCGTTGTTGATATGATGCGCGACAGACTTAAATGCAACGCAATACCCATTCAGCTGCCAATCGGCGCGGAAGCGGATTTTAAGGGCGTTATAGACCTTGTCGATATGAAAGCCTATATCGCCTACGATGAGTTGGGCAAAGATATCCGCACAGAGGACATCCCGGCGGAGCATGAGCTCGCTGCGGCGGAGTACCGCGAAAAACTCACGGACGCTCTCACAATGTTCGATGACGAACTTGCCGAAGATTTTCTGGAGGGGCGGACAATAACACCGGAAAAGCTGCGTGCCGTAATTCGCACCGCGACACTTAAAAGCAAGATGATTCCCGTCCTCTGCGGCACATCATACCGCAATAAGGGCGTTCAGAATCTTCTCGACGCGATAATCTCGTATATGCCCTCACCGTTGGATGTAGGTGCTGTTATCGGCACAAATCCTGACACGGGAGAGGAAGACAGCCGCCCGCCATCGGACGACGCGCCGTTCTCGGCGTTGGCGTTCAAAATCATGACAGATCCCTATGTGGGCAAACTGTGCTTTTTCC
>Ga0082212_10010568_pt1 | contig 11803 bp, 10 predicted proteins | sample TergutNt197P3_FD_71548 | JGI IMG/M metagenome (GOLD analysis project Ga0082212, IMG submission 71548) | Neocapritermes taracua P3 segment gut microbial communities from Petit-Saut dam, French Guiana - Nt197 P3 | ecosystem: Host-associated > Arthropoda: Insects > Digestive system > Gut ... | reverse complement strand
GCAAATGGAGTGATGTTTTTCGAAATCTTTTGTACCTTTGTCATATTGTTTGAAGTTTTACCCGATTGTTGTTAGACGCCACTAAATTAGGTGAAATTTTTCAAACTGCAAAGCGTTGCAACAATTTTGTTTACAACGCTTTGCTATATTTTTTAAAAAATAATTGCGGATTTAAGGAACTATTAAAATCAATGCTTGCGATTTTACTGCTTGTTTGCTGGTCATGCCAAAAGCCAATGGAAGAACCAACAGAGCCTGAAATCGAACCACCGAAATTTATACCGCCCAACTTAAAAGGGACTGCATGGAAATTGGAGGGTATTGCAGATACTGTAACAAATACGTTAACAGTATTGGAACCGAAAGAATGTGAGTGGTGTTACACATTCAAGTTTGATACGGATACAACGGCACATGGCATATCTGTGATAAATGAAGTATTAATCAGAGGGCTTAATCCAATTTATTATTATGGAGCAGATTGGGGCGAAATCGGAGATGCAGGTATCTATCGAAATGCCTTCAGGTACGGCTTGATTAAATCATTCACAGCAGATAATGATGAACTTAGACTCTTTTTCGACGATATTGACAACAAAAGAAAATATTTTTTATATAAACAGACCACCCATAATATTAATATGCCGGATGAGGATTTATGTACTATTGAAAACCTTTGGGAACAACCTTTGCACGTGATTCAGGAATGTGTGCATGGGAAGTGGAAAGTACTTGAAATATCCAATAGAACAACAGTAGGTCACTTTTATCCAATTAATAACATTGTAGATATTGATACGCTGAATAATACAATTATGCTAACAACAGCTGAGAATGATATTGGGTCGTATATGCATATACCTCCAAACGTCACTTTTTCATATAGTTGGGAATACAAGGAGGTATATGGAATGGTGTATGAATCAACCAAGCCACATTATTCAACGTATGTAATGCAAAATAATGACCATGAGAGAAAAGGATGGTTTTTTCATACTATTACAAAAGATATGTTACACGTTGTAGTTGATTATAACCCTCCAAATTTATTTGAAAAATATTTGTTTTTAAAAATAAAAGAATAAAAAATGTATTGTCTGCGCTCAAAGAGACTTTCTTTTTTCCGCCCAGATAACGCCTGACAAAATCATCAACATGCCTGCAACGGCATAAACCGTAATTGTTTCATCTAATATCAAAGATGAGGCTATCAGGGTGATTATCGGAACGATATATACAAAATTGGTAGATTTGACGGCGCCCAGATGTTTGATAACCATATTCCAAAAAAAGTAACAGAGCAGCGATGCCGCAACGCCGAGAAACAGGATATTCAGGTAAATTACAGGTTGACCTAATAACTGCAGGTCGCTTGTCAACGGATGTAATAAAAATGTCGGAAGGATGGTAAGTATACCATAGAAAAATACTTTTCGTGTAATGAAACCTATCGGATAACGAACGCTGACTTGCAGCATCAGGATGGTATAACATGCCCAGCTAAGCGCGGCGAGAAAACTCAACAGATCGCCCAACGGGTTTAGCTGTAAAATAAATTTTCCGTTGAAAACCACCAAAGCAACTCCGCATAAAGCCAGCAAAGACCCTTGTATCAACCGGCGATTCAATCGTTCGTTTTTGAGGAAAATATGCGATAAGAATGCCGTTAGCAAAGGAGCGGCACAGACGATAAATGCGACGTTGGTTGCCTGAGTGATTTTGATGGCATAATTTTCTGCAAGAAAATAAGCAGACCCACCCGTAATCCCGAGAATGATAAAAATGATTTCATCTTTCAAGGTTTGGGCAAACAACCGGTTTTTACTAAAAAACAGGATACCGATATAGGCAAGTATGAAACGGTACAGAAAAATATCTTCAGGTGAAAGGCCGTTATTGATTAATACCTTTGTAGAGATAAAGGTCGTTCCCCATATCACCACGATAATGAGTGCAATTAAATGATATCGGTTGGGTTTGAAAAACATACGTTTTTTTAGAGTTTAGTTAGTAGAGTTTAGAGTTTAGTTAATTTCTCAGTTCTTATCCCCCTTTGGAGGGGGCAGGGGGAGGTCTCAATTCTCAATTCGTTGATTATCTGATTCATCCCCAAAATCTCCGCACAAGTAAAAAATGAAGTTACCGAAACGCCCAAAATACCGTGAAGATTCAGGCTTTGCCCTGTCAACAGCAGGTTGGGTACGGGCGTGCGTGGGGTTAGTATCGTGTACATGGGTTGGTTGTAGTCTTTTTGAATGCCATACGCTGAGCCATCAACCGTATTGGTATACGAATAATAGGATAAAGGCGTACTTGTAAAAACCTTATCTATGCTCCCCCTTAACTCAGGTAATTGTTTGGACACAAACTCTATACAGGCCTCTGTTTTCGCCTCTTTCATCTTCACATAATCCTCGCCCCGACAGCCCTGCGGTTTTTCTTTCCATCGCCCGACTTCGCTCCAGTACATGGGCGTAATCAGGTCAATAGCGGGTGCAAATGTCTTTTCGGCTTCCGGGAGATAGTAACTAACCAATATGCTCTGCACCGGATCATCTTGCTTAAAACGCCACAAATCAGCGTCTTCGGCATGTATATATACATTTCGGTTTTGATAAGGTAAGCAATCAGGTTTCAGGCGAATATTGGCTGTAAACATCCCGAATGTATTTGGCAAAGCAGCTATCCGTTTCCGGTAAATACGGCGAATCAGCTTTGTCTCGTCAACTAACGACAAGGTGTAGGACGGGTGAGCGTTTGAAATGACCCATTGGGCGGATAATTGCTCTTCGTCATTCACTTCAACAACTGAAATACAGCCATCGTTCTCAATCATGCGCGTCACTTTGGAGCAAGTGCGGACTTCGCCTCCCATCGCTTGAATTTGCTGCGACAGCCTATCGGCGATTTGTCCGCCTCCTCCCTGTAAACGCCAGGCGCTTTCGATAAAAGAAGCGGTGATTTGTGCAAACACGTATAAGGGTAGTTTGTCGGCATTGAGTTCCATTTTCAATGAAGCGCCCGAAAGCACTTTTCGCAGCAGCGGATCGTCGATTGTTTCGTTTAAGAATTGATATGCAGAGTGCGTAAAAAGAGAAGTGGTAAAGATATCGTCTTTATTTTGCGGCGTAAACACATCAAAAAGATGATCGCTCACTTGTTTCAAAAAGGCGGCATAATTTGTCAGGTTTCTATGCTGATGAGGAAATTCTTGCGCCAAGGTTTCCACAAAACGTTGATAACCATTGGCCATCAGCCATGATCTATCCCCGATAACGACCTCATCAAAACCGGCCTCGTCCATCTTGTGCCAAGGCAAATCAAGTAACCCGAAATACCGGAATATCCGGTGTAATGACTGCCCTTCATCCAGTCCTCCCACATAATGAAATCCGGTATCAAACAACATATTCCCTCGTCGGAAAGTGCGCAGGCACCCCCCTGTCTGCGCATCCTGCTCAAGCACACACACCTTCATACCGGCTTTGGCCAAAATAAAACCACATTCCAACCCTCCCAAACCGCTACCGATAATAATTACATCAAATCTCTCCATCTATATCGATTCATGCGTTTTCAGTACGCGATGCGGGAAGTCGCCATGGCCTATCAGTTCGATTGGACAGTGGTAGGCTTGTCCCAACCACTCTTCTGTCAGGTTATTACCTGCGTGATAATGTAGGGTTTCGTTCACGCAGGCAATATTTTTCACCAAAGGCAGTATGGTTCCTGTATCGTGTGAAACGAGGATAATGGCCGTATCTTCGTTTATTTCCTCCAACAGTTGATATAAACGCGATTCGAACAACTTATCCACAAACGTATTGGGTTCGTCGAGAATTAATATACGAGGGCGCGAAACGATGGCGCGGCCTAATAATACGCGTTGCAGTTCGCCTCCTGAAAGCTCTCCGACAGGGCATTTGGCCTTTTCGCTGATGCCCATCCTGTCGAGTGTCGCATAGATTTGTCGTTGCTGTTCGTCTGTATACTTGAGCCATCCTTTTTTTTCGGCCATCAAGCCCGATGCCACTACTTCAAACACGGAAATGGGGAAGTCTTTGTCTATCTGGTTGATTTGAGGGAGGTATCCGATTTTTAATCCGGCAACCCGTTGGCGGTTTTCATAAAAAACGATTTGGCCGGTCGAAGGTTTCAGCAATCCAAGTATCGCTTTGAGTAAAGTGGTTTTCCCGCCTCCATTCGGCCCGATCATCCCAAGAAAATCTTTTTCCCAAAGGACAAAAGAGATATTCCTCAGCACAGACTTTGTTCCATATAAAACCGAAATATGCTGTACTTCAAGCAATTTTTCCATCAGTTTTTCAAAAGATTATCTATATTGTCAATATAATCCAATGAATCATCCAGAAAAAAATTGAGTTCAGGTATTTTACGCAACTGCGTACGGACGCGTTGCCCCAAATCGTAACGAATCGTCCGTTTATTACGTTCAATGTTTTCTATTAATGCTTTTCCTTTCTCAGAAGGGAAAATACTGAGATATATTCTGGCCATACTCAAGTCGGGACTGACCCTGACAGCGCTTACCGAAACTAACGTCCCATGCATCCCTTGCGTCTGCCGCTGAAAAAGTTCACCCAATTCCTTTTGAAGCAACCTTCCTATTTTGTTTAACCTTGTTCCTTCCATAGCTTTTTTTATTATAGAAAGGACAAAGATAGTCAAAAAACAATTAGAAATTGAGAATTAGGAATTAGGAATGTACAATATACGTTAAAAATCATACAATGTTTGGCTTTCAGAACGGTTAGATGTCCCGCATGGGACAATACAATAGCATCAGGATTAGCAAACACTATATTTTGCAGGAAAGCCATTCCCACAGGGAATATAGTTTGGTAGAAATGTTCGGTATCACGACTTTTGCATGCCGCAGGTATGCAGCTTTCAAGAAAAAATCTTACTTTTGTAACAATTAATCTTCAAAAATGCAATTATGTATACAAACGATTATTCCATTCTGAATAAACTCGGGCTTGAATTGCCTCCGATAGGTGTAAAATTTAGTTTTTTTCGGCCTGAAGGCATCCCGGCACTTGAACAGGAAGCGCGGCTCTCGCTATGTGAAATGCTGAAAACGGCGCAGGCTGAGAACAGGAGTTTTTATTTTTCGAAAACGCATACCGAAACATGTGTCGGCAAAATTTTGCTTGGCATGGAGGACATGGCGCCATTTGCCGAAAGCGGACAAATCGGGGAGCGCCTGGGTGTTTTCGGGGAAGCGCGGTGCAATCAAAACCTGTATCAGTTTGTACCGAAAATGGATAAGGGGAACGTCAATTATGTGCAGTTTTCGCCGGTTGAGCAACTGACGTTTGAACCGGATGTGCTTGTCGTCAGCGCAAAACCCGAACAGGCAGAAATCATTATGCGGGCGATGACTTTTTCGACAGGCGAAATGTATAAATCGCTCTGTACGCCTGTCATGGGATGTGCCTGGCTGCTTATCCACACTTACAGGACCGGTGAAGTGAATTTTATTGTACCGGCGCTTGTGCACGGACTGCACGGCCGGCAACTTTATCCGTCTGATACGATGCTGATCGGAATACCTTACAAATGGATACCGGTCATCCTTACAAATTTGGGACAAATGCCACTGCACCTCGAAGGACATCAAAGCAAGTCTGCCTACTACGCTGAATTTGAAAGCATTTTAACCGACCTTTCTGCAAAAGCACAAAATCCGTGATGGGGATATTTGTAGGGGCAAGGCATGCCTTGCCCCTACAGAACGTTGTGTCGAAAGAGCGTAACGCAGGGTGTGGGATTTTGCCGGAGTTCGTTAAAACCGTAAAACCGGTTTGATGGCTGCGCCTGTATGCGAATCGTGGAATGCTTGCTCTATGTCTTTGAAATCATAGAATCTGACAAGTTTTTCTACCGGCAACTGTCCTGCTTTGTAATATTTAACCAATTCAGGGATAAATGTTTGCGGGTTTGAGCCTCCTTCACATAATCCGGTGAGTGTCACACTTGGGTTCATCAGATAGGCTTCGAGCGGAATACCTACTTCTTCGGGGCCTGTAACGCTTAGCAGAACGGCCTTTCCCTCACGACGAAGGCAGGCGAGCGATTGTAGCGTAACTTTGGCAATCCCCGACGACTCGACACTGCTATGCGCTCCGCCTCCGGTGATTTGTTTGATTCGTTCTGCCGCGTCGGTTTCGTTGCTGTTTATCACGTGCGTTGCACCGAGTTCTTTAGCCAATTCGAGCCTTTCCGGTACAACATCTATACCAATAATGATGCTGCATTTTGCTATTTTTGCCGCCATGATAGCGCTCATCCCCACACCGCCGCAGCCGAATATAGCCATTGACGAGCCTTCTTTCGGGTAAATACAATTGAACACAGCGCCCGCTCCTGTCTGTACGCCACAGCCAAGCGAACATAAATTGGCCAAATCATCATCGTTGTCTATATCTACTTTGACGGCATTGCGTGCATCAATCACTACGTGATCGGCAAAAGAGCCTTGCCCGAAAAATGAGGATATGGCTGTTTCGTTTTGCGAAAACCGTTTTGTTCCGTCATTATAGGTTCCATCGAAAAACAGCGTATTCAGATTGTCGCATGCATACGGGTGATTATCACGACAATAATCGCATTGGCCGCACGACGGGAATGACATAATTACACGGTCGCCTTTTTTCAATGTAGTGACATCGCTCCCAACTTCTTCCACGATACCAACTCCTTCGTGCCCCAAAATAATCGGTAGCGCTACCGGAATAAATAAATGTAAAGCGGCTGCATCGGTATGACATACCCCGCAGGCAACTGTTTTTACAAGCACTTCTGATGCTTTTGGCGCAGCTAACGCCACTTCTTCCAACGATAATTGACCCTGCTGGCGGGTCACTGAGGCAAGTACTTTCATGTTAATTTTTTATTAATTCTTTTGCAATAAATATCATTTGTTCGTTCCAACGGCGATCTAACGGATTGATAACAACGGTGCGGGCGCCGATTTCGGCGGCAACCTGTTCCGCATGCTTGCGGTCAAATTCCTGTTGTACGAAAACGACGCGGACTTGCGCTGCTTTGGCTTCGTCTATCAATGTTTTCAGCGAAGAGACCGAAGGCTCTTTTCCGTCAGATTCTATGGACAATTGTTTCAGGTCGAATTCGTCAGCAAAATAGGTCAATGCCGGATGAAAAATCACGAATGAACGGCAAGTCAGGGTATCAAACATTGCGTGGATTTGCTGCGCTGTTTCGTCTATTTCATGAAGCAATTGTCTGTAATTCTCTTGATAAACATGTTGATTATCAGGGTCTAAATCCACAAAGGCCTTTAATGTATTTTGGGCAATGATCTTTGCCGGTCCTGTTGCGCTCCAGATATGCGGATCGATGCCATGATGTGAGTGGGTGTGATGAGCGGTTGATTTGCTTTCTGAAGACATCCCCCTGCCCCCTTCAAAGGGGGAGTGTGTGGGTGCAACTTCTTCAGTGGGGGAGTTTGGGGAATCATCATCTTCTTCCTCGTCTAAATCGTCATCGTCGATCAGTTGAACGCCTTCGGAAAGATCAACATACTTCAGATGGGGGTTATTTTGGCGGATTGTTGGCAACCAGACTTGTTCAAACCCGATATAGCCGATAAGTAAATAGGCTTTACTTTGAGCAATGCGTATCAACTCGTGGGGCGCCGGATCGTAAGTTTCCGGACTATGCCCTGCCGGCACCACCGCATACACCTCAAAATGCTCTCCGGCAATCCTTTCGGCAAAATAACGTTGCGGTTCGATGGTTACTACCACGCTTGGTTTATTGCTTTGAGAACTTTTAGAGCCTTGGCAACCCTGACAGCCGGAAAGAAACAGGGGAACAAAAAGCAACAGGAGAAATCGCGGAAATCGTGAAAGAAGAGGAAGAAGGGGAAGAAAAGGAATAAGAGAGGAAAGGAGGAAAGCATGACGACTTTTATTCAGCCATTGATTACCGAGGTAACGAACAGGATACCAAGTCGCTAACAGACCAATCACACCAACAGTAGAAAAAATCACCAATAAATCGAAAATGCTCACACGAACAGGATAATTATTGCTGATAAACGCTCCCATTTCACCTAATTTGATAAGTCCGTATCGTTGTTGAACTAAACAAAGAATTACGCCAACCAAAATACCGGCTAACGCACCAAATGATGTAATCATACATCCTTCGTAGATGAAAATCCGACGAATCAACCGGTCATCAGCCCCCATGCTTCGTAAAATACCCACATCTTCCTGTTTTTCAATCATCAGCATCGAAACCGAACTGACTACATTAAACAGTGCAATGATTGATATTAAAACAAGTATCAGGAAAGTCATCGATTTTTCGACTTGTAACATTTTATAAGTGGTCTCCTGCTGTTCGTACCGATCCTGTACCAAATAATCATCACCCAACATGGAGCGGATTTGTTTTTGGACAGATTTGATATTCGCTTGCGGTTTCATTTTTAACTCCAAAGCCGATACTTCTGTTTCATAATTCAACAACTCACGTAACATATTGAGCGGAAGAATCATATAATTCTTGTCATACACGTCTTGATTAACCATAAATTCTCCGGAAATAAATGCATATTCAAGTTGAAAAGCGTTGATCGCATTGGCTATGCTAATCTGTCGTTCGCGTTCAGGTATATAAATTTCCAACGGATCCGCAAAGCCTGCCCTGATGCCCAGCGAAGAAGCCAGTCCTACTCCCAATACTGCACAGTTTACATCGCCGTCCTGAAGTATAAATTCACCGTTAATAAGCAGGGAATCAATATTTACCATCTGCCGGAAGTTATCGCTTACGCCCTTGGCTACCGCTACTTCCTGCCTGCCCTGATAATGAACCAGTACATTTTCTTCAATAACCTCTGTGCAAAACGCTATTTCCGGTATGTCGCCAATCAGTCGGAAAGCGTCGCCGGCCGGGTCAAAAACCTTGCCTCTCACCGGCGTTATTTTCAATTCTGGATCAAAGTTATTGAACATCGCACTTACCATATCCCCAAACCCGTTGAGCACCGACAGCACACAAACCATTGCCATCGTAGCCACTACGACGCTGACAACAGAAATCAACGAGATGATATGAATAGCATTCTGCGATTTCTTAGCCATCAAATACCGGCGGGCTATGTAAAAAGCGAAATTCAATATTTTCCTGTTTTTATTAATGGGTGACAAAGTTAATGATAAAAAAGGAAAAGAATAAAAATAATCGTTACTTTTGCAACAGTTGAAGTGCGAATAATCTTTTATATTAGTTCGTTATGACATTAGAAGAATTTATCGGTATGCCCGAAACAGACCTCCATAAACGAATTGAAGAACTTGAGTCGGAAAATCGATTCCTGCAGGAAGAAAATAAACGGTTGCAGGCAATTACCCGCTTTTGCCGGATGATACCTGCAAAATCGAGTTTTCTACGAAGCCAAAATCGAGTTTTCTACGAAATTTTAACGTTTTTCATTTTCAATGTCGAGTTTTCTACGAAATCACCCCTATTTCCATCAAAAATATGTGATTATTGACAACCGGATTGTCTGGTATGGAAGCATCAATCTTTTAAGTTACGGAAGCGCGGAAGAAAGCATTATGCGTTTGGAATCGAGCGAATTGGCGACAGAGTTGGAAGCGTTGATGAAATAGAAAGATTGTCGCCTATCTGTATGCGATACGATGGGGCAATGCCAATTAGTGGTCAGCGTGAATGGCGAGCGACAGGGTTTCAATTTCAACAAGCGATCGGTCAATATCAAAAAAAGTGAGCAGCACCAATTTGAGCCGCATGAAAAGAAATAGTAGAAAAAGAATAAATTCAGACAAAAATTTCGTAGAAAACTCGATTTTGAAAATGAAAACGTTAAAATTTCGTAGAAAACTCGATTTTGAGCCGTGCTATAATTGATAATGCCTTATATTCAACAATATATGGTGTGAATTCGCTAAAAATCTGTGTAAAAAATACTTTAGAGTATAAAAATTTCCGGTCGGCTACATGTTTAAATTATCACAAAAAGAATTTAATTGCCTTAAAATCAGTAAGACGTCACAAAATGTGACCTCTTTTGGCGGAGCGCAGTACGCACCTTTTGTCGGAAGTTCCGGCATCCATCCGGTGCGCCAGCCGATTATTAAATTGATACCATTTTGCCAACAGGCTACTGGATTAACCAATCTTTAAATTGCATAAAATCGGATAACGAACTTTTTGACAAAGCCATTAAAACAACGCTAACCCACCAATCTTTTTCAACGGCTTGTTCCAAGCAATGTGGGTTAAATTTTTCAATCAAGTCGCTTTGATTTTCAATACCCAACAATATACTGATAATTAGGGCAAAAGTTGAGATTGTAACGGCTTGATTCTGCCTTCAATCCACTTTGCTTCTTTCTTCAATCCACTTCGCTGCATTTACAAAAGCTTCTACCCAGGGCGTAATCTGATCTTGCTTGCGCGATGCGGGATAGTATGGCCAGTTCCACGGATAGATACCGCGTTCGGGATGCGGCATCATGGCCAAATGGCGACCATCGTCGCTACATAAGGCGGCAATACCCTGTGGCGAGCCATCGGGATTACCCGGGTAGGCGTCATAGCTGTACTGAAGGGCAATGTTGTAATGCGCTAAGGGTTTGGGCAGGACGAACTTACCTTCGCCGTGCGCTACCCAGATACCAAGGCGTGCGCCTGCCAGCGATTGCAGCATAACTGACTTGTTTGCAGGAATATCAACATTCACGAAGGCACATTCAAACTTTTTCGAATCGTTATGTTCAATATGAGGTTTCTGTGCATCGTCGGGCGTAATCAATCCGAGTTCAACCATTAGTTGACAACCGTTACCGACGCCGAAACTCAATGTATCGGGACGTGCGTAGAAGCGGTCAAGTGCAGTTTTTGCCTTTTCGTTGTAGAGAATAGAGCCTGCCCATCCTTTGGCTGAGCCCAGCATTTCAACACTTGAAAAACTGCCTGCGAATACAATCATATTTACATCGTCGAGGGTTTCGCGTCCGTCAATAAGGTCGGTCGTATGCACATCCTTTACATCCATCCCGGCAAGGTACATCATCCATGCGATTTCGCGATCACACAGCGCGCCATGCTCGCGGATAACAGCGACGCGGATACCGGTAGGCTTGCGGTTCGACTCAATACCATATTGCGCCAACGAACCATCGAAATGCGCAGGAAAGTTAAATGCCAAATACTGAGATTTATAATTATTAAATCGTTCGTCGGCATGTTTTTTACCGCTTTGGCAGCAGTCGAACAAGTACGATGTTTTGAACCAAAAGTCGCGCAAACGGTTGATATCGAATTGACAGGTATCATTTGCAAACAAAACATTCACATAGCGTTCAGCAACAGGTTTGCCGATGGTGTATGCTTTGATGCCTGCCTGTTCGAAGGCTTCGCGTACCTTTATACTATCCGCTTCGCGTACTTGCAGGATCAGGGCGGGGTTTTCGGCGAACAACATACGAACGATGTCTAATTGACAATTATTTTTTTCATTCTCCATCAGGCCTCTCAAATCAACTGACAAGCCGCCTTCGCGGTTGGCAAAACACATCTCAAGCAACGTAGTGATAAGGCCGCCGGACGATACGTCGTGCCCTGCCACAATCATTTCCTTTCCGATAAGGCTTTGTACTGTTTCAAACGCTTTTGCAAAATAGGCTGTATCGGTAATGTCGGGTACATCGTCGCCCATTTTGCCCAATACCTGCGCAAAACTGCTTCCGCCCAAAGCGAAAGGTGCACACGACAGATC
>Ga0082212_10010567_pt1 | contig 11803 bp, 9 predicted proteins | sample TergutNt197P3_FD_71548 | JGI IMG/M metagenome (GOLD analysis project Ga0082212, IMG submission 71548) | Neocapritermes taracua P3 segment gut microbial communities from Petit-Saut dam, French Guiana - Nt197 P3 | ecosystem: Host-associated > Arthropoda: Insects > Digestive system > Gut ... | reverse complement strand
TGCATCTTTTCGCTGTCAATATTTGTAAACCAGTTTGCGGCTTCTGAATCTGAAGATAAACTATACATAAATTTATATTCCCGGGTAACCTGACCGAAATCCACAAAGGGCGACAGAGCGAAATAAAGATGTTGTTTTCCGACTACTTTGCGGAAAAACTTCCAACGCAATTCCACATTTCCGTAGAACATATCGTCGCCAGTCACGCGGTTGCGCAGGATACCGCGCATGGTTTTGGCTCCGCCCAGCCCGTCGCGCAGGATGTTAACGCTGGTATTGTAAACGTAAGGCAGCGCATAAAAAGGTATTTTTCCACCAATTTTTGGCTGGTAACTTAAACGAACAGCCACGTTCAATACTTCGTCCACCAATGTGAAATACTGCCGGTGAGTCATGGCCAGCTTGGTATACGAAGGCTCATTGCCGGTAAACGAAGGCGCGGTGAGCAATATGATTTCGCTCCAGATACCGCTCATCGGGTTGGGTTCATTGTCGCGCGTGTCGTACACCAGCCCGAATTTAAACATGTTATGATTGCCGCCATTTTTTTCATCGCCGGAAATAACGCCCCAGCCAACAAACTTGTCATATAACGTTGGCACATCATTTATTTTGTCTTTTTCGCTCTTACCTTTGTTGAGCTTGTCGATATTTACCCGTCCCACATTGAATCCGTTGAACTCAAAACCGGCTAACCAGCGAAGTTTTTTTCCGATGATGCTTCCCTGAAAGTCGGATCGCAGGCGCAACACCCTGCGATCATGGCGGTAGAACATACGGGAAATATAATCGCTGTGGTCAGGATTTTCAAAATCGGGATTATACCAGGCCTTGTAGCCGTTAAAGCCATAAAAATCGAGCGCCTGCTCGGTAAAATAACTTGCTTCGGCAGTGAGCCGGATGTTCGGAATGAGGTATTCCGAATCGTAAATGAATTGCAGCAACCCGCTGCCTTTGGTGGTTCGGTTCGCTTCAAAATAGAACGAATGAAGGTACTTGGGATAGGTGGAGCCATCGCCGTACAGGTAAAAATTGGCGAGCGCTCCATATTTGAACCCGATATCGGTATCAAATGCAATAGCAGGCAAAGCGCCAAAAGTTAAACCGGTTTTGACATGTTTGACGGTGTCGGATGCAAACCCATGATGAACGAAAAATGAAAAATGCAGAATAATTGTCAAAAAGAGGATTTTACGTGTCATGATTATGTATGTTTTTAGAACACGCAAATATAGTGCATTGTGGGGAAAAAACAAATATTTGATGATATTTATCAAATCTTTGCATGGTTCAAATTTTTGTTTCCAAAAGAAAATCCTAACTTTGTAACTGATTCTTAAAACAGAAAACAGATGAAAAGCCTCAAGAAAATAGTTGCGCTGACCGGCGCAGGAATCAGCGCTGAGAGCGGAATAACTACCTTCCGCGATTCGGGCGGTTTGTGGGAACAGTATGATGTGATGGAAGTAGCCAGCATTGATGGCTGGCGCAAGAATCCGCAGTTGGTGCAACGTTTCTATAACGAACGCCGCAAACAACTCGAAGAGGTTGAACCCAACGCCGCTCATCGTATTTTAGCCGAATTGGAAAAAGATTTTGATGTGACTGTGATAACGCAAAATGTGGATAATCTTCACGAACGCGGCGGAAGTACAAAAATCGTCCATCTACACGGAGAGCTGACCAAAGCCCGTAGTTCTACAGATCCGAGCCTGATCACCGATATTGGATACCGCCCGATAGAATGGGGCGAGAAAGCGTCAGACGGCAGCCAGCTGAGACCCCATATCGTTTGGTTCGGCGAGGCGGTACCCATGATCGAAACGGCAGCCGAAATAGTGGCGCAAGCCGATATTCTGCTCATCATCGGCACATCGCTTAACGTATATCCTGCGGCAGGATTAGTGGGTTATGCCGACCGGAAAGCGCTCATTTACCTGATTGACCCCAACGAGGTATCCTATCAGGGACGCAACATAACCGTGATTCGCGAAAAAGCAACCACCGGAATGGAGGAATTGAAGAAAATTTTTATTGGGGGAAAGTAATAGTTTCCATTTTCAGTTTCTCAACGAACAGCCAACCCCACAACCTGAACATGCGCCGGCAGCCGCCTGCGTTTTATCGTACTGAAAGGTTGATGCCATTTCTCCTGCATCCCTTCGGGTGAGCTGTCAAAAATGCGACAATGATCCAAAAAATGTTCGTTCAAATTATATCCCGCCAGGGATAGTATATTGGTGGAGAAATCATTGGCGTATGCGTCGCCCAGCGTGCCGTCAGGTACGCAATATTTCCCGCATATCCTGTCCCTACGGGACAATCGCGCATATCGGCAAAATATTTTTCTACCCATATTTTCCTCTATATTTTTTTCGGGAAAATTTATTCGTCTGTGTGTAATTCAAGAAATTTCATGTAAATTTGCCACTTCAATAATGAATCAGTCAAGAATGGAGTACTTGATTTTCAGAGAGCCCCATGGCGTTGTTGCAAGTTTACTTACCCTGTTTCGTGAGTTGGGCATCTTGCGAGTTCAAGTTGGCCATCTCTGAAAAACAAATCCATAAATAAAAAAAACAGTATGTCAGGATAATAGATAAATATAAACAAGATTGAGCTTGTAGCTCTTATTCTCTTTCATACGAAATCTGGTAAGTTTCAGTCGAGAATAAATAAGCGAAAGTTCACGTCTTCGGGCGTGAAATGTTTGTGCTTATTTGACTGAAAAGGTTTACCAGAGCCTGTATGAAAAAATAAGCAACCTGCAAACAGCTTCACGCTTTTTTTGTGTGGTTGCATCAGGGATAGTAATTTTTTAAACCATTTTAAATTAATTTTTATGCAAACAGTAACAGTAAAAATGCAATCGCACACTGACAACAGCGGCAAAGTAATGGAGTCCGGAGACCATTTTAAAAACGGGGCGAGTCCGAAAAGCCTGATGAGTAGGGGGAACATAAGAAGTTGCACCCGACACGATTAAGGGATATAAAATGGAAAATTATGATATTAGTCAAGCCTCCCGCGATGAACTTCAACGTGTATTGAGTTCAGCAAAAAACGAATGGAGAAAATATACCAATTGCGAAGAAGATGTTGAGAAGCAAAAAAAGCGTATTGAAGAAGAAAAAGAGAAAATTGTTGACAACAGCATTTTAGTAACATTGATAAAAATGCTGTTTCGGAGTATCTTTGTTGGTGTAGCAGGGGGGATGATTGGTGTGGCATTGTTTGTAATCATTGAATCTTTAATTCATGGTTCTATTAATGAACAATTAATAAATAAATTGCAAGGTGAAAAAATATTCTATATTTCTGCTTTTTGTGCTATTGTTGCTTATTCTACTATTCATTTTAATATAGCAACGCGCAAAAAAAAGTCAGCTCAAAGTAAAATAGAAGAATATAAAATACAACTCTATGAATTACAGGAAACAGAGAGAAAAGCAAAGAACGGACTAAGGGAAATTTGGAAAGTACCTCAAACCTATTGGGATGATGACGCATTGGTTGTGATGCTGCAATATATTAATGATTTTGAAGCGCACAGTTGGAAAGAAGTTACCGCTTTATACAGAGAATATGTGTATCAAAGTATGATGGCGGCAAACAGTCAAATGACCTTAGAGCAGGCAAGAAGACAAACAGAACTTGCAATGCAAACCCGTAATTCTGCACGTGCGGCGGCATTCGGTTCTTTGGCGTCGGCAGCAGGTATTTGGCGGATTAATTCCAAACTATAAATTCATTCTCTCTGAAAAGCGACATTTGCAATGCCGTTTCTATATCGGCGGGCGGGAGTGGATTCTGACCGCTTGTTGTTTACAACAAATCCATTTTCAGCCTCTCAGCGGACAGCCAACCCCACAACCTGAGCATGCGCCGACAGCCGCCTGCGTTTTATCGTACTGAAAGGTTGACACCATATTTTTACCGGCAACAAACAATCTGTCGCCCTGTACTTTCACATCGTATGCTTTGTTGCCGCCGCCAAGTGCTTGATGGTCGAGCAATACGCTGCGGAATTGTCCGTCGCTGCCGTAACAGCTGATACGCGGGGTTCCTTTTTCGGAAGTAATGATTTCGCCGGTAGGAGTGCGGGCCAGATGAACGGGATTGCAACATCCGCAAAAGCGGCCTGCTACAGCGCCCGGTTGCCCGAAAAAGCCGATATATTCGCCGTCGGGCGTAAACATCTCCACCTGATGCCGTCCGGAGTTGGAGCAATACACAACGCCGTCGATACAGGCGATACCAAAGGTGTAACTCGGTATCACAAAACCGTTCGGGCTTTGGATAAATCGCTCAAAATTCCCGTCGGTGCTATATTTGCAAATGTTTTTATTTGAGGCGTCGGTAACAAAGACTGAACCGGCGGCAACGGCAAACGAACAGTAATCCGACCGGTCGCTGCATGCTTCCCAGTCGCATACCTGCCCGCCACCCATATTAAAGACTTCTATCCTTGCAGGGAACAGAAGATAAACAAGACCGTTGTCTACAGCGATGTCCCTCACATCGTTACCCACTGCGAAACTGTTTAGAAGACTGCCCGACAAGTTATATATACAAATGCTGTTTGGCGAGGCAACGATTAATTTGTCGTCCCACAGTTCAAAACCTTCGATACCGTCCGCAACACCGAACGACGCCGTTAATCTGTAAGGCGACAATGCCGGTTTTCCTTCTGCGTATTGCAAATCCTTCGGGACAACACCGCCACGGTTTTGTTTTGCAGATTTGTGAAGCAAAACCGCCGAAACGCCAGCTATGCTTCCGCCTGCCAGTACTGAACCACAGGTATTCAAAAACTTTTTGCGGGTTATTTTTGATGAGTTTGATGGATTCGGTTTCATATCTTTATTGAATCTTAAAAGTCATTATTTTATTTTTTCCGGCTACCAGCAGTCTGTCGTCAACGGCTTTAACCTCGTATGCTTTACTGCCGCCGCCAAGCATTTTGTTGTTGAGCCACGCACTAATGAATGTTCCGTTTCGCTTGAAACAACTCACACGCGGGTTTCCCTTTTCGGAGGTGATCAGCGTTCCGTCGGGAGCGAACGAAATATACGCCGGGTTGCAACATCCTGCAAAGAAGCCCGACACGGTGCCGGGGCCGCCGAATGCCGCTATAAAATCGCCATTGAGCGTATAGGTTTCTACCAGATGCCGCCCCGCATTAACGCAATAAATGGTGTCGTTCCAACTGTCAATATCGAAAGCGTAGCTGGGAATAATAAAACCTCTCGGACTTTTGATAAATTTCACCAAATCGCCATCTGTCGTATATTTGCAGATATTTTTGTTTTCGGCGTCGGTTACAAACACAGTATTTCCGGCAACGGTAAACGAACAGTAATCGGACAAATCACTACACGCCTCCCATTGTCGGGACAGGTTGCCGCTCATGGAATATACCGCGATACGGGTAGGATACAACAGATAAATCTCTTCGCCCTCAACCGCTATATCCCTAATATCCGCCGCTACCGGAAAACTGCCCAATCGCCTGCCTTCCGTATCAAATATATAAACCGTTTGCCCCGCCGATATGAACAACTTGTTGTCATTCAATTCAAACCGGTTGATTTCTTCAGGCACTTCAAAAGAAGCAACCTGCGAATAAGGACTAACAAACGGTTCAGCCGCCTCGCCAAGATTTCCGTAACCCTGCGCCTCATCTTTACTGACAGACGCAACCATATACCAGAAAAAAACAATGATAACAAAGAATATTGCCAGATTCAGCGCTATTTTAAATCCTTTTTTCATCGCTCATGATTTTTTACAAAAATACGACAAAATGAAGAAATACAAAAAATTTGGTTTACTTTGCAAAGATTTTTCGTAGAGCATTAACGCACTTCGGCTCTTTGTAAAAATCAAAATATAAAAAAGAAATACAGAGGTGCTTGATAAGTGTATGAAACGTATTTATAATTATTTTGAAAGAAAATCCCGTTTATCTTCATCCAATAAATGGGTAAGTCATTTGATTTTCATTGGATTGGGTATATCGGCTACCCTTTGGTTTTTGATTCGGGTAATTCCCAAACCTTCCCGTGCTGTTTATCCTTGTATGCAGGCTGCGGCGCCGCTGATGTCAACCTTCGTTATCTACCTGATTTCTTTGTGGGGAGGTTTGAAAGCATTTCGTCAATCGAACCGCTTACTGAAGCAGGGAAAAATTGGATTAGCCGCCTGCTTTGTATTGACCGGATTGATTTTCGGACTTGTTTTTACGTTCAATAACGTGAAGGACATTTATGCGAACAGGGTTGATACCTCTAATCCGGCGCCGCCTGCCTTTATGTTGCCTGCGAACACGCCGCAAGGCGATGCAAAAGGAATATTTCCGGGACGGGTAGCCTGGGTTTATGCTCCGAATACGGCAAATTGGAATGAGACGACCGGTATGTGGTTCGAAGACCGTTGGAACAATCAAACCCATTGCGACCAGATGATCCGGCAATCGCTTTCTGTCCTTACCGGACAAAATAACGAAAAGGAAGCATGGACGGTTCTTTTCTCGCATTTTAACAAAGATAAAGGGAAGAAAAATTTAACGTATCAACCGGGCGAGAAAATAGCCATAAAGATCAATCAGAATAACACCTATTCCCACGAAGACTCCGAGGAATTGAACGCTTCTCCGCATCTAACGTTAGCGTTGTTGAGGAGTTTGGTGAAAGAAGCAGGAGTTCCCGAAGACCAAATAACAGTATTTGATGCAAGTCGTTTCATAACCAATTATTTATACAACAAGTGCGCTTCCGAATTTCCCCGTGTTCAATATGTGGACAACAGCGGAGGTGATGGAAGAACCAAATCGACTTACATTCCCGATGCTCTTAAATACTCCGCCGACAACGGAAAATTAGCGACCGGTTTGGTAACCTGTCTGGAAGAAGCCGATTATGTCATTAATTTTGCACTTCTGAAAGGGCATGTAGGACAAGGAGTAACGCTTTGTGCGAAGAATTGGTATGGCGCTTTGAATATCGACGCCGATTGGAGGAAAAATTTTCACAACAACTTTAATCAGAACAAGAATGGTAAATCCCAGTATATGACCTTCGTTGATTTCATGGGGCATCAATATACCGGAGAAAAGACATTGGTTTATTTCATTGACGGTTTGTATGGTTCGCAAATGGTTGACGGAAAACCCTCCGGAAAATGGAATTTAGCGCCATTCAACGGCAATTGGCCAAATTCGCTGTTTGCTTCGCAGGATCCTGTTGCTATAGATGCTGTAGGACTTGATTTTTTGTCTTCGGAATGGCCTGCAATGGTTGATATTAATTATGCCGATATGTATTTGCAGGAAGCGGCCTTAGCCAACCAGCCTCCTTCCGGAACTTTTTATGACCCCGAAAAAGACAAAACCGGCTTAAAAAGCTTGGGAGTTGTGGAGCATTGGAATAATTCAACTGATAAAAAATATAGCCGGAATTTAGGGAAAAGTGAAGGGATTGAACTTGTTTTCACAAAAATAGGAGAAAATTGATAAAATTTGGTGCAATGGCGGCCGCTTTCATTTACCATTGGTATTTTTTAACTCTTGATTCGCATAACTTGTACTTAGTTAGAAACATAAGTCATTTTTGATTGTTTTTGCAGCGCCAAGTTGCCGACCGATGAAATCTGAAACTTTTAAACCTGAAACTTTTAATAAATGGACAAACATATAACAATTATTTGGGTGGACGACGAAATAGATTTATTACGTCCGCATATTCTTTTTCTTCAAAACAAGGGGTATCATGTGATTACGGCCACCAATGGATACGATGGGGTGGAAATGCTGCGGAACAACAGCGCTGACCTGATCTTCCTCGATGAAAACATGCCGGGAATGACAGGGCTGGAAACGTTGATCGAAATGAAGGCCGTTAATTCGGTAGTTCCTGTGGTGATGATTACCAAAAGTGAGGAGGAGAACATCATGGATCAGGCCATTGGATCGAAAATTGCCGACTACCTCATCAAACCGGTCAATCCGAACCAGATACTGTTGACCATCAAGAAGAATACCGAATCGTTGCGGTTGGTTACCGAGCAAACCACTTCGCTCTACCAGTCGAAATTCTCGCAATTGGGTTGGGACATCAATATGGCCGGCACCTTCGAGGACTGGGCGCTGATATACCGCCAGTTGGTATTCTGGGATTTGGAACTGGAAAAACTCGAAGACAAAGGAATGCACGAAATCCTGCAAACACAGAAAATAGACGCCAATAAAAATTTCGCTCGTTTTATCCGCAACAATTACGAAAGTTGGTTCGGCAAGCAAAGCGACCGTAAACCGCTCATGTCGCCCAACGTATTGCGGCAAGAAGTGTTCCCGTTGCTCAAACATCACAAAACCGCACTGATACTGATTGACAATCTGCGGTTAGATCAGTGGTATGCCATTGCGCCCGTCATCGGACAGTATTACAAAACCGACAAAGAATCGCTCTATTGCGCCATCCTGCCTACAGTAACGCAATATGCCCGTAATGCCCTGTTCTCCGGACTAATGCCGTTAGACATCACCAAATTGCATCCCGAATATTGGTCGGACGAGGATGAAGTTGAAGACAGCCATAACCTGCACGAACAGGAGCTGCTCCGCAAACAGTTGAGCCGTTTGGGTTTGCAACATTCCCTCTCGTATGAAAAGATCACCAACGAAAAGCAAGGCAAACGTTTGGCCGAAAATCTGCACGACTACCTGAACAGCGACCTGTCGGTGTTTGTGTATAACTTCGTTGATACCTTATCGCACGCACGTACTAATGTAGACGTAATTCGCGACCTGGCAAATTCCGAATCGGGTTATCGTTCCATCACCCACTCGTGGATCGAACATTCGACCATGATCGACATTATCAAGCAGTTGGCCGATGCAAACGTAAAACTGGTGATCTCTACCGATCATGGTTCCATCAGCGTGTCGAATCCGTTAAAAGTGGTTGGCGACCGCGAAAGCTCAACGAATCTGCGTTACAAACAGGGCAGACAACTTAACTTCGAGTCGAAAAATATTTACGAGATAAGAGACCCGCACAGTATCCGCCTGCCGAAACTCAACGTTAGCACCAGTTATATCTTCGCCACCAACAACGATTATATGGTTTATCCCAAAAACTATAATCATTACGTAAATTTCTACCGGAATACTTTCCAGCACGGGGGTATCTCGCTCGAGGAAATGATGGCGCCGGTTATATTGCTCAGCCCGATAGGGAACTGAGAAATTACAGCATAGCAACAAATCAGCAGCTAATTTAAGGGGACTTCTAAAAACCCCGTTTGTAACGCTCCCGTCATTGCGGGCATGACCCGCAATCTCCTGAAACCGAGGAGATGCTGAAACAAGTTCAGCATGACGTTGAGAGTTTTTAGAAGTCCCCTTAAGCGATATGCTGATTTCTTGTGTGTTGTGATAATAAAATCCGATAATAAATATTTTTTCTCTTTGCATTGATTTTGCCTGAAAAAGCACTATTTTTGCATTTTCAAAAAACAACAATCTTGAAACATAAAAGATTGATTGTCATTTAAATAGAAAATGAAATTTCATATTGAAGTAGCCAGCAAAGAACACTGTAAATACGCCGATGAAATATGCAAGGAAATGGAAGAATCGGCTAAAGTGCGCGGTACAGGTATTGCAAAACGCACATCCGGTTATGTAACAACAAAGATGTGCGAAGGAAAAGCGGTGATCGCTCTGGATGAGGAGCGTCAATTTGCCGGTTTTTCGTACATTGAATCGTGGAGCCACGAACGTTTTGTGGCTAATTCTGGATTGATCGTGAATCCCAAATACCGTAAAAGCGGTTTGGCACGACAAATCAAAAAGAAAATTTTTGAACTCTCCCGTAAAAAATTTCCCAATGCCAAAATTTTCAGTATCACAACCAGTCTGGCAGTGATGAAACTCAATTCCGAAATCGGCTATAAACCGGTTACTTTCTCGGAACTGACCGATGATGAGGTGTTTTGGAAAGGATGCGAGGCATGTGTCAATTACGACATCCTGCAACGCAACAATCGCCGGATGTGCCTTTGCACAGGTATGCTTTATGATCCGGACAAGAATGAAAAATTCAACTTTATTAAAAAATTTAATGTTCTTGAACGGTTTCGCAGATTAACCACTGAAAAAAGTTGAAAAATACAGATCATCTGCTGGATGGAATAAACTTTCCTGCCGATCTGAAAAATCTGACAGCGGAAGAGATGGTAGAGTTGTCGGCACTACTCCGGCAGTTTATCATTGAAGCTACCAGTCACAACCCGGGGCACTTGGGCGCTAACCTTGGGGTGGTGGAATTAACGGTTGCACTGCATCATGTATTTGATACGCCCAACGACAAAATCATATGGGATGTTGGCCATCAGGCTTATGCGCACAAAATACTTACCGGACGAAAGCATGTTTTCCACACCAACCGCAAGTATGGCGGAATAAGCGGATTTCCGAATCTTGCGGAAAGCGAATACGATGCTTTTGGCGTGGGTCATTCGTCCACTTCCATCTCGGCAGCGTTGGGCATTGCTACGGCTTCAAAACTGCAGAACGAGGAACGACAGGTGGTTGCCGTTATTGGCGATGGTTCGCTCACCGGCGGTATGGCTTTCGAAGCGCTCAACCATGCAGGAGCGGCACAAGCTAACATGCTGGTGATACTGAACGACAATAAGATGGCCATTGACCCAAGTGTTGGCGCACTGAAAGAATATCTTTTAGACATCACCACTTCATATACCTACAATAAAATTAAAAAAGATGTGTGGGATATCATGGGCAGGCACACGCGATCGCGGCGGTTAGTACAGCAAATCGAACGTGGGATAAAGTCGATGCTGATGAAGCAGGGTAACCTCTTTCAGGCGCTGGGGTTCCGCTATTTCGGCCCGGTGGACGGTCACGACATCAATTTTCTGATACATGTCCTGAAAGATATGAAGCGGATTGACGGCCCAAAATTGTTGCACGTGGTTACCACCAAAGGAAAAGGTTACGCCTTCGCCGAGCAGGATCAAACCCGCTGGCATGCGCCCGGATTATTCAACAAGGAGACAGGCGAAATCCTTCGTATGTCAACCGCGCAGTCGCAACCTCCGCTGTATCAGGAAGTGTTTGGACACACATTGACACAATTAGCTGGAATGAACGATCGCATTGTCGGCATCACTCCGGCCATGTCTACCGGCTGTTCGATGCACCATCTGATGAATCGTTTTCCCGACCGTTTTTTCGATGTTGGGATTGCCGAACAACATGCCGTAACTTTTTCGGCAGGATTAGCCGTCAAAAACCTTGTACCATTCTGCAATATCTATTCATCTTTTCTGCAACGCGGCTATGACCAACTCATTCACGATGTTGCCCTGCAAAAACTGCCGGTAATACTATGCCTCGATCGGGCGGGATTAGTGGGCGAAGACGGCGCAACGCACCACGGCGCTTACGACCTGGCTTACCTGAGGTGTATTCCCGACGTGATTATTTCCGCTCCGATGGACGAGATAGAATTGCGCAACTTGATGTATACCGCACAGGTTGAAAATCACGGACTATTTGCGATACGTTATCCCAAAGGTCGCGGCGTAACCATTGAATGGGAAAAATCGTTTCAACTGCTTCCGATAGGCAAAGGACGCGTCATCTGCGAAGGTGATGATATAGCTATAGTCAGCATTGGTACTGCAGGTAATATGGTTGCGGAAGCCTGCCAAAAACTCAGGGACGAAGGGATACGGGCTGCACACTACGATATGCGTTTCCTGAAACCGATGGACG
>Ga0082212_10010566_pt1 | contig 11803 bp, 12 predicted proteins | sample TergutNt197P3_FD_71548 | JGI IMG/M metagenome (GOLD analysis project Ga0082212, IMG submission 71548) | Neocapritermes taracua P3 segment gut microbial communities from Petit-Saut dam, French Guiana - Nt197 P3 | ecosystem: Host-associated > Arthropoda: Insects > Digestive system > Gut ... | reverse complement strand
AACCTGGTCTATTGCCGCCTTTTTATGCCGATATGCCTAAGACGTTAGATGAAATTCAAGCATCGGAAATGAAATATTTGATAGAATGTGAAAAAAGAGGTAGTTTTTTCACAGATATTAAGTATCTTTGGTTGATTTCTTTAAACATTGTATTTAAAAAAGCAAGAAGTAAGTAAAATTAATAAAAGATTTAGTATGAATAATTTATATAAACTATTTTTCCCTTTTAGAGCAAAATTTGGAGTGAGGTTCTTTGTCTTTTCTCTTTCTTTTTTTCTAATTTTTTCCACTTTTTCTTTTGCAGGTGATATTCCGCAAAACATCAATTACACCAAAATTTATGATTTTTTAGATGAATTGGCAATTGACGGTATCATTGAAATCAATTCTGTAATAAAGCCTTACAGTCGTGAGTTTATTGCTCAAAAACTGTTGGAAGCCAAAGAGAAAGAAGAACTTTTAAATAGTCGTCAAAACAAAGATGTTGATTTTTACTTGAATGATTATGCATTGGAACTCAATCAACTACCTGATACAAAAGTTAATTTTGCGAGAACCGACAACCTGACTTTTGCATTGATACAACCGGCATTTCATTACCACGATGAGTTGTTTCGTCTTCGCATAACACCAATAGTGGGTGCGGAATTTTATGTCAACAAGAATGATTTTGTTGCCAATAGAAGAATTGGTGCTGAACTTCAAGCAACTGTCGGCAAGTATTTTACTGTCTTTGGCAGTTTACGCGATATAGCGTTTCAAGGCGAGCGGCTTGCTAGACCAAGTTTTCTAAACCAATTTCCGGGCGCAGAATACAAAGAAACGATGCGAGACAGCGATGGTGCGGATTACAGCGATTCGCGCGGCGGGATTAAATTCAGCAATAATTGGATGTCTGTCGGGTTGGTAAAAGACCAAATTATGTGGGGCGATAACTATCATGGCTCCAATATTATATCGGGTAGAGCGCCTTCGTTTCCGATGATTACACTGCAAGTAAAACCTGTAAGATGGTTTCAATTAGATTATTTTCACGGTTTTTTAGTGTCCAATGTGTTGGATAGCACAAGCTATTATCTCGAAGAAACGCAAGGTGGAAAAATGGAAAAACGGTTTCGACCGGCAAATAAATTTATAGCTGCTAATATGTTGACATTCACGCCGATTCGTAATTTAAATATCTCTATCGGAAATGCAACCATTTATTCCGAACCCAATGTGCAGCCGGCTTATTTTATTCCTATTGCTTTTTATAAATCTATTGCCCATACACAGACAAAAGGCACTGTAGCACAAAATGGAAATTCTGCCATATTCTTCAACGTAAGTTCTCGGAATATAAAACATTTACATCTTTATACATCTCTTTTTATTGATGAAATTAAATTTGCTCGATTCCGTTCAAGCCACCCGGAGAATAATCCAATATCTTTTAAAATTGGCGGACGATTGAGTAATTTTCCATTGCAAAATGTTTCTTTAACGGGCGAATATACCAGAACGAATATCATACCGTTTAAACACTCTATTCCTGTTACAACTTGGGAATCAAACAGTTTTAATATGGGACATTATTTGGTCGATAATGCGCAGGAAATTTATGTAGAATTGGGTTACAAACCTATTCGCGGGTTGGACTTGTCGTTTTCGTACATGAATGCTAAAAAAGGCAATGAATACAATTACATACGAGGAGACCATAGAGAAGGTATCAGAAGAGCTATTGCGCAAGAAGTGATGAAAGACATCATTTGGACAAACCAAACTTATTCATTTAAGGCATTATACGAAGTATTCAATAATTGTTATGCCGGAATTAATGTGATATATAGCGATATTCAAGGACATGATGCCAAATCAGAGCCGATTCCGAGCGAAGTACGTCTTGATGCGCAAGGATATTTGGACAGATTCACACCTAATTTCTTTCAAGGAAAAAATTTGACGTTAAACATGATGCTAACAATTGGATTCTAAATTATGAAAAAGATTCAAATGGTTGACTTGAAAAGTCAATACGAAAAAATAAAAAATGAAGTAAACGCAGGCGTTCAAGAAGTTATTGATACTACTACTTTTATTAAAGGCGGAAAAGTAACTGAATTTCAGAAAAATTTGGAAAACTATCTTGGCGTAAAGCACGTAATACCTGTTGGAAACGGCACAGATGCGTTGCAAATAGCGTTGATGGCGTTGGGATTAAAACCTGGCGACGAAGTTATAACACCTACTTTTACCTTTATCGCCACAGCAGAAGTGGTTGCTTTGTTGGGATTAACTCCGATAGTTGTCGATGTCGATTTCGATACATTTAATATTTCCATAGAATCTGTAAAGAAAGCCATTACACCTAAAACCAAGGCGATTGTTCCCGTTCATCTCTTTGGACAAAATGTCGATATGGAAGTACTAATGCAATTGGCGAAAGAATATAACTTATATATCATAGAAGACGCTTGCCAATCTATCGGTTCGGTTTATACTTTTTCTAATGGCAAAAAAATGCAGTCGGGTTGTATCGGCGACATCGGTTGCACTTCGTTTTTTCCGTCAAAAAATCTTGGTTGCTACGGTGATGGCGGTGCGATTTTTACAAATAACGATGAGTTAGCGAAAAAAATGCGTATTATCGCCAATCATGGCATGGAAGTGCGTTATTATCACGACATTGTGGGTGTTAATTCGCGATTGGATAGTATGCAAGCGGCAATTTTAGATGTGAAACTCAAACACTTGAACGATTATATCAAAGCTCGTCAATATGCTGCCGATTATTATGATAATGCATTTAAAAACAATCCGAAAATCATTATTCCAACTCGAACAGCTTCTTCTACACACGTTTTTCATCAATATACCATTAAGTTACAATGGATTGATAGAAATGCACTGCAAAAGAAATTGGAAGAAAAAGGAATTCCGGCGATGATTTATTATCCTATGCCGTTACATTTGCAAAAAGCGTACAAAGATGATAGATATGAAGAAGGAGATTTTCCTGTTGCCGAGCGGCTTTGCGAATGTGTGCTTTCGTTACCGATGCATACGGAGTTAGATAATGAGCAGTTGGAATATATTGTTGAAAGTGTTTATGAGTTTATAGGTTGATAAGTTTATTTGTTTATGGATAGTTATCAGTATTCGTTTGAAAAGTTAGATGTTTGGAAAAATGCTCGTTTATTTGTTATTGATATTTATAAATTGACAAATAAATTTCCAAAAGAAGAACATATTGCTTGACTTCTCAAATAAAAAGAGCTGTCGTTTCTATTGTATCAAATATTGCTGAAAGTACATCTCGAATGTCGTTGAAAGAACAAATCAGATTTATAGAAATTTCATACGGTTCTGCATTGGAAGTTTATTGTCAGTTAATAATTGCATTAGATTTGCAATATATCAACGAAATAGATTTTCAAGAAATGAATGAAAAAATAAAAACTATTACGAAACAACTCAACGCATTAAAAAACAGCCAAACTAAACGACTAAATCAATAAGTTTGTTGATTAGGTTTATTTGTTGATAACTCATAACCCCATAAACTAATCAACATATAAACGAATAAACTATGAATTATCAAGCTCACGAAACAGCAGTAATTGACGAAGGTTGCCAAATAGGCAATAGTACAAAGATATGGCATTTTTCCCATATTATGCCAAACTGTGTGATTGGCGAAAATTGTAATATTGGTCAAAATGTAGTTATTTCGCCCGATGTTGTGTTGGGACGCAATGTGAAAATACAAAACAATGTGTCTGTTTATACAGGTGTTATTTGCGAAGACGATGTTTTTCTTGGTCCTTCGATGGTGTTTACCAATGTGATAAATCCTCGCAGTCATGTTGTTCGTAAAAGCGAATACCTTAAAACTATTGTACGGAAAGGCGCCAGCATAGGTGCAAACGCTACTATTGTATGTGGTAATGAAATAGGGCAATTTGCACTAATCGGCGCCGGTGCTGTTATAACCAAAGAAGTAAAACCGTATGCGCTGATGGTTGGCAATCCTGCTAAGCAAACAGGTTGGGTAAGTGAATATGGACATAAACTAAGTTTTGAAAATGGTATAGCAACATGTCCAGAAACCGGAGAAAAATATAGTTTAGAAGATGGAAAAGTAAGCAAAATTAATTAAGAATAAAGTTATGATAAAATTTGCAGTAATAGGACAAGGACACATTGGCAAACGCCATGCCGAAATGATTAGAAGAGATGCTAATTCGGAATTAGTAGCCGTTTGTGATATTCTTCCCAAAGAAGAAGTAGGATTGGCAGACATAAAAGAGCCTTTTTTCAGTAATATAGACGACTTGTTGAGTGCAGGTCTTGATATTGATGTGGTAAACATCTGTTCGCCAAATGGTTGCCATTTTGAGCAAGCAATGAAATCGTTGAAAGCGAAAAAACATGTCGTACTAGAAAAACCTATCGCATTGACCAAAAAAGATGCAGAGCAAATACTTTTCACGTCGTTAGAAGTATCGCGCCACGTTTTTTGCGTGATGCAAAATCGCTATTCTCCGCCTTCTGTGTGGTTGAAAGAGTTGGTCGACAATAAAACATTGGGTGATATTTTTATGGTAAAACTTGACTGCTACTGGAATCGCGACGACCGTTATTATAAAAAAGGGAATTGGCACGGCGATGCAGAATTAGACGGCGGAACTTTGTTTACTCAATTCTCTCATTTCATAGATATTATGTATTGGCTGTTTGGCGACATTACTAACATTCGTGGAAACTTTGCCGATTTTAACCACAAAAACTTGACCGATTTTGAAGATAGCGGTGTTGTTACATTCGATTTCATCAACGGCGGAATGGGTTGCTTAAATTATTCAACAGCAGTTTGGGACACAAACCTCGAAAGCGCCATCACCATTATTGGTTCAAAAGGAACGGTAAAAGTTGCCGGACAATATATGAACGAAGTAACTTATTGCCATATAAAAGATTATGTAATACCCGAATTAGCGCCATGTAATCCGCCAAACGATTACGGACTTTACAAAGGCTCGGCACAAAACCATCATTATGTGATTGAAAATGTAGTAGAAAAATTGAAGGACAAAGGCTCTATTACCACCAATGTATTAGAAGGCTTAAAAGTAGTAGAAATGATAGAGCGTATTTACGCCGTAAGAGATTCGCAATGGAAAAAAGAGAAATAAAAAGCACTATTGTTTAAAAATACCAAAAACTACAAGTCAAATTCAGCTTGTAGTTTTTTATTTATGTACTTTTGCAAAAAATAAAAACTTGAACACTTCCAACAAACATATTTGGCACATTACTTATCCTATTTTGATGACTTTATTGGCTCAAAATGTGATAAATGTAACCGACACAGCGTTTCTCGGTCGTGTAGGTGAAGTGGAATTGGGCGCATCTGCCATTGGCGGTGTTTTTTTTATAGCCATTTTTATGGTTTGTTTCGGGTTTAGCATGGGAAGCCAAATATTGATTGGCAGACGCAATGGCGAGAAAAATTATTTGGAGATAGGCAAAATTTTCAACAACGGAATACTATTCAGTTTTCTGTTGGCTGTCATTATTTTTATTTTTTCACAATCGCTGATTTCTCCGATACTCGGTGCTATTGTTAAATCCGAAAATATATACACGGCTTCTGTCGAGTATTTGAGTTGGCGGTCTTTTGGTTTTTTCTTTCTTTTTGCAAACGTGATGTTTCGCGCATTGTTTGTTGGCATTACACAGACAAAAGTGCTTTCCGTTTCGGCGTTGATTACTGCTGTTGTGAATATTTTTTTCGATTACGTCTTGATTTTCGGCAAATTCGGATTGCCTGCTATGGGCATAAAAGGTGCAGCGATTGCCTCCGTTATTGCCGAAGGTGCCACCACAATCTACCTTATTCTTTATACACTTAACAAGGTAAACAGACAAAAATACGGTCTTTTTTCTTTCCGAAAAATAGATTTCGAGATCATTAAAAAGACGCTCGATATATCTGTTTACATTATGTTCCAGTATTTTATTTCCGTATCCACATGGTTTCTGTTTTTCATTTTCATTGAACGCACGGGCGAGCGACCGTTGGCGGTTTCCAACATTGTGCGCAGTCTGTATGCTATTCTAATTATACCAGCGAGTGCGCTGGGAACAACTACAAGCACGATGATTAGCAATTTGATAGGCGAGGATAGAAGTGCAGAAGTGTTGCGCTTTCTGAAAAAAGTGATAACAATAAATGCCGTTATATCTATTCCGTTTGTATTATTTACACTTGCTTTTCCCGAGCTGTGCATTAACATTTATACTACCGATGTTGACCTTATTGCTGCTACTGTACCTGTTGTTCGGGTTGTCTCGTTTTCGATATTGGTTTTTGGCACAGGACTTCTGTTGTTTAATTCCGTTTCGGCAACAGGCAATACGCGCATTGCTTTTATTTTTGAATTGGTCGTGTTATTCTTCTATATTTTATACACTTATTTAACAACCATCATACTGAATTCTCCCATCGAAATAGTTTGGATAGCAGAATATGTTTATTGGGGTTTAATAGCTGCTGTGAGCTTTGTATATTTAAAATACGGCAATTGGCGGAAGATAAAAATTTAAAATGACATATTGTCAGAAAACTTTTTTGGCACAAAATATGTTTAAATAAAAACGTAAAAATAAAATTATTAATTTATAAAATATTTTAAAAACATGAACATTAAACCATTAGCAGACAGAGTGCTGGTAAAACCGGCAAATGCAGAAGAAAAAACATCAAGTGGCATTATTATTCCCGATTCGGCAAAAGAAAAACCACTAAAAGGCGAAGTGTTGGCAGTTGGTAACGGCACAAAAGACGAAGATATGGTAGTGAAAAAAGGCGATACAGTTTTGTATGGAAAATACGCCGGAACCGAAATCGAGTTAGATGGCGAAAAATACCTTATCATGCGCCAAAGCGATATTTTAGCAATCATTTAATAGAATAGAAGCGAGAAATGAGAAACGAGTAAAAACACTCATTTCTCACTTCTCACTCCTCATTCCTGAAAAATAAATAATCAAATAAACACATAAACAAAAAAATATGGCAAAAGAAATGAAATTTGAAATCGACGCTCGCGACCAATTAAAAAAAGGCGTTGATGAATTGGCAAATGCAGTAAAAGTAACGTTAGGACCAAAAGGACGTAACGTAATTATTGAGAAAAAATTTGGTGCACCACACATCACAAAAGACGGTGTAACCGTTGCCAAAGAAATAGAATTGGCAGATCCATATCAAAATATGGGCGCGCAAATGTTGAAAGAAGTAGCTTCTAAAACCGGAGATGATGCCGGAGATGGAACAACAACAGCAACAGTTTTGGCGCAATCGATTGTTAGCGTAGGATTGAAAAACGTTACAGCCGGCGCTAATCCAATGGATTTGAAAAGAGGAATCGACAAAGCCGTAGCCAAAGTTGTCGAAAGTTTGAAAAAACAATCACGCGAAGTGGGCGACGACAATAGCAAAATAGAGCAAGTAGCTACTATTTCTGCCAACAACGACAGCAATATCGGTAAACTCATTGCCGATGCAATGAACAAAGTAACCAAAGAAGGCGTTATTACCGTAGAAGAAGCAAAAGGCACCGAAACCACCGTAGAAGTGGTAGAAGGAATGCAGTTCGACCGCGGTTATCTGTCGCCATATTTCGTTACCAATACCGAAAAAATGGAAGTGGAAATGGAAAATCCACACATACTTATCCACGACAAAAAAATATCCAATCTCAAAGAAATACTTCCAATCCTTGAAGCATCTGTACAAACAGGACGTCCATTGTTGATTATTGCCGAAGATATGGACGGCGAAGCATTGGCAACATTGGTGGTGAACCGCTTGCGTGCAGGTTTGAAAATCTGTTCGGTAAAAGCGCCAGGATTTGGCGACCGCCGCAAAGAAATGTTGGAAGACATTGCCGTATTGACAGGTGGCGTGGTAATTTCGGAAGAAAAAGGATTGAAATTAGAAACCACCACGTTGGAAATGCTTGGCAAAGCCGAAAAAATTACCATTAATAAAGACAACACAACTATTGTGAATGGTTCGGGCGAGAAAAATGCCATCGCTTCACGTGTAAATCAAATAAAATCTCAAATTGCCACTACTACTTCCGATTACGACAGAGAAAAATTGCAAGAGCGTTTGGCAAAATTAGCCGGCGGTGTAGCAGTTCTTTATGTTGGCGCGCCGTCTGAGATAGAAATGAAAGAGAAAAAAGACCGTGTTGATGACGCTTTGAGTGCTACTCGTGCTGCTATCGAAGAAGGAATTGTTCCCGGTGGTGGAGTTGCTTACGTTCGTGCCATCGAAGCGTTGGAAAACTTGAAAGGCGACAACGAAGATGAAGAGACCGGTATCGAAATTGTAAAACGCGCTATCGAAGAACCACTTCGTCAAATAGTGGTAAATGCAGGTAAAGAAGGCGCCGTTTACGTTCAAAAAGTAAAAGAAGGAAAAGACGATTTCGGGTACAATGCTCGTACCGATGAATTCGAAAATTTCTTTGCATCGGGTGTAATCGATCCTGCCAAAGTTACTCGCGTAGCGTTAGAAAATGCAGCTTCTATTGCCGGTATGATGTTGACAACAGAATGTATCATTGCCGAAAAGAAAGAAGATAATCCTGCACCGGCTATGCCGCCAATGGGTGGTGGAATGGGCGGAATGATGTAATATCTTCGCAGATATAAAATCAAAGCGCATCGTAAAATTACGGTGCGCTTTTTTAATTGTAAATCACTTAAAATTATACTAAATCAATTACTCGCCAATATTCAACATCATCTTCTAAAAATCCATGATTTGAATGAAAACATTTTTCTCCATTTTGATAGCTGTATTTACCAACAATTTCATTACCTGATTTATCTTTTAACAATAAATTCTTTGAACATTTACAAGATTCGCCAATTAATGGTAACCTGTCATTTACAGAAATCCATTGTTGGGCAAATTCAACTCCGGCACGGAATAAACTAATCACATCTAACATCAATGTCCCATCAATGTTATTTGTTTTAAGAATATGTTCAATGTTCGATTTGTCTAAGTGAATTTTTTCTATTCGTTTCTTAGCTTGATAATCAATTTCCGTTTTCATATTCAATTTTTTAAAGTTTCATAATTTATTTTAAATTGAACAAATAAGATTTTATTAATAATCTATTATTTGTAAATTGTAGAATTCAAATTATAGCGTATCAATTAATTTTCGTTGTTTCATAAAAAACTCTATCCGGCTTTTTTCGTTCGATTTTGAAATCAGAATTGCCGATTTTTTCTTTAATTGCATCCAGTTTCTAAAATTTTCCACCATTATAGGGTCGTTGGTATGAATTTCGTTCTTCGCAAATACATGAACACTGCATTTTTTCAATTCATTGGAATAATAATAACTGTAATTTGTATCAATATTAATATGAGAAATATACAAGCTCACTTCGTTGGAAGTTTCTGGCCAACAGCCTTTTGTTACTACTTCCGACATATAATTCAAAAAGTCATACAAATCCTTTTTGATAAGCTCTTTTTCTTCGTCAGTAATCAAATATATAGAATGAAAATAACGGATGCCGCATACTAAATAGTCAAAAAGCATAAAGTCCCAGATGAAACTTGTATTCGCCACATTTTTTACGGTCGTATGATAGCTGGATAGCCATTCGGTTAATTTTTCCGGATAGAGGATTTGAGAAAATGGTAATACTTTTTCTTTATTGGTATATTGATGTGTCCATTTCAACAGTTGATATTTATCTAAATGTAAAAAACCTGAAGTCAAAGTGCGAGGCAACTTATTGGAAACTTCCAGATATTCCATATCGGGAATATTTTTGAATTTGTTGAGATAAAGTTTTTGTATATCACTCAAATCCTCATTCGAAGGATCAAGATAATCTAATAATTGTGTTTTGAAAATGATTCTTCCGGATTTAATTCCAATAATCTCATCTAAAGAAATATTCCATACAGAAGCAATCTTTGTAAGCTCATGAATTGGGAATGTGATATCTTTACGCAATCTTCTGTACACAGCCTCTCGTTCAATCGACAATAAATCCATTAATTTCTCCGTAAGTTGAGATTTTTTTGGATACTTTTTAAAAAGCGTTTCTATAAAACTATCATACCATAAATTATTATCATTTACCATTTTATACAAATATTTTAATGTAATCATTTAGAGAATATTTTTATGATAAAATGTATTCTCAAAACTTCGTTGAATTTAATAAACTACAAAGCAACTATTGTATTGATAAATTTTAAAGACAAAATCATTGAAAAAAACAAATTTCAATGACTTTTTTAGAGGATTTATTATGGTTGGCAATTGAGAATGTCAATTACAGTCATTTTTTTCAATTTAGTATTCGTATTTGACATTTAAAATTTTCTTCACACACAAAAAATGTTTGTAAAGTAGTTTTATATAAAGTGTATTTTATAAAGTATCGATTAATTCGCGCTGTTTGATAAAAAATTCTATACGCGCTTTTTCGTCCGCTTTTGCAATCTGAACAGCAGCTCTTTTCTTTAATTGCATCCAAGCTACAAAATTTTCTATCATATCAGGGTCTTGAGTGTAAATTTCACTTTTTGCAAAAGCATGAACGCGACATATTTTAAACTCATCTGAATAATAATAATTGTAGTTTGTATCAATACTGATATCAGCGATGTATAGATCCACTTTATTCCCTGTTTCGAGCCAACAGCCTTTTATTGCTACTTCCGACATATAATCCAAAAGTGCATACAAATCTTTTTTAATAAATTCTTTTTCTTCGTTGGTAATCAAATATATGGAATGAAAATATCGGATGTCGCGTATTAAAAATCCAAATATATCGCAGTCCCATACGTATGTTGTATTTGCTACATTTTTTGTGGCTTTGTAATAGTCGGATACTAATATTGCTACTTTATGCGGAAAAAAAACTTTTGAAAACGGCAATATTCTTTTTTCTTCCAAAACAAATTGGTACATCCATTTTAATAGTTGGCATCTGCTTAAATAAGGAAAACCGACAGTTAATGAACGAGGCAGTTTATTGGAAACTTCCATATACCTCATATCGGGAACATTGCATATTTTAATTATGTTATGTATATATTCTATTTGTTCGGGCGGAGGGTCAAGGTAGTTTGATAATTGTACCTTGAACGACACTTGTTCTGAAGCAATCCCCACAATTGCATCCAACGAAATATTCCATTCAGAAGCAATTCTCATAATTTCATTAGCAGGAAACAAAACTTCTTTGCGTAATCTCCTGTATGCAGCTTCACGTTCGATACACAACAAATCCATTAATGCTTGCGCTAATTGAGTTTTTTTTGGATACCGTTCATAAAGAGTATCAACAAAATAATCGTACCACGTATCGGTTGTCATGACATTTTAAAATTTGATTACACAAAGATACAAAGTATTTTTTTAATTGTGAATAGTTTTTATTTAAATTTAATCCCAAAAGGTAAATTCAACATCTTAATGCAACATTATTATGCAAATTTAGGAAAAATATTTATTCTGTTGAAAAAAAACACTCATTTCAAGAGCATCAAAATAACGATTGTGTCGTTTTAAGAGTATTTTTTACACTAAATACACAGATAAAGCGCGGATATTTCATTTTAAAAAAAATGGGTCAAAATACGACATTTTAATATCCGTTTTGTGCGCAAAATGCCTTGTTTGCACTTGGTTTTCACTATACTTTTGCAGGCAAAATCGAATAGCTGACCGGCTTATATAGCTACAAGTTAAAAGTTACT
>Ga0082212_10010565_pt1 | contig 11804 bp, 11 predicted proteins | sample TergutNt197P3_FD_71548 | JGI IMG/M metagenome (GOLD analysis project Ga0082212, IMG submission 71548) | Neocapritermes taracua P3 segment gut microbial communities from Petit-Saut dam, French Guiana - Nt197 P3 | ecosystem: Host-associated > Arthropoda: Insects > Digestive system > Gut ... | reverse complement strand
TTCGCCGATAGCTCAAACCCCCTGTCGGCGGCGTGCTCCCAGATCGATTTTGATTTTTCGCCCGGCCCCGGCTTTGATATCGTATAATCGACCACCGACCCCCTCACATTTCCGACATTTGTGATCAGCCCTTCCTCGCTCGTGCATTGGATGATCTGGTTTTCCGAGAGCATGTCGATCGCCTCTTTTGCCCAGGCTGCGTCCCAGGCCCAGGTCCAACTTATCGCCTTGGCAAAAGGGTCCGCGTCCTTGGCGCCTTTTGCCAGGATGTTGTTGACCTGGGCGACCACCTGGGCGGGGGAGCGCGCCTTGCAGCGCTCGCACTTTATGTTTTTTGGCGAAATGCGCGAGTAGCAGTTTGTGAGATTTTCGGACATGGTGATCGCGATGAACCCCGCGAGCCCCTTCGCCTCGGTGAACAGCTGTTTCATGCCGCTGTAAAGATAATCCTGCACTTCGGGCGAAGAAGTGCAAAGCGCGAACGTATCGTACTCCGGCTCCCCTTTGAGCTGCGGATATCTGTCGAAAAACGCTTTTGGCATGGCCCTGGGCTCGTTTAGATACAAATACACGCCGATATTGTATTTGGCGGCGCGCCCGATCAGTTTTTTGAGGTTGGCTATCCGCTTCTCCCTGCCAAGGGAGAACGAGGGCTCAAAGCCGAAATCGGCGAGCTGATACAGCAGCCCCTGCAGCCAAACGCCGTTCACCCCCAGTTTCGCGTATCGCCGGAGCAGCTCGTCCGGGTACGGATCCAGGCTTTCGTCAAGCAGCGGGTCGCCGAATACCGCGAAATACGAATAGGCGATGCGAAATCCCTCCGTGGTTGGCAAAATAGCGCTTTCGCCCTCATCGGAAGCCGGCCAAAAAAATCCGTCCAAGAAATCAAAGGAATTGTCGCGATCGATGATTTCGCCGTGCCGCGAAGCGATTTCCCCGATTTTTTCGGTTCTGAGTTTTTCGTCCGGCGTCAGCTCCCGATATACATTGTCTTGCTCCGACGGTTTGAAGCCGCCCATTTTGGCCCACATGAAATCGTCCTCTTTTAGTATGAAGGCCAGGCTCTGTTCGTCGATTTCAAGCATTGCCATGATTTGCGCGTATGAGGCGATATGCCAGTTGTTCCTGATGATTGTCAGGTATCCCCGCTTTTTCCACACGGGCTTTGCCTCGAGCCCGGGATTCAGGCCCAATTTTTCGGCCGACCGCCTCAGCTCGGCTTCGGTGCAGTTCAGCGCGGCGGCGATGTTTTTTTGCGGGACGATCCCCCAGTTGCGCCATATGATCGCCTGGAAACCTGCGGGGAACCAAGCGGGCAAAAGCGCTTTTTTATCCGATTTTGGCTGCAAGTGCATCATAAAAATATATTCCTTTCATAAAAATTACAGATAAATTTTAGGAGTGCGAGAAAACAAATGAAGCCGTTCAAAAAAAACAAAAAAGAAGCATATTCGATCATAGTGGGCTGCGGGAGACTTGGGGCAAATCTCGCAAATCAGCTTTCGGAAAAAGGCGAAAGCGTTTTGATAATCGATGCGGCCAAAGAGGCTTTCCGCAAGCTTTCCCCGTCGTTTGCAGGCATCACGCTCGTGGGCGACGCCACATATTTGGGCGTTTTGCACGAGGCGGAAATCGAAAAATCCAGCGCCGTCATCTCCGTGACCAATTACGACAACACCAACATACTGATCGCGCAAGCCGCAAAAGAATTGTTCGGAATCGAGCGCGTCATCGCCCGCCTCTATGACCCGGAGCGGGAATGCGTCTACCGCGAATTCGGCATAGACACGATTTCCCCGGCGGTGCTGTCGATGAAAGAGATCGACAAACTGCTCGGCTTCGAGAGCGGTTCGGAGGAAAACGCGATATGAAGGCGAAGGCGAAGGTATTTCTGATAGGCGGCTTCAACAAAACCAAATTTTTGGCCAATTCCCTGATAAAAAAAGGCTACAGGGTCACAGCGATAAACAGCGACGAGGAAAAGTGCATAGCGCTCGCGAAAATAGACAAATTGACGGTGTTTTCCGGGGACGGCTCGAGGCCGTATGTCTTAGAGGAGGCGAACATACACGGCGCGGATATCGCGATCGCCCTATCGGACAGGGATGACGACAATCTCGTCATATGCGAGCTGTGCAAGAAGAAATACAGCGTCAAAAAAACCGTAGCGATCATATCCGATCCCCAAAAAACGGATTTTTTCTATCGCATGGGCATCGACTCCGTGGTATGCGCCGTATCGGCGGTCGCCTCCGTGATCGAGCAGCAGGCATTTTTGAACGAGATTTCCACCTTGATTTCGGTGGGGGAAACCAACATCAAAATATCGCAGGTGGCGATATCGCCAAACGCCCCCGCAGCGGACAAAAAGCTCAAGGAGATAAACCTGCCAAGGCAGGTGGTCGTCGGATGCGTGCTGCGCGGGGATGCGAGCATCGTCCCGCGCGGCGACACGGATATCCGGCCCGGGGACGTATTGATACTGATATCATCGGACGAGCACGAAATGCCGGCCATACGCAAACTTACGGGCGGGTGACAAAAGATGAGAAAGTTTTTGTCGGTTTTATCGGGAGGCAGCAATTACGGGAAGCTCATTTTGCTCGTGGGGGCGCTTGTCGGCGTCCCGGCGCTTGTTCTGCCTTTTTATCCCGATGAGATGAAATATATGCCTTCGTTTTTGGCGCCGATGGTTTTTTCGCTGCTGCTTGGCTTTTTCATATGCGCGAGAACCTCCCGGCGCGAAAGGACAATAATAACCGGCTGGCAATCGCCCATGCAGCGCGGGAGCCTGGTCATTTTATTTGTCTGGTGCTACAGTTTCCTGATGGGCGCGCTGCCGTTTTTTATCTCCGGGAAGCTCGGTTTCCTGCACGCCCTGTTCGAAGCGGTGAACGGCTGGACCACCGCCGGGTTCACGATGGTCGAGGTCGAGAGTATGCCGCATATATTTTTGTTCCACCGCAGCTTCATGCAGTACTGCGGAGGGCTTGGCTTCGTTTTGGTGATGGTCATGATAGTGCACGGCAGACAGTCCACGGCCATGTACGGCGCAGAAGGGCATGCCGACAGGCCGAGGCCCAGCATCAAAAAAACGGCGCGGGCGATTTTCGGCATATACAGCGCGATTTTTTTGGCGGGCGCGCTGGCTTACCGCGTGTTCGGCATGGATGGCTTCGACGCCGTATGCCACTCGATGTCCGCGCTGTCCACAGCGGGCTTCACCACCCAAGCGGAGGGCATCGGCTCATATGGCAGCCTTGCAATCGAGATGACGACGGTGGCGCTGATGCTGGCGGGGGCCTCGAATTTCGCCGTGCTCTTGCTTTTGGCCCAAGGGAAAATACGCCGCGTTTTCCGCGTGACCGAAATACGCTTCATGTTCGCCCTTTTGGCGCTGTTCGTGCCGCTTTGCGCGTTTGGCCTGGCGGCCGGGGCCCAAATGGGGTTCGGGGAGAGTTTCCGCCACGCGCTGTTCGGGGTGGTGGCGATATTGTCGACTACGGGCTATTACGGCGCGGTGAGCTACGCTTCCTGGCCGCCGTTCGCGCTGGGCCTGCTTTTTTTGCTCATGATAATCGGGGGCAGCTCCGGTTCGACCTCGGGCGGCATCAAACTCTCGAGGACTTACTTTCTGCTCAGGACAACCCGCGAAAACATAATATCGCGGCTCTCGCCCTCCATCCGGAGGAGCGTGCCCTCATACCACACGGTCCGGGGCAGGGCGCCGCTCGACGACGCCCTCATGGCGGACACTTTCGGGTTTGTCGTATGCTATATTGGGGTGTTTTTCGCGGGCGCGCTCGCGCTCACGCTTACAGCCGGCTGTTCGCTGTTCGACGCGATGTTCGAGTTCGCCGCTGTGCTGGGCACTGTGGGGATAACGACCGGCATAACCCATACCGGCGCAAGCGCCGCCACTCTGATCGTGGAAATGGCAGGCATGGTGTTAGGCAGGCTGGAGGTTTTGGTCGTGTTTTTCGGTTTGCATTCGGCGCTTGGCGCAATCGGCAAAAAGCTCCGCCGGTAGCTCAATAACAGGCGGGTTTTAGCGTCCATGCCTGAAGTTTCGCCATTTGGACGGTATTGTACGCTTTGAAATCTTTTGCGAACAGCCATTTCCAATCGACATTGCCATTTACATATTTCTCCGCCGCCAGCCCGCCTTCTATCGCCCCGACTGCGTCGTCTTCGCCGAGGCCCATGGAGATGGCCGACGCGAGCGTGCAGAACATATCGACCGGGTTGAGGGCGCCGTTATCGAGCTTGTATAAATCCGGAAGCTGTCTGTATCCGAACACTTTGTCATATTGCTCTTCGAACGCCTTTGCCATATCGCATATTTTTACGGCCCCGCCCACATCCGATTTCCGGTTTTTCTCGGGCCCGTATGAGAGAACCGGGGTCAGATGTTTCTTGTTCGCATATTTTGCCATAAGCGACAAAAGTTCCGACGGGGCATGCCAGTTCCCGCCGATTTTGGCGAAATTCACTTGATTTCCGACGCCGCCGGCAAAATTTTCTATCTGTTCGCGCTTTATGTTCGCATTGCTTCTTATCTCGTGATTTGCCGCCTGCGACGCGGTTATATATTCCACGTTCTCTTTTGTCAGCGTATAGTCGATGAAGCTGCCCAGCATATCCACGCGCCTCTGCATTTCGGATTCGCCCCTGAGCGGGGCTGGCCGCCAGTCCGGTCTGGGCGTGTTTTTGCCGTCTGCGAAATTTATTCCGTCCCAAAATTTCGTGCCCGAAAATTCGCAGGGGTGATAATATATGCTGACAAGCAGCGTCTTTTCGTAATCCGCTTCCGCGCACAGCCTGTCGAACCGCTCCGCTGCTTCTTCGACGCCGTCTTTTTTGTCCAAATCCACGCGCATCGTCTCGTGCAGGCGCGTGAGGTTGAGCAGTCCCCCGTACCAAAACGGCTTTCCGTTCAGGTCGATTATGTCGTGGGAATCCAGATATGTCGGTATGCCCCATTTTCTCAGCGCGGGAAAGCATTGCGGGGCCCACGAGGCCCCCGGCTGCCCGTAGCTTGTGGAGCATTGCCCGGCTATGTCCGTCAAATCCGACAGCCCCTTTTCCTCCTGTCTCGAAAACTCCTCGGCCCCGTCGGCAAATCCGTAATTCTCCAGATATTCGGTCATGGTGGGGTGGCGGCTGTGGTTGTCCGTGTGGTAGCAGATCTCATGGTTGGCAAATTTGCCTATTATGTCGAACCTTCCTCTGTTTCTCAGCGCCCTCGCCTTGTCCGCCACGATTTTCAGAGAAGAGGCCACGCCCCTTTTGTCCATCATGTCGATAAGCCTGTCGAGCGCCTCGTCCGCCTCCGGGGTTATGTAATCCTCCACGTCGTACCAAAGCATGATTTTTATTTGCATTTTGCAGATCCTCCTTCGCGTATTTTTGCAATATATGAATATTATATGCCAAAAGCCGTCGTATGTCAATGCAATTGCGGCAAAATTTTCACTTGACTTTTTGTTCGCGGGGTGATATAATGGAAATGGAAAAACAGACAAAAAAATTCGCGATCGGAGCGATAAGATGTTTAAAGCGGATTACCACGTGCATTCCTGCAAATCGTTTGACGCCGATCCCGGGGCGGACATTTTGGGGATATGCCGGGCTTCTCTGGAACTGGGGCTCGACGAGGTCGCGCTGTGCGAGCATTACGATGTGAACTGGGTGGCCATCGGGCAAAACCCCGAAGTCGATTTTTCGGACAGCCGAAGCCAAATCGAGGCCGCGAAAACGCGGCTTGGGGGCAAAGGGAAAAATACCCGGTTTCTGCTGGGCATAGAATTGGGCCAGCCCCACCAGTGCCCCGAAAAGGCGGCCGAGGTTTTGAAGAAAAACGATTTTGACTTTGTTTTGTGCGCCCTGCACAACGCCGCGGGCGAGCAGGATTTCTACTACATAGACTACGAAAACACGAGTATCCCGCATTTGATCGGAATGTTCGAACGATACACGGAAGAGCTGTGCGAGCTGGCGAACTGGGGCAGCTTCCACGCCCTGGCGCACATCACCTATCCGGTGAGGTATTTTTTCCGCCACAACATACATATCCAAATGGACAAATACGACGATCTGTACCTGAAGCTTTTTCGGATAATCATAAGCCGGGGCATAGCGCTCGAACTGAACGCATCCGGGCTGAGAAAGCCGATAAACCAGCCCAGCCCGGCCTATGAGCTTATGAAGCTGTACAAAAAAGCGGGCGGGGAACTGGTCACAGTGGGCTCCGACGCGCACAACATAGCGGATATTTTCGCCAAAATGCCGCAAGCCTGCGAACGGCTGCGCGAGCTTGGCTTTGGATATATAACCGCAGTCGAAAACAAAAAACTGGTGCAAAAAAAGTTGGGGTGAAGTGAAAATGACGCACATATCGAAAGAAATCCTCGAAAGACTGGAGCGCGACTGCCGCATCTCCCACGGCAATCTGGCTCTTATGCTGGCCAAGGAGGAAGGGGAAATCAAGGCGATAATAGAGGGGCTCGAAAGGGAGAGGGTGATACTCGGGTACAAGGCGGCCATCGATTGGGACAAAACCGACAAGGAATACGTGACCGCGCTTATCGAGCTCAAAGTCGTGCCGCAGCGCGACGGGGGGTTTGACAAAATCGCCGAAAAAATCTATACCTATGAAGAAGTGCAGACAACGTACCTGATGAGCGGGGGATTTGACCTCGCCTTGATTTTGGAGGGCAGGACGATGCGCGAGGTCGCGTATTTCGTGGCGGAGAAAATCGCGGTGATGGAAGGCATAATTTCGACCGCCACGCACTTTGTTTTGCGCAAATACAAAGAAAAAGGAGTCATATATTCTCTCGGCGAACACGCGGACACGAGAGTCAATATGCTTTGATGATGCACAAATGATCGATTATGATAAGTTTTTGTCGCCGAGGGCCGCATCCATACAAAAATCCGGCATAAGGAAATTTTTTGCCGTCGCGGACGAAATGAAAGATGTCACGAACCTCACCGTCGGCGAGCCGGATTTCGTCACCCCGAGGCACATACGCGAAGAGGCGATAGAATCGCTGAAAAAAGGCTTGACCCATTACGGCGCGAACAACGGGATTTTTGAATTGCGCTCCGAAATAGACAGATATTTAAAAAGGCGTTTCGATTTGGGCTATGACCCGAAAAGCGAGATCATCGTCACGGTGGGGGGCAGCGAGGCGATCGATTTGGCGATTCGGGCGCTGCTTTCCCCGGGCGACGAGGCGATAATCCCGCTGCCCGCCTTTGTGTGCTACGCCCCGCTGATCTCGCTCGCCGGGGCCACCCCGGTGACCATACGCACGAAAATGAAACACAGCTTCAAGCTGACGCCGGAGGATCTGAGCGCCGCGATAACCGATAAGACAAAATTATTGATATTGCCGTTTCCCAACAACCCGACCGGGGCGGTGATGGAAAGAGGCGAGCTTGAACAGATCGCGAAAATCGCGAAAGAGGCCGACATATTGGTTTTGTCCGACGAGGTATACGGCGAGCTGTCATACGGATTTGCCCACACGCCAACCGCCGCCTTGCCGGATATGCGCGAGAGGACGATACTCGTCAACGGCTTCTCCAAAACATACGCGATGACCGGCTGGCGCCTTGGCTATGCGTGCGCCCCTGAGCCGATATTGTCGCAGATGGCCAAAATTCATCAGTACGGCATAATGTGCGCGCCGAGAACGAGCCAGGAGGCGGGCATAAAGGCGCTGCGCGACGGGGATGGCGACATAGAGTACATGAGAAACGAATACGACGGCAGGAGAAAGATAATCTACAGCGGCCTGAAACAGATCGGCTTGGATTGCTTCGAGCCCAAAGGCGCCTTCTATATCTTCCCTTCAATCGAAAAATTCGGGCTTTCGAGCTACGAATTCTGCGAGCGGCTTCTATGCGAGGAGAAAGTCGCGGTCGTGCCGGGGAGCGCGTTCGGCGAAGCGGGCGAGGGGTTTATTAGGATCTGCTATGCGTATTCGGTTTCGCATATCGCCAAGGCGCTTGAAAAAATCGAAAAATTCACAAGAAAGCTGAAAATGGGATTATGACGGTGCAAAAAAAGGCGTATGCGAAGATAAACCTGTTTTTGAGGATATTGGGCAAGCGCGAGGACGGCTATCACAACATCTCCACGATAATGCAGAGGATATCGCTTGCCGACGAGGTGAAAATAACTGTCGCGCCCGGCGAAAAAAGAATAACTGTCCGCTGTTCGGACAAAAGCCTCGAAAACGAACAAAACACGGCATACAGGGCGGCGGAGCTGTTTTTGGAGCGCGCGAAAATTCCGGCGCGAGTCGAGCTCGAAATCGAAAAAAAAATCCCCGCCCGGGCCGGCCTCGGGGGGGGCAGCTCGGATGCGGCCTCGGTGCTTTCGGGGCTCCACGAATGCTATCCCGCGCTGCCCGAGCGGGAGCTTTTTGACATCGCGGCAAGAGTGGGCGCGGATGTGCCGTTTTTTTTGAAAAACGTGAGCTGCGCGCTCTGCGAGGGCATCGGGGAGATAGTCGATCCGGTGCGCGCGGATAAAAATAAGTTTTGCCTGGTCGCAAAGCCCTCTTTTGAAACATCGACAAAGAAAGCTTATGAAGACTGGGACAGATATGTCAAAAATCGCGAAGGGGAAAAAAGCGGGGGTTCCGAAATTTTTAAAATCACCGCCAACGATTTCGCAAGGCTCGCATTCAAGCAAAACGCAGACATAAAAAAAATACACAAATTTATCATGGATTCAGACGCGAAGCCCGCCGGGCTCTGCGGCAGCGGCTCAGCGCTGTTTGGCGTTTTCGGCGATTTGGCCTCGGCGCAAAAATGCGGGAGCGAACTGGCGAGGCAAAATCCAAATCTGGAATTTTGCGGCGTATTTGAATTTGTGTGAGGCCGGGAGGAAAAGTCAAATGGACGATTTGAAAAAGCAGATAAACGACCAAAAAAGACAGAAAAATGCCCTGATACTTTCGCACTACTATCAGGGCTTGGACATACAGCTGATCGCCGACCATGTGGGCGATTCGTTCGAGCTCTCAAAACGCGCGAAAAACGCGAATGAGGAGCTTGTGGTGTTCTGCGGGGTGAAATTCATGGCCGAGAGCGCCAAACTGCTCTCGCCGCATAAAACGGTGCTGCTGCCCAATCCGCAAGCGGGCTGCCCCATGGCCGACATGGTGAATCCCGAAACCGTGAAGCGGCTCAAAAAACAGCACCCGAACGCCGCGGTGATGTGCTATGTGAACTCCTCCGCCGAAACAAAGGCGGAGTGCGACGTCTGCTGCACCTCGTCAAACGCGGTGGCAATAGCCAAAAAAATCGACGCGGACGAAATCATTTTCGTTCCGGACAAAAACCTCGGAGCTTATGTGGCGGGCTTCGTCCCGGAAAAGAAATTTGTGTTCATGGAGGGCTGGTGCCCCATCCACAAAAACATAACAAAAGAGCAAGCTCTCGCGAAAAAAAAGGAGTTTCCAAAAGCGAAACTCGCCGTGCACCCCGAATGCGAACCGGAGGTCGCGGCGCTCGCGGATTTTGCGGGCTCGACCTCGCAGATACTCGAATACTGCGAAAACAGCGGACACGGCGAGTTTATCATCGGCACGGAGCGCGGGGTGGCGGAGCGGCTGAAATTTTATCAGCCGCACAAAAAATACCATATGCTAAATCCGGGTCTGGTTTGCGCCGACATGAAAAAGACTTCTCTCGGGGATGTCTATGAATGCCTGGCAAGCGAGAGCGGCGGGCATGGGGTCGATCTGCCGGAGGATATGATACAGAGGGCGAATCTGCCACTCGAAAGAATGCTTGAGCTAGGGCAGTGCTAATGTTGCGCGGGCCAGATTTTGTCGAAGGATTGTTTTACCAGCGCCATCTTTTCGCCGTCGTCGCCCATCGCGGCCAAAACAGGGGAAAACGGCTCCGCCATCACGGGCCCGTCGTAGCCGATTTTCGCGAGGCCGTCCATGAAAAACCCGATGTCGAGCAGGCCGGTTTCGCCGGGAAGCGCCCTCGGGCTGTCGGGAAGCTCGTCGCGGTCGCCTTCGGGGGCGTCGTTTATGTGCACGTTCACTATGTATTTCTGGTCGCCGATCACCCTAAACAGATCCTCGCTTCCGCCGCTCATGTACCAGTGCCAGCAGTCCAACAGCAGCCCGCAGTTGTCCCCGCAGGCTGCGGCGAGCTCGAGCATTCCCTTCGCGGTATGGATAAAGGGGTATTTGCCTTTTTTTAGAAGGCTCTTTGTGCCGATGAATTCAAAGCCGAGCCGTATGCCAAACTCCCCGAGTATTTTTGCGAAAGGGGACAGGCGCTCCACGTGAAACTCGAAATTTTTTTCGAAGTCCAAAGCGTCGCTGAAATTGGGGAGCCATATGCAGCAGCGGCCGACGCCCGCCTCGCCCATGATTTTGGCTTGGGCGGGCATTTGTTCAATGCCTTTTTTCCAGTCCTGCTCGCTTGCCATGATGGGGTGCAGCGGAAGCCCGAAGCCGGATATGGCTGCTCCGTGCTCGGAAAGCAGCTCCAAAACCCGGTTTGGCCCGTACTCCGAAATTTGGTGCGGGGAGGCCTCGATTCCTTTGAACCCGTAGTTTTTCGCCATTTTCACGGCGGCTTCCAAACCCGCCCCGGGGTTCACGTTCACTGCGCCGAAACTGACTGATCGATACATATATATCCTCCTTAAAAATAATTATTTATGTGATCCCGCCCGGTATGGATAGCACGGCGCGGGATTGAATTTGTGCCGCGTGTTTTCATGCATTTTTTTTATTCTCTCCATCATTTCGGCGTCTTTTGGATCATAGGCGCCCGTCCTGATGAATTTGTCGAGGGCGGCGTAGGTGATTTTCATGTTTTCCTCGTCGGAGAGCCCGCTTATGCCGTCCGCCGGGGTTTTGCGCACCAATTCGCGGGGCAGGCCCAGCTGCTCGCCGATTGATATCACCTCTGTTTTTGTGAAATTTGCGATCGGGTTGAAGTCGTAGGCCATATCCACGCCCCATTTGGTGCAGTATCCCACATATCCCTCCGAGAGGTTCCCCGCTCCCGCCACCCTGTAATTCAGGCTCTGGCCGAGCGCGTATACGGCGGCTGTGCGAAGCCTGGGCACCAGATTGATCGCGGCCTGCCGCGTCAGGGGCTGCGCCGAATCCGATACCGCCCGGATTGTGGCTTCGTAGGCCCCGGCGATATTTATTTCGTTACGCTCAATCCCCAAAATGCCGCATATTTTATATGCGTCCGCGATGTCGGGCTGAGACCCGTTTGGCATCAGCGCCCCCCGCACCCTGTCTGCGCCCAGCGCCTCGCAGCAAAGCTTGGCGACCACCGACGAATCGGCCCCGCCCGATATGCCCAAGACGGCGCCGCCGGCATCCCCGCTTTGGTTTTCAAACCAGTATGCGATCCATTTTACCGCGTTTTCGGCTTCCGCCGCCGCGTCGAAATCATATGTAGCGTCCATCAAAAGCCCCCTTTGTTTTAATTGTAGTACAGGTCGTCGGAGGGAAATTCCGGCGTGCAGGTGAGATTTACCCCCAATTTTTTGAGCGTGCCCGCATCGGCCTTGGATGCTATGTGCGAAGAATGCGCGTCGCAGCCTTTCAGCTCCCGGAGTTTTGTCAGGCACTTTTCGGCCGAGGGGTTGGTGGCCGCGCAGATGCCAAGTGCGCTTAGCACCTCCCCGAGGCCGAGCAGCGGGTTTTTGTCGTGCAGGATTTTTTCCTTGAGCGTCATCATGGGCTCCAATACGGCGGGGACGATGAGGGGGATGTCGGCGGGGGTCCCCGCCCGAC
>Ga0082212_10010564_pt1 | contig 11804 bp, 8 predicted proteins | sample TergutNt197P3_FD_71548 | JGI IMG/M metagenome (GOLD analysis project Ga0082212, IMG submission 71548) | Neocapritermes taracua P3 segment gut microbial communities from Petit-Saut dam, French Guiana - Nt197 P3 | ecosystem: Host-associated > Arthropoda: Insects > Digestive system > Gut ... | reverse complement strand
GGCAAATTGGCAGCGTAGAAGTGCCGCAACAAGCGTTTATGAACGTGTTGAAGCTGGACGAAGATTAGACCGTGCGCCCGGCCGGGGCCATCCCGGGGCGTTATTAGACTTGTAGCGAAACAAGAAAGGGTCAAGCCCAAGACATGCCAGAATCGTCATTGCGGACTTGATCCGCAATCTATTTCTCTTCTTGATCAACGCCAAAGTCTGCGTTTATCATATCCATACGATGCTTTTCACATTTCGACGCAGTCGATGTAAAAATTGCGGACCAAGTCCGCAATGACGCTATTGACGTGTCTTGGGTTTTCTCTTTTCTTGTTTCGCTACAACTCTATTGCGAGTGCAACCAAAATGTGCGGGAATTTTATGAGCATGTCTGCAATGTACAGATGCATGAAAATGGATGTTGAGTAGGCGGGAATAGGCTACAGATTACGGAAATTGCATCCTTATCTATGAAAGGAACCCACTGTCATGTCCCCAGACCCCACCGGCATTTACATCCACATCCCCTTCTGCGCTACCAAATGCGCCTACTGCGACTTCTTGTCTTTTGCTGTTAATTCTGATAACTGCGACGGTGCAACAGCCCATATGGAAGCCTACGTGGACGCGCTGCTTAGGGAAATGGAAAAATACACCTCACCGGGGAAAATAGACACCGTATACTTTGGTGGCGGCACGCCCACAGCGTTGCCGCCCCATTTGTTATGCAAAATTTTAACTGCCGTGGGGCGCTTCCCCTTGACGGCGGATGTGGAAATAACCATAGAAGCCAATCCGGGTACTCTTACCCCGGAATATCTGCAAGCCTTAAAAAATGGGCGCTGTGTGTCGCAAGCAATGTACCAACAATTCACCCCTGCCACCTGCCAACTGTGCGTCCCCACACCCCCCGTAGGGGCGCACAGTGTGCGCCCGCATCTACTTCCACTAGCCTCCTCCCCCAACCGCCTAAGCCTAGGCCTGCAAACCACCCAACCACACCTACTAACCGCCATAAACCGCACCCACACCATGGGCGACTTCTTACAAAACTACCACGCCGCCCGTCAGGCCGGGTTCACCAACATCAACATAGACCTTATGTTTGCCCTCCCCGGCCAAACTCTTGACGACTGGGCCGACATCCTGGACACCATCATCGCCCTAGCCCCCCAGCACATATCCGCCTACAGCCTTACCCCGGCGGAAAACACCCCATTGTGGGACGCCTTGGACAGCGGGCAAATCTGTCTTCCCAGCGAGGAAACCGACCGGGCCATGTACCACCTGGCAATAAAGCGCTTAACCGAGGCCGGCTACACCCATTACGAGTTATCCAACTTTGCCAAGCCGGGCTTTGAAAGCCGCCACAACGTAAACTGCTGGCGTCGCGTACCCTACCGCGCCTTTGGTCTAGGCGCCCATTCCTTTGACGGCGCCAGGCGCTGGCACAACGCACAAGACATGGCCGCGTACCTGGCCGGCGACGTCGCCCCCCAAGATGTGGAAGTCCTGACCCCTGCCGACGTAGACGCGGAAACCATGATACTAGGCCTGCGCCTGCTGCAAGGCGTCCCGGAAAAGGATGTGCCAGCGAGATACGAAAATACCGTCGCGGCGCAAATAAAAAAAGGGCTGCTAACTCATGAAAATGGCTGCGTTCGCCTAACATCCCTTGGCCTGGACTTGGCCAACCAAGTGTTTGAGGCGTTTTTATAAAGCCGTGTTGCTTTTGCGCCCCGCCACAGATGCTGTGCACAACAAAAAACGGAGGCACCCATGGACATCACAATCTTTACCGGCGAGGACTACAAAAACCTGCCCTTCAAAGTCCTAAAGCAAGCGGCCTATGTGCGCTGGGAAACCATTGGCCGCAAGTATGTAGAACGGGATGTTAAATTTCTGCGAAGCAACCCGCCTTGCTTTGCAGACTTGGTGTCGTTTTACCTGTTTGCTCAAGTCAATGGCAGGGTGGTGGGCTTTGCCCAATTTTTCCAAGACAAAAATGATGCTGCCACGTGGTTTTATGGGGACTTGGAAGTGTTGCAAAAATACAGGCGCAACGGCATTGCCTGCCAAATGCTAACCCATGCCTTTGGTGTGCTGGAAAAGAAACAGGCCGCCAAGCTCCTGACATTTGTAAACCGTTGGAACGAGCCCTCTGTTAAACTGCACGAAAAGCTGGGTTTTGCTCTGGCCAAAGACCAAAGCGTAGACAATCCTTATGCCGGCGCGGATATGGCGGTGTATGAGTATGGCATATCACATCTTGACAGCATGTGATATATCGCATATAATGAGAATGTCTGGCGGTGGTGAGAGGATGAACGTGAATGCAAAATCAAGCGTTTGAAATAATATTTTATGACAAACCCGATGGGACCCGTCCAGCCAAAGCGTTTATACTAAGCTTGCCGCCTAAAATGAGAGCAAAGACTTTTCGACTGGTGGATATGTTAGAAACCAATGGGCCAGACTTGCGCGAGCCTTACTCTAAGCATCTTTCAGATGGTATTTTTGAGCTAAGGGCGCAAGTGGGGACAGATCTGTCCCGCGTGTTTTATTTTTTCATGGTGGGTAAGAAGGCCGTTTTGACACATGGAATGACAAAGAAAACCCAGAAAACGCCCCCTGCGGAAATTGAACGGGCCAAACAATACAAAGCCGAATATGTAAGCAGAGAGGAGAATCAGCATGAATGAATGGAAACAATTGTTGGAAGAGCAGCTTAAAGACCCGGAAATCCGCGCCGAATGGGATGCGTTGGAGCCAGAATTTGCCATTATCCAAGCTTTGATAGATGCCAGAAAAGCCTCTGGGCTAACGCAAAAACAATTATCAGAGCTAACGGGCATCACGCAAGGGGACATAAGCAGGTTGGAAAACGGAAACGGAAACCCTTCCCTTAACACCCTAAAGCGGCTTGCGATGGCCACTGGAACCACATTAAAAATTGAGTTTGTCCCCACTAAATCTAATATTGCTGTGTAGCATCACCATTTAACAGTGGCTCTTGTATGTGACAAGGGCCACTTTCTTATATCGCAAGCATCCCCATCACCCGCAGTACATAAATAAACGCCGTCAACGTCACCGCCGACATAATAGTAGAAAACACCACAATGGTGCCGGCCACGTACGTATCCCCGCCCATTTGCGCCGCCATGGCGTAGCCCACTACGGCAGACGGCACGCCAAACAGCATGACAATGACCGCCAGGTCGTAATCCCTAAACCCAAGGGCCACCGCCAGAATAATCATGATAAAAGGCATCACGGCCACCTTAATCACGCTGCCAATCATGGCGTACTTAAACTTGGCGTCAAAACCATGAAACACCATGCCGCCGCCCAGGCACAACAGCGCCAGGGGCGTGGCCAAGTTGGCCGTGGTGTTAATGGCCCCTTCTATCATAATGGGCAGTGGCAGCTCAAACACCGCCAACACAATGCCAATGGCTATCATTATATTGGAAGGGTTTTTAATCACCGCCCAAATCACCTTAAGCGGCCCCACCTTTTCCTCGGTGCATGGGGCCAAGGCCATGATGGAAAACACATTAAAAAACGGCACCACAAAAACCACCACCAGCGCCGCCCGGGCCATGCCTTCGGCGCCGGCCAGGTTAAGGATGAGGGGGGTGCCTAAAAGGGCAAAGCTGCCCCGGTACGCCCCCTGAGCAAAGGAGGCCAGCACGGCTTTCTCTTTCAAAAAAATAGCGGACACACCCCAAATAATGAAGAATGCCGCCACCGAGCCGGACAATGTAAAAATGATGAACCTCGCGTCCATAAACGCGCCAATTTCTGTGCTGTAAACGCCCCTAAACAAAAGCGCCGGCAGCCCTATGTAATACACAATTTTGTTGCCGCTGGCCAAAAAGCCAGAGGTGATAATGTCCCGTTTTTTAAGCGCATAGCCCAAAAACATGACCACAAACACCGGCACTACCACATTCAAACTAAACAGAAAATTGTCTAACATTTTGGCCCTCCTACCGGCATATACATGAAAGCAGTGTGAAACATTTGCGCCGCCAAAGGCGCAGGATTAACACATTGGTGATGGGGGATGCAAATGAGAAAAAAATTGTTGAAACAGCGCATGGCACTTTCGCTGATGTTGCTTTGCGGGGCCACCTTGTTTTTGTGGGCAGAAGCGCGCCTGGCGCAAATGCCGGTACCGTTATGGATCGTTGACGACACAATAAAAATACCCAGCGCGCAACCGGTAAAAACAGTGGAAGAACCTACCGCAGAGCCTATAGCCGTCATGGATACACAGGACGCGCCATGGATGCCATCGCCGCCCCATGCGCCGCCGGCCCTGTTGCCCCTGTCACAAGAAGCCATAGATAACCTGGCCAATTTTAACTACCTTACCAGTCGCATCTTTTTAGTAGACCCGGAGACTATTTTACTCCCATCTGACATAGATGTCCACAGTTTTTTATCTGCGGACCTAACCATAGACACGGCGGTAGAAGGGCCAAAGGTGCTTATTTTCCACACCCATTCTACAGAAATGTTTGTGGACAGCGACCCGGCTTACCCCATGACAGGGATTATGGGCGTTGGCGCGTACCTGGCCCAAGTGCTTACAACCCGGCATGGCATAGAAACCCTGCACCACACAGAGCATTTTGACATGTTGGACGGCGTAAGCCACCGGCCCGGTTCGTACGAACGTATGGAACCGGCCATCCGCCATATACTAGAAGCAAACCCATCCATACAGGTGGTGATAGACTTGCACCGTGATGGCGTGGGCCCAAACGCGCCGGCCTTCATACATTATATAGAAGATACGCCCACGGCGCAAATTATGTTTTTTAACGGCCTAAGCCGGCAAAATAGGAATGGACAAGCCGTAAACATAGACCGTTTGCCCAACCCTTACCAGCGGGAAAACTTAAACTTTAGCTTCCGCTTGCAACTTGCCGCAAATCAACTATATCCGGGCCTGGCCAGGCGTATATATCTGCGTGCTTTTAGGTATAGCTTGCATATGATGCCCCTAAGCACGTTGGTGGAGGTGGGCAACCAACACAACACGCAGCAGCAGGCTAAAAGTGCCATGTACCCCCTGGCCAATATTGTTGCCGCCGTGGTGCTTGGCAATGGAAAGTAGCCCGGTTTTGTCAAATATGTTAAATGCAAGTTTGGGAACGTGTATGAGTTTGGCGGTGCATGTCGGACAAATTGCGGATATTTGACAGCTCGTTGAAGGAAAAACATTGACATCGGCAGCCAAAAGTGTTATAATGAATAGCAAAAACCAAAAAAATATCACCTGTGACACTTTGCCACCCGCTAGGAAATTGCGCTTTTCGCCGGTAGGAAACCTGCCAAAGGCTGCCGGAAGCGATAAGGCCGTTTTCTTGATTGCTATTTGTGGCAACATATGTGCTGAATTGCAAGATGCGCGGTATGTTTTCCTACGGCAAGGGTGGCAAGGTCGCAAAGTTACAGTGATAACAAACGATAAAGGGGTGTTGGAAATGCGTAAACATACACAAAGCACGACGAAGCGCATATTTTCCTTGTTGCTGGCATTGGTATTGCTGGTATGGTCTGTTCATTTGCCTGTGATGGCAGCGGCGGTAGATTACGATGTGGAACATGACGGCACATACCAACAAGAACCAACGGACTATCCTGTGCCAGACGAAGAAGATATTGCAGAAGAACCAACAGAAACATATGAAGAGGAGCCGGGAGAAGGCGCAGCCGGCCAGTACCAGCCGGCCAGCAACTATCCGCTGGCCATCATGCCTTTCTCCTTAGCAAGCGGCGGTACGGTTGATGCCGGCGCCGTGGTTTATGTGACGGAAGATATTATAGGCGATGTGGTGGTCAACGGCACACTTATCTTTAATGGCAATTACACCATTACCGGGCTGGTGACCGTCAATAACGGCGGTGCTTTTTACATGTCTGCTGGCACCATTACAGGGGCGGAGAGCCGGGGCGTGACAGTCACCGGCGCCAATGCTGTTTTTAACATGTCCGGCGGCACCATTACAGGCAACAGGAGCGTGGGCGCCAATGGCGGCGGCGTGTCTGTGGCCGGTGGCGCAAGCTTTGTTATGAGCGGTAGCGCCGTTATTACAGGCAACCAGGCCATAGGCACCTTCAACGGCGCCACCGGTGGCGGCAGCGGCGGCGGCGTGCGGCTTCTTGGCGCGTCTAGCTCTTTTGTCATGACCGGTGGCGAAATAAGCCATAACCACGCTCTGGGTACCGGCAGCGGCGGCGGCGTTCAGCTAGAGCCCGGCACCTACTTCCGTATGGAAGGCGGCGCGATTCATGACAACAGGGCCGGCACCACTGGCGGCGGCGTCATTGCTTACAACGCCAGGTTTACTTTACTAAGCGGCGATATTCACGACAACCAAGCCAGGACCCTTGGGGGCGCCGTGCGTTTGGTTAACAACTCTGTATTTAACATGTACGGCGGCCGCCTTTTTAATAACCACGCGCAAGAAAATGACGCTGGCGGCATTAGCATCAACGGTGCCACCGCAACCATGCGCGGCGGCGATATTTTTAACAATACCACAGCCGGGGACGGCGGCGGCGTAGACTTAAGAAGCTCTAACAGTACCTTCTACTTTTATGGCGGCACCATAGGCCATGATGACCCGGCCCTTGGCAACAAAGCCAGAGACGGCGCAGGCGTTAGGATAACTGCCCGCGCAAGCTTTATCATACCGCCGGGCAGCACTGGCCGCATTGTTGGCAACACCGCCACCAGAAACGGCGGCGGCATACACGCCCTTGGTAACTCTCCGGGTATACCCACGGTTATTACCATGTACGGCGGCCAGGTTTACAACAACAGCGCCGTCACCGGCGCCGGCATGCATCTTTCCAGCCATTACTTGATACTGGGGCTTTATGGTGGCACCATAGGCCATGCAGACCCGGATCTTGGCAACAAAGCCACTGCATCTGGCGGCGGTCTATGGATAGGCGGCGCGTCCAGCCCGGTTATTAACATGCCTGTAAACAGCGCCATGAGCATACTGGGCAACACGGCCGGCACTACCGGCGGCGGTGTGCACCTTAACACAGCCGCCAGCACATTGACCATGGCAGGCGGCGCCATTGGGCACCAAGACCCTGCCAGCGGCAACACGGCTGCCAATGGCGGTGGCGTACACCTTAATGCCGGCGCTTCTTTCACCATACCGGCCGGCGCCACGGCGCAAATTGTTGGCAATACAGCCACAGCCAATGGCGGCGGCGTTAACCTAACCGGCAGTGGTAGCTCCTTTGACATGCACGGCGGCGCAGTGGCCGGCAACACCGCCCAAAACCATGGCGGTGGCGTGCACATTGCCACAGCCAATGCCAACGCAAATATTGCAGATGGTGCTGTGACAGGCAACCAGGCCGGCACAGACGGCGGCGGCATTTGGACCGCCAACCACGTGTACCACCGCATACTGCCTGCCGGCGCATACGCAAACCTTATCACGGCAGAAGGCGTCACTTTTAGCGGCAACGTGGCCGGCAACGGTTCTTTTGAACCGCCTGTAAACTGGGAAAGCACACAAATCCGCGGCAACGGCACATCGCCAACTATTGCCGCCCATCAAATTAACCAGCTTAACAACGACGACGTAAACTTCCGCGGCCTAACCCCAAGTTTGGCCAAAGCAGTTACCACCACTGACGCCGTGTACGTTGGCGACACCATTGCCTATGTTATCACCGCGCACAACCCCCATGGGGAAGCGTTTGCCGGCGATTTTATTGTGGTGGACGTACTGGACACCGATTTTGTACAGCTTGTGGACAATAGCGTCGTTGTTTCCCGCGGCGGCGTGGTTTCAAGCAGCAGTGCCTATACCCTAGACCTTTCTGTGGAGGGTACCATCCGCGTGGTGTTACATGGCCTGCCTACAAATACCGAAACAGAAATTGCCTTTGAAGTGCTGGTGCTTGCAGCCGCAGCCGGCGAAGTTATAGAAAACGCGGCGGTTATGTACCGGCCTGACGCCAACAACAACCCGGAAGAAAACCCATTAAGGACACCGGAAACGGAGACGCCTATTGGCGTACCACCCACGTACCATTTGGATTTTATCAAAAGCGCTAATGTACCCAACAATAGCGAAGTAGCCGTTGGACAAGTGGTTACCTACACCATTGCTGTTACCAATAGCGGCGAGGCGGTTTCTGGCGGCGTGACAATACAAGATGCGGTGCCTGCAGGCATGACCCTTGTGCCCGACAGCATGGTCACTTATGTGAATGGCGTCGCAGACAGCTCTATTGCGCCAACCATTGTAGGCGATACGCTGACATGGCACATCCCATCCATTGCCATTGGCACTACGGTGGAAGTTTCTTTCCAAGCCACTGTAGACCCACTGGAAGATGGCGTGTATGAAAAAGTGCTGAGCAACACCGCAGTGGTAAACGAAACCGATACCAACACAATAGATTTGGTGGCAATGCCGGACGAACCCACGGATGAACCAAGCGACGAGCCCACCGATGAGCCTACAGACGAACCTAGCGATGAACCAACGGATGAACCAACGGATGAACCAACGGATGAACCAACGGATGAACCCACTGACGAACCAAGTGATGAGCCAAGCGATGAACCTACTGACGAACCAAGTGACAACCCAAGCGATGAATCCACCGAAACACCTTCCACCCCGAACGTACCGGAAGCGCCCGGCCAGCCACCAAGCGCCACCTATCCCGGCGCAGAAATCCCTGCCCCGGTTGCCCCGCAAATACCATGGAACCCATGGACCAGCGGGCGTGAACCAGGCGTATACACCTATGTAACCTACGACCAAGCGCCAGAATTTGTACCCATTGCGCCTACGCCGGTGGCACATGTCCACTACGCGTATATGATTGGCTTTGCAGAAGACGGCACCATCCGTCCCCATGCCAATATTACCCGGGCAGAAGTAGCCACCATCTTTTTCCGCCTCATTACAGACGAGCACAGGGCAAACATCTGGTCGCAACAAAATTCCTTTGCCGACGTGCATATAAGCAACTGGTACAACAACCCCGTCTCTACCATGGAAAATGGCGGTTTGTTTGAAGGCATCTACTTTGGCGAAAACTTTAACCCTAACCAACCGGCCACCCGTGCGGAGCTGGCTGTCATGATTGTTAACTACCTTGGCCTTGGCCATTATCGTGTCACCGGCGGCAGCGCCTTTGTGGATATAGACGGCCACTGGGCCAGCGACGCCATTAACGTAGCCAACATGATGGGCTGGGTTACCGGTTTTAACGGCGGCACATTTAAGCCAGACCAACCCATTACCCGGGCAGAAGTGGCCGCCCTGGTCAACCGCGCCCTAGGCCGCTTGCCGGAAACAGTAGACGACTTGCTACCCGGCATGCTTACCTGGCCGGACAATATGGACCCCCATGCTTGGTACTACTTGTATATCCAAGAAGCCACCAATTCCACCTATCACGAAAGGAAGGCAGACGGCATCCATATTAGATGGACAAGCCTTATTGACCCAAGAGACTGGCGCAGACTAGAACGCCCAGACTCTAATCCGTGGGATATTTTGTGGTAACACGTCTCAAACAGCTTGATTGACCCAGCGGGTTGTCTTGCTAAGTATTTCCCAATCCGATAGCAGTTTCCTAGCACACCCCAAATACCAAGGCCCTTGACGCAAAGTTGCGTTGAGGGCTTTGGTTTTTCCCCGTGTTTCCATTTTTCATCATTCCCGCACTGGACGCATGCCCACATTTGTGGTATGATTAAGGATACAAAAAGTTGCAGAGGAGCCACACAATGTCAAACGAAAACGCAATATTTACCAACGCGCAAGCCCTGCGCATCATGCGCAACATCATTAACAACGTAGAAAAAATTATTGTGGGCAAACAGCACGCCGTTTCTTTGGTGGTGGCCACTCTGGCCTGCCGCGGCCATGTGTTGATAGAAGATGTCCCCGGCGTTGGCAAAACCAGTCTGGTGGCGGCGTTGGCCCGCTCTGTCAACTGTAGCTTTAAGCGCATACAGTTTACGCCGGACATTATGCCCAGCGACATTACCGGCTACTCGGCCTTTTCTCCCAAAACAGGGGAGTTTGAATACCGTCCCGGCGCAGTCATGAGCCAGTTTGTACTGGCAGACGAAATTAACCGTACATCGCCCAAAACCCAGTCCAGCTTGCTGGAAGTTATGGAAGAAAACCAGGTGACCGTAGACGGCCACACCCACGCCGTCCCCAGCCCTTTTATGGTATTGGCCACCCAAAACCCGGTGGACTACCTGGGCACCTTTGCCCTGCCGGAAGCCCAACTGGACCGCTTTTTTATGAAAATATCCCTGGGCTACCCAGACGAAACGGCGGAAAGCAAAATGCTGGACCGCTTTAAGGGCAAAAACCCCTTGGACAGCCTGGCCCCCGTGGCGGAAGGCGCGGATATTATCGCCCTCCAAAACTTGGTGGAAAAAGTCCATGTGGCCCCGGAAATAAACAAATTTATTGTAACCGTGACCCGCTATACCCGCCAACACCCGGATGTACAGCTTGGCGCCAGCCCCCGGGCCAGCATCTGCTTGTTTAGGGCCGCCCAGGCCTGGGCCTTGTACGAAGGCCGGGACTATGTTATCCCCGATGATGTGGTGCAAATGGCCGGGCCGGTGCTTTCCCACCGGATTTTAATGCGTCAGGAAGCCAGCATGCGCAAAATAAGCGTGGACGATGTACTGGACATTGCCTTGGAAGTGGCCACCCAGGGGGTAGACCTGCGGTGATACGCTGGTTAAAACGCCTAAACCGTATTAGGCACATCACTGCCAACCGCATTATTTATGTAATGCTGCTGGCAGCGGCGTGTGCTTTTGCATGGGCATCCGGCGAAAGGCTGGCGTTTATTACTGCGGCGGTGCTGGCGGCGGTGCCCACGGTGTCTTGTGTTGTTACTTTTTTGATGCTGCGGACAGTGAAGGTGGTCCAGCGCATCCCCCCTTCCATTGTCAAAGAGACAGACGGCGCTATTAAGGTACAGCTGTATAACCGGGCGCCCTTGCCCTTTCCTAAGCTGGAGTGTGTCTTTATGCAAAACGACTACGCCTTGGAAACCATGGCCGAAGGTCCAATGTCTGTCGGTTCTTTCCAGTCTGTCGCAGTTGACATTCCCTTCCGCGCCTTTTACCGGGGCGAGTATGACATTGGGCTAAAGTCGGTGATTGCCACAGACTTTGTAGGGCTGTTTTGTTTGAAAAGGAAGTACCGTAAGCCTGCGAAAATACTGGTGTTGCCCCGTATTGTATCGTTTAGTAATATGCCCCTTGCCATTTCCCTGGTGGCAGAGGCCAGCGCCCGTTTTGATATCCGTGACGAAGACTACTCTGTTATTTCTGATGTGCGCCCCTATGTTCCCACAGACTCTATGAAGCGGGTCCACTGGAAGCTGACGGCCAAACGCAACGAGTGGATGGTTAAAATGTTCCAGTCCAACGCCCTAAACCATGTGACCATTATCTTGGATAACCTGCGAATGCCTGTGCCGGAAGGGGAAAGATACCCCTTGGAAGACAGCATGGTGGAGGAGGCTTTGGGCCTTGCCCGCTTTTGCCTAAACCGGGGCATGCCGGTGGATTTTATGGTGACAGACGGCAACCAAACCCATGCCCAAACCGGGGCAAATTTTGAAGCGGTGTACCACTTGGCATGCGATATTGCTTTTGAAAAAACGCCCCTTCTTAGCCCGGTATCCATGCTTGGGCAAGTGCTTAACGATGCCGGCGGCAATGTGAATGCGGTTATTTTTACAGCGCGGCTTGATGCAGAGCTGTA
>Ga0082212_10010563_pt1 | contig 11804 bp, 10 predicted proteins | sample TergutNt197P3_FD_71548 | JGI IMG/M metagenome (GOLD analysis project Ga0082212, IMG submission 71548) | Neocapritermes taracua P3 segment gut microbial communities from Petit-Saut dam, French Guiana - Nt197 P3 | ecosystem: Host-associated > Arthropoda: Insects > Digestive system > Gut ... | reverse complement strand
TGGTGATAATGTATATATTGAGCAAAAATGTGATTGCCCTAAGTTATTGTCGTTGGGTTTTGGCCGTTGTTCCTTGGCATTGGCCGTATCTAAGAATTCCTCAATTAGAACAGTAAGGGATTTAGCGGGTAAAAAAATAGCAACTTCCTATCGTCATTCAACAATTCAATTTTTAAAAGAGATGGAAGTATCTAAGGTAGATATTGTTGATATTTCGGGTTCTGTTGAAATCGCCCCTACTATCGGCTTTTCAGATGCAATCGTTGATTTAGTTTCAACTGGAAATTCGTTAAGACAGAACAATCTGCGGTATCTACAAACGATTTATGAATCCCAATCAATCTTGATTAGCACTCAGTCACTATCCGATTCAAAAAAAGGAACCATTGATAAGCTAGTACAGCGGTTTGAGGGATGTTTAAAGGCAAAAAAATATAAATCTTTGGTATTCGTTTGCCCAAGAGATAAGATTGATTATATTCATCAAATTGAAGGCAAGAAGATTGTGATAGAAAATAGAAATGCTTCAGAGGATACTGTTTCAGTTCAATTTGTAGTGGAAAAAAAACACTTATGGTCAGCAATTGACAAGCTAAAGAGTATGGAACTTATCAACATTATGGTTCTTGATGTTGAAAGTTTTGTTTAAATATTAATTAAGTTACGTGTCAAAACATAACAAGCATAATGTGGATAATTGGTACAATAATTTTAATATGGATAAGGTTTATTTTATTTACAGAGGAGGAATACTATGGATTTTATTTGTATACTAAATGTATCTATGTTCCTTGCGAATTTAGCAATTATTATAGGTATAATAGTCGCTACTCTCCATTTAAATGAATTGAAAAAAACCACAATAGCCACGCAAGATACTGCAAAAGCAACATATGAAACAGTTGAAGCTACATATAAATCAATAAAGAATGATCATGAAAGACGGCAAAAACAATCAACAATTGATTTTTTTCATAGAGTACATGTTGATTCGGGAGGCTATCTAAATTCAAAATTTTTTGAAATTAACAAACCACTGTCTTATGAAATTTTCAAAGCTAAAGATGCTGATGAAAAGGATTCTATAATGAATTTCTTGACAGGATTAGAAAATTTAGCCATTGGTGTTAACACAGGAATATTTAATATTGATGTTTGTTATCATCTTTGCGGTACACATATGATAGCAATATATGAATCATTATCTGATGTTATTGATAATATACGGCATCAAACAAAAAGTCAAAAAACTTTTAGTGATTCCGAACATATGATTGAAGAGTTAAAAAAAATGAGAGATATAGCAAAAAAAGAAGAGGCGGCTAAAAAAGAGGAGCAAATAAAGAATATCAGCTTGAACGCATAAACTTATTAAATAGGCAAATTTTAATGTTTCTTCGAACAAGGGGAATGCTTAAAAAGAAAGAAAAGGTAGGCTTACATGGAAAAAAATCAACATAACAGAAAAATAAGATATCATATTCTTTATGAGGCAATAATGGCGATTGATTCTGTGGAAATATGTGAGTACTTTCTTGATGATTTATTAACTGTTCAAGAATTAGAGATGATAAGCCAGCGCCTAAATATTGCAATTTGCCTAGATAAAAAAAAATCATATAAGGAAATAGCTAAAATAACTGGTGCAAGTTCTGTCACAATAGGTCGAGTAAAGCAATCTTTTGATTATGGCGAAGGTGGTTATAGATATATTCTTGATAGACTAAACACTAATGGTGAACTATGATACCTGCAAAACTCAATTTTGGTGATGAGATTAGAATAATAGCACCGTCAGATAGTCTGAGAAGTTTTGATAAGAGAATCGCAGATAGAGCGAATTATTATTTATGCAAAAAGGGATTTACAGTTTCTATTTCGCAAAATTGTGAAGAAATAGATGAGATAGATTCCTCAAGTATAGCATCACGCATATCCGATTTGCATGATGCTTTTTCTGATAAAAACGTAAAAGCTATTTTAGCTTGCCGAGGAGGTTATAATGTAAACCAAATTCTTGAGTACATTGATTATTCTTTGATTGAAAAAAATCCTAAATTATTATGTGGCTCATCTGATATTACAGCACTTCTAAATGCAGTATATTGCATGACGGGATTGATAACTTATCACAGCCCAAATTATAAAGCGTTTGCATGTGATGATATCAATTATACATATCAATATTTCGAAAAATGTTTGATAGGCGAAAAAGCATATTTTGTATCACCATCTAATAACTCAAAAAAATATTATTCAATTATTCCTGGAGTTGCTGAAGGCCAGATTATTGGTGGTAATTTATGTACTTTAAACCTTTTACAGGGTACATCTTTTATGCCTAGCTTAAAAGAGAAAATTCTTTTTTTAGAAGATGACAACATAATGGGTGATTATTTTGTTCATGAGTTCGATAGAAATCTTCAATCTCTTTCTCAAACAAAAGAGTTCGCAGGAGTTAAGGGAATTGTATTTGGGTGCTTTGATGAGAGTTGTAAATTGAATTTACAAACTATTGAAAGAATTGTAAAGAATAATAGAAATCTCCGTGATATACCAGTAGTCTTCAATGTTGATTTTGGACATGTTCGCCCACATAATGTTACCTTTCCCATTGGAGGAACGGTAAGGCTGGAATCAAGAGAAAATAGTGTAATGATAGAGATATTAAAACACTGAGAAACTTCTTTAAAAACTAAGCTAATACTATATCTGCGAAAAGCAAGGGGTGTAAAGTGAAGAATTCTAAAATTATTATTTATACAACAGAAGATGGCTTAATTAAAATAGAGGCAACCTTTGAACAAGATACCGTATGGCTTACCATAGAACAGATGGCAGACCTATTTCAAAGGGATAAATCAACAATTTCCCGACATATAAAAAACATCTTTACCGAGGGCGAACTGGTTAGGAATTCAGTTGTTGCAAATTATGCAACAACTGCCGCTGACGGAAAAACATATCAAGTCGATTATTACAACTTAGATGTAATAATTTCAGTTGGCTATCGCATTAAATCTCATCGTGGTACTCAATTCCGAATCTGGGCACTAAATGTATTAAAAGAATACATAAAAAAAGGTTTTGCCCTTGATGATGAACGGTTAAAAAATCTTGGAGGGGGAAATTATTTTGATGAATTACTTTCCAGAATCCGTGACATCCGTTCTTCGGAAAAAGTGTTTTGGAGAAAGGTGTTGGAGATTTATGCTACGAGCATTGATTATGATCCAAAAGCAGAAAGCTCGATATTATTTTTTAAGCAAGTGCAAAATAAAATGCATTGGGCAGCACATAAACACACAGCGGCAGAAATAATATTTAAGCGAGTAGATGCGGACAAGGAAAATATCGGATTGACATCATGGAGCGGTGATAAGATTAAACGTTCCGATGTAGAAATTGCCAAGAATTATTTAAGCGAACATGAGTTGGATGCGCTGAATAAAATTGTAACGGCATACCTTGATATTGCCGAGGTTCATGCGTTAAATCAAGAACCAATGTACATGAAAGATTGGTTGGAAACGATTGATAGTTATTTAAAAATGACTCGACGTAATATTCTTACTACTAAAGGGTATATAAGCCATGATGATGCTTTAAAGAAAGCGCATAAGGAATATAAAAGATATAAAGAAAAACAAGATAATGTTTTATCACCTGTGGAAAAACATTTCATTAATAGTATTGAGCAATTGGATAGACTGGATTAAATATAACTGTACTCCATGCACGGTTCTGACAATTAGGGTCTGTAGTTTCATTTAGCAACGTAAATTCGTAGATTGAAAATATTGTGAAAATTGAAAATATTTTTCGATTTTAATAAATATATTTTCTCAAACCCCTTGACGAAAGTGAAATCCGTCGTATTTTGCCTCTTCCAGAATCTTTTCCATATCCAGTTCCAGCATTTTATCTAAAATGACTTCGCCGGTCGTTTTGTCGAAGGCGATATTTTTTACATAAGATGCCGAACCGGCACTGGTTACACGGTCATATTTTTTAGGGCTTCTGATCAGGTCCTTTGCCCGCTCGACCATGACTGCCCTGTCCGAACGCTGCTTCCTGGCATATTTCTCCGAATAGTAAGCCATCTGCTTCTGGTCAATCGAAACGGTTTTTTTGCCTTTCTTTTTCTTTCCGGGCTTCGTCACGTTCACCTCAATCTTTTTGGGGTAAATGCGGGATTTGTGGATAAAGGTTATTTTATTGCCGTCATCATCCAGAAGGTCTTTCTTTTTGTATCTGCCGCTAAGGACCCACTCTTTGAATTCGGCATCGGCGCCCCTTATGGACTGCCCATAGACATAGCCGTCCCTTTTATTTGTTTCGCCCTTGTTATCACCGTTGAGGAAATAAATGTTGTCAGCGGTGTTAAGCCCGCGGTCGGCGACGAAGATAATCCGGCTGTCAGTGTATTCTTCCTTTACCCGGCTGATGATCGGGCGCATATGCACTTTTTCGGATTCGTTTCCGGGGAAAAGGTCATAAGCAAGGGGGATGCCGTTCCTGTCCGTAAGAAGCCCCATCCCGACAATCGGATCAGGGCGGCGGTTCTTTTCCGGGCCGCGCTTCCGGTATTTTTTGTCTGTTCCGTTTCCGTCTTTATCGACAGGCTGCCCTTCATCATTAAGCGTGTCCATGTCAGGGCGGGCAATATCAAAGTAGTAATTCGTGCAGTCGAAATATGCTGCCGAAAGGTCACGTTCCACGATTTTCTCGGAATGCGTAAATATCCATTTCTGGAGCGCTTCCTGATGCTCACAGATGAAATCAAGCGTATGGTAGACATCATCCAATGAGAACCCGTCCATTTTTTCAAAGAAGATATCCTTGTTGTCATAAGCTGCTTTCTTTGAACCGGGATAGAGGGTGCGGGACATTACGAGGAGGCGGAATATCTGTTCGGCATTATATCCGAAGCGGCGCCCGCGCGACTTCCATCGCCAAAACTTATCGAGTTCCAGTTTAAGGTATAAGTCTTTTATAATTCCGTACCCGGCATTTTTTAAATTATCTTCATCTGGCTCTAAAGCCGCTTCGCAGTTAATGGTGATCGTAAGGGCTTTGCTTTCGTTTTTCTGGGCTGTGCGTTCTTCCGCAACTTTCTTAAAATGGGCAATGGGGTCATCGTATGATTTTAAAAGCTCATCAAGACGGCCGATGGTTTCAACCAGCCGCTGCCGGACTTTTCCGTCTTTATAGTATGATTCGTAGAAATAAAGCCTGGTGACACCTTTAATTGTGATGGGCTTTAGGAACATTCTTCGCCGCCTCCTTAAAGTGATATATACAATATATAATAGCATGTTTCGCCTCGTAACACAATATACCACATGCACAAAAAATATAATGTAGACATGAAAAAAACTAGCAATTATGCTAGTTCATGGCTGGTTTGCCTTATTTCAAACTTCAAAACTCAGGAGTCTAGGCAATGTAAACGGCCAAAAATTACGCTAAAGTATTCAAAATAAATGCCGATATACTAATTAGAAAGCAAGGATGCTCTATTTCGTGTCCTTGCTTTTATACTTTTTCCAGAAATTTTATATTAATTTTTTATGAATTTACTTTAAAATTCCTTTCTGATGAGTTATAATCTAATTTGGAGCTGTATGTGAACCTAAACATTAAGGTATTTTGACATAGGTCGCAACTTGACACTAGAAAGGATGTTTGAATAGATGCAATTTACAGATATTGGAATTGACTTAGGAACAGCAAGCATATTAGTATATATTAGAGGACGCGGTGTTGTTTTAAAGGAACCCTCCGTTGTCGCTTTTGATCGTGACACGGATAAAATTAAAGCCATTGGTGAAGACGCCCGTTTGATGTTAGGCCGTACACCCGGTAATATTATCGCTGTCAGGCCGCTTCGCCAGGGTGTTATCTCTAATTATGAAGTGACTGAGAAAATGATGAAGTACTTCATCCAGAAAGCGATGGGGCGTAAAAGCTTTCGCAAACCACGGATATCCGTCTGTGTACCCAGCGGAGTCACCGAGGTCGAGAAAAAGGCCGTTGAAGACGCGACCATGCAGGCCGGAGCCCGCGAGGTTTCTATTATAGAAGAACCGATTGCCGCCGCGATCGGCGCCGGAATTGATATCGCTAAACCTTGTGGTAACATGATTGTTGACATTGGCGGCGGGACAAGTGATATCGCAGTCATTTCATTAGGCGGAACGGTAGTAAGTGCATCGATTAAAATCGCCGGCGATGACTTTGATGACGCATTGGTGCGTTATATGCGAAAAAAACATAATTTGCTCATCGGCGAAAGAACCGCCGAAGACATAAAAATCCGGATTGGCTCAGCTTTTAAAAGAGTCGAAGTAGATTATATGGATGTCAGAGGCCGAAACCTGGTGACCGGCTTACCGAAAACAGTAAAGGTATCATCCGAAGAAACCGAAGAAGCGCTGAAAGAAACGACGATGCAGATTATTGAAGCAATCCACAGCGTGCTGGAAAAAACACCACCCGAGCTGGCGGCCGACATCGCCGACCGCGGCATCGTATTAACTGGTGGTGGCAGTTTGCTAAATGGCTTGGAAGAGTTGATTTCCGAGAAAACCGGCATCAACACGATGACTGCCGAAGACCCGATGACGGCTGTTGCGGTCGGAACCGGAAAGTATGTCGAGTTTCTGGCCGGATATAGAGAAAGTTAATCGTGGTTATGCGAGTATTAACGAAGAAATGAATTCTGGATTGTTTCGCTACGCTCGCAATGACGAAGTTAAATAAGGGAGTCCCCGATGGTAAAAGGCTTATATGCAGCATACAGCGGAATGATTAATCAGCAGCATCGTATGGATGTGCTGACGAACAATCTGGCGAATGTCAATACGAATGGTTACAAAAAAGAAGGTGCAACCACCCGATCCTTCCATGATATGTATGCCCATAAGATTAAAGACAAATCTGAAAATGGCCGTCTTTCCCGCTATATCGGTATTAATAACCCCGGTGTGAAAATCGGCGAAGGTTATACCGATTTTTCCCAAGGGCCGATTAAGGCTACCGGCAATACTTACGATATGGCTTTGACTGATAAGGGCTTTTTCGCGATTGAGTATACGAATAAAAGTGGTGAAACATCGACTAAATATACCCGTGACGGAAATTTCACCTTAAATGTTGACGGTGCCTTGGTAACTCGCGATGGTGATTACGTGTTGAATACGAATGGTCAGCGTATTATTCTCGACACGCGGGTTTTGGATACTGTTATTAATACCAGCGGTGATATCATTCAGAATGGTAATATTGTTGCCCGGATTCAAATCACGGATTTTGAAAATTATAATTATTTGAAACATTTCGGTGAGAATTTCTATGAACCGGTTGAAGGGGCGGTTGAGGCCGCAGCACCGGCTCAGATATATGCCGGACATTTGGAAACAGCCAATGTTTCTGTGGTTTCGGAAATGGTTAATATGATTGCTGTTCAGCGGGCATATGATACGAATCAGAAAGTGATTACGACGATTGACGGCACGTTAGAGATTGCGGTTAGTCAGCTTGGCCGGTTAGGTTAAAATATGAAACTCGAAGAGATTTTCTAAGTTAATCCTACCGCTTCGCGGTAGGTTGTCCATTGGGACACAAACAAAGAAAATCTAAAGCTTCGAGTTGGAAGAATGCTTCACGTATTGTTTGTGTCGCGTATAGCGTTGACATGATTGGAAGTGTGAAAGGATTCGAGTTTGAGCCTTGCATAAGAAAGAAACGAGGAAAAAGATGGTCAGAAGTTTATGGAGTGCCGCAACAGGCATGAATGCGCAGCAAACGAATGTTGATACGATTGCTAATAATTTAGCGAACGTAAATACGGTGGGTTATAAATCCCAGGTCGCGCAGTTTAAATCCCTTTTATATCAAACATTACAGACAGCGACCACGACCGCTAATGGCGACCCGAAGCCAACCAGTTCACAGGTGGGCTTAGGTGTCAGAACTTCTTCGATTAATAATATTTTCACGCAAGGCGCGATGCTTGCTTCTCAGTCCACATCGGCAGTGGCGATTGAAGGGGCGGGTTTCTTCGCGATTCAAGGTCAGAATGAAACCTTTTATACCCGGAACGGTGATTTCGTCTGGGCGATTATGGGAAATAACTTAATGCTGACTACGAGTGACGGCAGCGCAGTCTTGGATACGCAGAACCGGCCGATTGTTATTGATGTAGCCACGGTTAGGAGTGCATATACAACGGCATTTAATGCATATTTGGAGGAATGGAGAAGAAATAATACCAACGCTGACGGAACCCTTAAAAATCCGAATGCGGAGGAGCCTAAGATGGCCGATTTAAATACCCTTTCGTTGGTCTCTTCGCAGATAACGATTGATGCGAAAGGAGAATTTTCATATTATTTCGGCGGGCTTGACGCCCCATTAAATCAGCAAATCGGCTTGTTTCAATTCAGTAATGTCGGCGGTTTAGAGCGGCTGGGTAATAGTGTGTACCGGCCGACGGATGCCAGTGGGGCGGCGCAGAATGAAGCTACCACGGCCGGATTGAAACGCAGTTCCGTTGCGCAGGGTTATTTGGAAGGTTCTAATGTTTACGTAGCCGATGAGATGGTTAATCTAATCGTCGCTCAGCGTGCTTATGAAATGAATTCAAAGGCCATTACCACCACCGATGAAATGATGCAGACCGCCAATAACCTTAAGAGATAAGCATGAAAGGAATTATTAATGGATATTAATTCAATTTCAGCCCTAACTGACTTTCGGGCGCTCGAAAACCAAAGTGGGCTAAAGCTTAAAGAGAATTTAAACAATACGGATTATGCTCGGTCTTCGGATGAAGAGTTGCTGAAAGCCTGCAAGGAATTCGAAGCTTATTTTTTAGAAATGGTTTTTAAGGAAATGCAAAAGTCAGTCGATGCCATTAATAGTAATAAAGACCAGTCGACTTCACAACTGGTCGATTATTATCGGGATATGACCGTCCAGAAAATAGCATCTGATGCGACGGAAGTGCAAGGGCTTGGTTTGGCGCAGCAATTATTCGAACAAATGAAGCGTAATTATAGTATATGATACTAGGGTCAAAAGGTCATGTGTTTCATGCTTTGCATGAAAAAACATGACTTTATGACCCGCAAAACACGAGAAAGTAGCCCGAACAGGGCGGATTTCGAGTGGTTTAGGACTGAGAGAGCGCGAAGCGCGAAGCAGTCCGTAAGTATCTGGATATAAAACAGGCAACCCTAATTACGATCTTAGAAAATCTAATAACTCATGGAAACAATCACTGGCTATGTTGAAAACATTATTTATCAAAATAGCGAGAACGGTTATACCGTTCTTGCCCTTTTTTCTGATGGTGAAGAAATCACCTGCACCGGCAGTTTAGGTGGCATCGAGGAAGGCGAAAATATTGAGATAGAAGGCGAATATATTGAGCATCCGGTTTACGGAAGCCAGCTAAAGATTTCGTCATATCGGACGATTGCGCCTACCGATGCCGACAGTATGGAACGTTACCTTGGTTCGGGTGCGATTAAAGGGGTCGGTGAAGCACTGGCGGCGCGAATTGTAAAGTACTTTGGCGCGGATACATTTCGGATGATTGAGGAAGAGCCGGAGCGGTTAAGCGAAATCAAAGGCATCAGTGAGCGAAAAGCACGCGATATTGCCGAGCAAATGCAAGGTAAAAAGGAAATGCGGGAAGCATTTGTCTTTTTACAAAAGTACGGTATTTCTAACACGATGGCCGTGAAAATTTATAATACATATGGGGAACGAATTTATGCCATCATGCGGGAAAATCCTTATCAATTGGCGGAGGATGTTTCCGGAATCGGCTTTCGTATTGCCGATGAAATCGCCTTAAAGGCCGGCATTAATCTTGAGTCCGAATACCGAATTCGCAGTGGGATCATCTATGTTTTACAGACTGCTTCTTTCGATGGGCATACGTATTTACCGCTTTCTGTTCTTTTAAATAAAGGTAATGAGCTTCTAAAAGTTCCGCTGGAATATTTAAGTAACCAGTTGGAACATATGCAAATGGACAAAAAAATATATATCCGCCGGAACGCTTTCGATCCGATTGTATACACGTCATTTTTCTATTATGCCGAGCTGAAATGTGCGAAAATGCTTTATGACCTGAATGCCTGTATTCCCTCAATCGATGCTTCGGAATGGGATAAAATTAATAAAAAATTAGAAGATATCTTATTTGACCAAGAAATCGAAGCCGATGAATTACAGTTGAAAGCGATTCAGGAAAGTGTCAAACAGGGAGTCGTTATTATATCGGGTGGGCCGGGAACCGGAAAAACTACAACGATTAACAGTATCATTCATTTTTTCGCCGGTGAAAAACATGACATCCTGCTGGCGGCCCCAACCGGGCGGGCGGCTAAGCGAATGACGGAAGCAACCGGATATGAGGCGAAAACGATTCACCGCTTGCTAGAGGTAAAAGCCGGCGGCGAAAGTTTGCAGGACAGTTCTGACTTAAATGCGTATAAAAGTACGCGCAAGGGAGTGGTTGGACAAAGTGCCGGCGATGATATGCGAAATATCCGTTTTGAAAAAAATGAGGATAACCCCCTAGAAGCGGATGTCATTATTGTTGATGAAATGTCGATGGTAGACATACATCTTCTTTATGCACTTTTGAAGGCAATTGTACCGGGTACAAGACTTATTTTAGTCGGAGATGTGAACCAGCTTCCGAGTGTGGGTCCGGGGAATGTATTGAAGGATTTGATCGCAAGCGGCTGCCTTACGGTCGTGCGGCTTACGGAAATTTTCCGCCAGGCGCAGGAAAGCGCCATCATTATGAACGCGCACCGCATCAACAAAGGCGAATACCCGGTGCTTAACGAAAAAAAAGCGGACTTCTTTTTCATGCGCCGCCATACCGCGGACGACGTGATCGAAACGCTGACGGAGCTTGTTACCAAACGGCTTCCGAAATACCTGAACGACGACAAACAGATACAGGTGCTGACGCCCATGCGCAAATCCCCGCTGGGCGTGGTCAGCTTGAATCAATATCTGCAGGCGAAACTCAACCCGCCTTCCCCGGCGAAAAAGGAGCGGGAATTCCGCGCGACGGTTTTCCGCGAGGGCGACAAGGTGATGCAGATAAAAAATAATTATGCCTCGTCGTGGCGGATTTTTAACGACCGCGGCCAACCCACCGACGAGGGCGAAGGCGTTTTCAACGGCGACTGCGGTATTATACAGTCCATCGACGACGACAACGAAACCGTATCCGTACTCTTTGACGACAGCCGCCAGGTGGATTACGACTTTTCGCAGCTGGACGAGCTGGAGCTGGCTTACGCCGTCACCATCCATAAATCGCAGGGCAGCGAATACCGCGCGGTGGTGCTTCCGCTGTTCTCCGGCCCTTCAATGCTGATGACCCGCAACCTGCTGTACACCGCGGTCACGCGGGCGCGGGAGCTGGTTGTGGTCGTGGGCCTGCCCGAAACGATGAACCGTATGGTGGATAACAACCGGGAAGTGGACCGGTACACCTCGCTGGCTGGCCGGCTGAAACGGTACGGTGAAATAACCGAAAACTTATGAGCCTCTTAGACTGGATATACCCGCCCGTCTGTATGGCCTGCCGCAATATCATCCCCGTCAACGAAAAAACGCGGCGCGAAAAAAATCTTTGCGCGCGCTGCGAAGAACTGTTTATTCCCATATCGCCGCCGGTATGTAACCGGTGCGGCGTCCCCGTGGAATCGGACGAAATTTTTATCTGCGCGTCCTGCGTTGGAAAAGATTTTCATTTTTCCCAT
>Ga0082212_10010561_pt1 | contig 11805 bp, 11 predicted proteins | sample TergutNt197P3_FD_71548 | JGI IMG/M metagenome (GOLD analysis project Ga0082212, IMG submission 71548) | Neocapritermes taracua P3 segment gut microbial communities from Petit-Saut dam, French Guiana - Nt197 P3 | ecosystem: Host-associated > Arthropoda: Insects > Digestive system > Gut ... | reverse complement strand
TCCGAAAAAACCGCCAACTGTTCGGAATTGGTCTTGGAAGTATAAATCAGGCGATTCGGTCGATAACTGTCCAAGACAATACTTGCCGCAGAATCGAGTTGTGATGAAGTAAAACTGTTCAGATGATCGGCGAAACGCTTGTCTACCACAGCCGTTTGTAAAGGATCAATACTATTTAAAGCAGCAATTTCTGCATCGGCATTTTCTACGATTTTCACTTCGGGAACAAACCATGCATTTCCAAAAGCATACGGATTAAAAATGGGAGGTTGCTCGGGGTTGTAAATAATATAACGGGTATTTAACATATTAAGTGAAGGCGTAAATTCAAACGACTGTTGGATGATTTCCAATGTAACGGAATCATTATTGAACGATTGGGCAATTATTCCCATTTCTTTCAATAAGCGGTGATCGATCAATTCTTGATAACGCCTCAATTTGGCAGGATAATACCCGCCAATGGAATGGTGATAAAACGATACAGTCGTTTCTGAAAAAGGTTTGTTAAACGTCAGCACTCGATAAGACAAATCTTTGTCTTTCAAGATTTCCATGTCGGCAACCGATTGCGTGTAAAAATCTTCCAATTTTGCTTTTTTGAAATTACTATCATTCAAATAGCGTTTATCAACCACCCACAAATCAGCCAAAGTAAGGATAGTAAATCCAATCCCTATAAGTAAAGCGCCTTGTTTTTTATTTTTTAATTGCATAAACGCAAAAACCAATGCTGCACTTAATAAAACAAAAATTAATGAGCGAAGAGCATCGGAAGCCGCTAAATGTGCTCGATCCTGTAGTAATCCGTCATACCATAGTTCTTGGTCGTATCCTTGCAGTGTATCGTAGTTCGATTGAAAACTGAAAAAAAGATTTGGAAACCACCAGATAATCAAACAAATTCCGCCCGTTATAGAAAGCGACCAGATTAATCCGGTTTTCAATCGTTTTTTATCTACTTTTTCTTCTATTATGTCTTTCAATCCCCAAAAAGCAATGATCGGAAACACTAATCCCGGTATCACCAAAGCCATTTCCGGTGTACGAAACTTATTGTAAAACGGGAAATAATGGAATATAAATGAATTCAAGCCTTCTAAATTTCTTCCCAAAGCCAAGATCGTGAGAAAAACTGCCCCTGCAAAAAGCCACCATTTCATCCGATTTCTTATAACAAACATTCCCAATAGAAATGAAAAACAAACGACAGCCCCGAAATAAACCGGCCCTTCGGTAAACGATTTATCTCCCCAATATACAGGCACCTGAACTTCTTTTCCGACTCTGTAACCTGCCGATCGCAAGGTCTTATAAACTTCGGAAGATTGACCTAAAGTTCCATTAGAAGAACCGCCATAGACGTTGGGAATAAGAAATGTCAGCAACTCCCCTCTGCCGTAACTCCATTGAAAGGCATAGTCTATATCCAATCCGGAAGATATTTTTTCACCGTCTTGAGTAGTTGTAGTTAGTTCGGTAGCCCCTCGAAGCGAGGTTTTCCCCAATTCCCACTGGGTATATAAGGACCGGGTATTTGGCAATACCGCAATGATAGCACACACAGCCATTATGGCCGTTACTTTACTCAATTCTTTCCACTCTTTTTGTTTAATTTTTTCAACAAGATAGCCTATATAAATAAACAGGCAAAGCAACATCAAATAATAGGTAATCTGTATATGATAATTATATATCGACAAAGCAGTTCCCAACAAGAACAAAAGACTTCCCCAAAGATATTTTCGTTTAAAAAGTAAAATCATGCCTGATATGGTAATCGGCATGAAAGCAATTACGTATGCTTTCGTAATGTGTCCGACTGCGATGATTATGATGTTGTACGAAGCCAAAGCAAACGCAATAGATCCGGCAACGGCCAACCAGCGTCGCACGCCCAAAACACACATCAGGAGATAAAAACTGACCAATCCGGCAAGCATCATTCCGGCATTCATATAGCCGACTTTTTTTATGGGTTGCTCCAACCAATCAAAACGAGGCAGTTTGGGAGCAGGGTTGCCGTAACCGGCAGGAGTATAAGGCATTCCTCCGAACATAGCATCCGACCATGCACTAAATTCTCCGGGTTCCGCCGTCTGTTCATACTGTTTAGCCTGACTGCTACCCATACCAACCGTGTGAAACATATCACCCTGTTGAACGGTTTTGCCCTCAAATACCGCAGGTGCGAAATAAATAACGGTTATTCCCAGAAATAGAAGTATCGCAATAACGTGCTCAACTGCTTTTTTTACTAAATTTTGCATATTATCCCTAATTTACGACAAAAATACGTTTTTTTTCGATACCGGCAAAATATTTTTCAAGATACCGTCTTTTTTGTCCATTTTGCAGCATAAAAACGGACAGCAAACCAGATATGACGGATTTGGGTAGGAATTTTACCGTAATTTTCGCACATAATCCAGTAGCGTTCTTTTAAGGCTTCTTTCCGGTTGGCAGCGCTTAGTCCGGCTTCCAAAAATTGCGAAAGAATAAGGTGGGTGTTGAATATCGTATTTGCCCGTTTCATACAACGGATACACCAATCATAATCGGCTGTAAAGACATATTTTAAGTCGTAGTTTGGTGCGATTGCTTTTTTAACAAGAAACGATTGATGACAGACCAACATACCCATATTGAAACTCTTCCACGACAGTTTTTCCGGCGCTTTCAGACGGCGCATTGCCAACAGGCTGCCTTGCGCATCAACTATTTGGGTTTCACCGTAAACAATATCCGGCAGATTCTTTCCGTCAAGCATATTCACAATTTCTTGAACCGTATTTTCGGAATAAAGCGTATCGCCGGCATTGATAAACCACACATAATCGCCGGTAGCCAAATTCAAACCTTTATTCATAGCATCGTAAAGTCCTCCGTCCGGCTCGCTGATACACTGAGCAATGGACGATCGGTATTTTTTGATGATGTCCAAGGTGCCGTCTGTGGAATTTCCGTCTATAATAATATATTCAATATTGGTATATGATTGAGAAATAACACTTTGAATGGTTCGTTCGAGCCATTCAACAGCATTGTAAGTAACGGTAATAATAGAGAAAAGCATAGACAAAGGTAGTAAATCTTTTTATTAGATAAAAAAATTGATGTACCTTTGCCACTTATTGCAAAATAACACGCATGAAACTAAAATCAATTGTTAGAAGAAACATACTCCATTTGAAGCCATACGCTTGTGCACGAGATGAATTTAAAGGAGAAGCCTCTGTTTATTTAGATGCCAACGAAAGTCCGTATAACCCGCGCTACAACCGTTACCCCGATCCTTTACAGGAAAGTCTTAAAGAACGAATTTCTCAAATTAAAAATATAAATTCGGCAAAGATTATGCTCGGCAACGGTAGCGACGAAGTTATCGACCTGATTTTTCGCATTTTTTGTGAACCGGCTGAAGACAATGTAGTTGCTATCGAACCAACCTACGGAATGTATAAAGTTTGTGCCGACATCAACAATGTAGAATACAGGAAAGTATTGTTAGATAATGATTATCAATTAAATACAGAAACCTTGCTGGCTACTGCCGACAGGCACACCAAAGTCATTTTTCTATGCTCTCCCAATAATCCGACCGGAAATTTATTGAACCGTTCGGAAATGCGGAAAATAGTAGAATGTTTTCCGGGAATAGTTGTTATCGACGAAGCATATATCGACTTTTCGAGTGAACCCTCGTGGTTGAATGATTTGGATAAATATCCGAACCTCATCGTATTACACACTTTTTCAAAAGCGTGGGGATTGGCTTCTTTGCGTTGCGGAATGGCTTTTGCTTCGGAGGAAATCATCGCATTATTCAATAAAGTCAAATATCCTTATAACCTCAGCACATTGGTTCAACAGACTGTTTTAGAGCAGCTAAGTGTTGGCGATACATTCAAAACCGAGTGGGTAAATCAAACATTACAGGAACGTGAAGCCTTGACTACGGATTTGAAAATGCTCCCGGTAGTAGAAAAAATTTATCCCTCCGATGCTAATTTCTTATTGGTGAAAGTGGACGATGCCAACGGAATCTATCAAAAATTAGTGGCTATGGGCATCATTGTCCGTAACAGAAATTCCGTTTCGCTTTGCGGTAACTGTTTGCGGATAACTGTAGGGACTAAAGAAGAAAACAAGATATTAACAAATTCTTTAAAAATGTTAAAATAAAGGTATACTATATCATACTTAATTAGAATGATTATCTTTGCCGTATGAAACGAGCACTTTTCATTGATCGAGACGGAACGCTGATTGTCGAACCTGCGGAAACTTTTCAGATCGACAATCTGGAACAGTTGGAATTTATGCCGGCAGTTATTCGAAATCTGTATCTTATCCGGAAAAAGTTAGACTTTGAATTGGTTATTGTCAGCAATCAAGATGGTTTGGGCAGTCCGGCTTATCCTTTGGAAACCTTCGAAACCATTCAAGATAAAATGATGAACGTGTTCAAGAATGAAGGTATTACTTTTGATAAAGTATTTATCGACCCGTCCTATCCCGAAGACAATTTGCCGACACGCAAACCCGGAACGGCGATGCTTACGGAATATTTGAACGGCGGCTATGATTTGCAAAATTCGTTTGTGATAGGCGACCGTTTGACTGATGTGGAATTGGCGAAAAATTTGGGTTGTCAAGCCATTTTATACAACGAAAAAGGCTTATTGGATAATAAACCTGAACTCAAAACCGTTTGTAGTTTAGCGACCACCGACTGGGATAAAATTTCCGGATTTCTTTTCGCTAAAGAAAGAAAGGCGACTATCCGGAGGAAAACAAAAGAAACAGAGATTTATGTCGGGCTTGATTTGGACGGAACGGGAAAGACGCTTATTTCAACCGGTCTGTATTTTTTCGACCACATGCTGGAACAAATTGGAAAACATGCCGGCGTTGATTTGGAAATACAGGTAACAGGAGATTTGCAGGTTGATGAGCATCACACCATTGAAGATACCGGTATCGCTTTGGGTGAAGCCTTGTTACAAGCCTTAGGCGATAAAAGGGGAATAGAGCGTTACGGCTTCTACTTGCCTATGGACGATTGTATTTCGGCGGTAGCGTTGGATTTCGGCGGACGAGCATGGTTGATGTGGGAAGTAGAGTTCCATCGTGAAAAAGTAGGAGATGTTCCTACCGAAATGTTCTTTCATTTTTTCAAATCCTTGAGCGATGCCGCTAAAATGAATTTGAACATCTCGGCAAAAGGACAAAACGAACATCACAAGATTGAAAGCATTTTCAAAGGGTTTGCCCGTGCCATAAAAATGGCAATACGCAGGGATATTTTCAATTACGAACTCCCAAGTACGAAAGGTACGTTGTAGAAATAAAATACATAATATAAGGATGAGAAAAACATTAATTTTTGTAACTTGCAGCCTATTATGCTCACTAACATTCATCGCATGCGATAAACTGTTTGTACATATATCGGGAAAAGAGGTTGATTTACAGGGTAAATGGCAAATGGTTAATGCCGATACGGTGTATTATAATTTTCAAAACAGTTTGTTTCAATATCAAATGTATCGAAATGAGAATCAGATGATGTCCGGTATAGGATACTACATTTTGGATGGAGAAACACATATTGAATTGAGATTATTGCAAGAGCACACTCAGAATTGGTTAATAAACCATTTGAGCAATTTAGAATGGGATATACTTCCTTCTCCGACAGGGGAGCAGGATACGATTATCAAAACATACAAAATAGATAAATTTACTAAAAAAGAATTAATTTTGTCTTCTGATAATGAAAGGCTGTCTTTTCATAAGTTTTAACAGTGAATAATTATAAATAATAATAACATTATGAAATCGAAAATTTATTTATTATGGGGTTTGGCGCTTGTTTTTTTGTTCTCGTTAGATTCTTGCAAGCCCAAAGAGAGTGCGTACAAGGCAGCTTATGAAGCAGCGAAAGCTCGGGAAATGGAAGAAGAAGCAGTAACTCCTGTTACAAGTTTACCGGACGCTTCCGTCCAAAAAGAGAAAGTTACGCCTGTTGACGGCGCCGGAATTCAGCAATTCAGCGTGGTTATCGGAAGTTTTCAGAACAAATCCAATGCAGATTCTATGAAAGAACGGATGGCAGGCCAAGGATTTAAGTCTTTTTTGGCACAAAATGAAAGGGGAATGTATCGCGTGATTGTCGCCACTTTCAACGACAGAGCCGCCGCAGTTGCTGAGAGAAATCGGGTCAAAGAAAAATATTATCCCGATTTCCAAGATATTTGGATTTTGGATAAACAATAATAGTTGAGTTAAAAACTAAAAACTAAAAACTAAGAATTGTTCTTTAACTTTTAGTTTTTAGTTCTTAGTTTTTAGTTCTTAACTTTATTATATTCAGGGATTTCATTAACGAAAACATATTCGTTCTTTTCCCTGTCCATACGGCAACAAAAATGCTGTATGCCATTGCTTACGATTAACCAGGGCACTTGTAATGCAAGATTATAACGGGCAATCTGGTCGAAGGTTTTTTGGTTGATTGGGATTGTTGGTGATTTATACTCAATAATCATTAAAGGTTGTAAATAACTGTCATAGAGTACCGTATCGCATCTTTTTCTTACGCTCCCCACGACAATTCCAACTTCGTTCGCTAACCTGCCGGAGGGGTAAGCTTTATGCTCAATCAGAAAGGATACAAATTGTTGACGAATATATTCTTCCGGCGTCAGACGTACAAATTGTTTCCTTAAACAGTCAAAAACATATACTTTCCCATTTTGCGTCTTTGTCCTTAGTTCAGCGGGTGGGATATTTAACGGTGTCATATTTTTTGTATTCCTTTTATTTTTATTACTTTTGCAAAATTACACAATTATGAAGACAAAACAAGAAATCGTTGAAAATTGGCTGCCACGCTATACCAAAAGGGCGATCAAGGATTTTACCCCCTACATTTTATTGACAAATTTCAATAAATACGTAGAGATTTTTGCCAATCACTATCAAGTTCCTATTCTCGGACAAGACGCCAATATGCCAAATGCTTCAGCCGATGAAATAACCATCATCAATTTCGGGATGGGTTCTGCCAACGCAGCTACTGTTATGGATTTATTGAGTGCGATACAACCCAAAGCTGTTTTATTTTTGGGAAAATGTGGCGGACTAAAAAAGAAAAATGCTGTTGGCGATTACATTTTACCCATTGCTGCTATACGTGGGGAAGGCACATCGAACGATTACTTTCCGGAGGAAGTGCCTTCGCTACCTGCTTTTAGTCTGCTTAGAGCTGCTTCATCCTGTGTTCGTAATCATGGAAAAGACTATTGGACAGGAACTATTTACACCACCAACCGGCGAGTTTGGGAATTTGATGAGGATTTCAAAAATTATCTCAGGACGATCAGGGCAATTGGCGTAGATATGGAAACGGCGACCCTGCTTACGGTAGGATTTGCCAACCGAATTCCGACCGGAGCATTACTGTTGGTAAGCGACCAACCCATGATTTCGGAAGGTATCAAAACCGAAAAAAGCGACATGAACGTAACAAAAAACTTTGTAGAAGAACATGTTTTTATCGGTATCGAATCCCTGAAAACCATCATTGAAAATAAGGAAACCGTTAGACACCTTAGGTTTGAGTGGTAAAAAACACTAAGCCTAAAAGCGACAAGGAAAACAAAGGAAAAAAAGAGTATATAAATAGACCGAAAACCGACTTTCAGTCTATTCTAAAGATTGGCATTGTTAAAAATAATACGCAAAAGATATTTTAAGACAACTATTGCGAAGCGCCGATAAATTATTTGCTTTTCGGTACGTACTCCAATTATCCATTCCAACAACATCCACCAATCCGTGTTCATAGCTAATTGAAGTAGAAGTGTTTATATAATCCAGCGCAGCGATTACGGATATCCCGAAATCAAGTGGTTTGATATCATAACCCTTAAGCGCTTCATTCCCTCCAAGATAATAGGCTGCATAGCCTCCGATCCCGAAGCGTAGATCGGTGTCCATGTTGAGCTCATGTTTGTAGCCGATATTAACAGGCAGTTTCAAATAATACATCTGAAAGTTTTCAGGCTCTGCATCCGTACTTTCATATTGATATTTTGCAGCGAAGCCTTGCTGAATGAACTCCAGTTCAGGACGCACGAATAATTTTCCGACCGAGGCATCCAAAGATAATCCGGCATGATAACGAATTGTCATTTCTGTATTAATTTTCTCCCCATCGGTTACGAAATTAAAAAATTTTTCAAATCCCGCAAGATTTGATCCGGTAGCGCCTGCTTTTACTCCATATTTTATCTGTGCATGCGACATTCCTGCTACTAAAGTAAAGCAGAAAATAATTAAAAATGTTTTAGAATAATTCTTCATTTTACATCAATTTTATTAATATTATTTATATTCAGTTATAAGAGCAAAAGTCGGTTTCTGCTCTATATCAATTTCATTTATCGGTATTGCTATTTAAATAACTATCAAGCGGATTTCCGCTACTTCCATCATTAATAGTGATATTTACCACATCTGAATCGCTGGTAATGCCAATTTCATATTTTCTAAAACTATATAACCAATATTGCAATTTTCTTGTTTTCATCAGCGCCGGTACTTGAAATTTTCCGGCGGTGTTAGTTTTCGTAGCCTTCTTCGACCAAGAATATTTTACTTTTCCATTTTTATCTGTTACCTGTTCTTCGATGACGATGTTCACTCCGCTTACGGGTTGTCCTTGCAAATTGGTAACGATACCGGTTATGATTCTTCCAGAATTCATGCATTTTTCGAGAGCAGATTCATATTTTCCTTTACAGTAAGTGTCTAATGGGTTGGCGCCGATTACTTTTTCGTATTCTGAGATTGCCGAGCACCATTTTGAATCGTTGTCATACTGTTCTGCCTTTGCTTTGGCGTCAATACATAAGCCCGCTTTTTCTATAAGAGCAGTCGTTTCATCCCGTTCCTCCCCTATAGCAAGCTCTATGGCTTCGATGAATTTAGTTTTGGCTTGCTCATAGTTGCCCTGTCCGAAAAAATTCATTCCCTCTTTAAGTGATTTTTTGAAAGGGCTATCCAAAAAAGGATCTATCACATGTATTCTTGTGGTTTCTTCCGGTTGCAAATCTCCCAAAGAAAGCGTAATCGCTTCATATTCGTCGCTTATCATTCTCAGTCGCCTTGCCCTGCTCGGCACGTTGAATTTGATTGCGTAATAATATCGATCATCTGTCTGTAATGAATCAGAAATTTCGACGATTTTGTCCACATTAGAATCAAAAGTAAAAGGACAAACGGATCGAATAATCACAATCGCCTCTTTTTCTGTCAAACTTACTTCGGGATTGAATTCTCGGAGGGCAGCCGCATCAATCACTTCTACTTTCAACGTATCTTGTCCGAATACGTTTATATATCCTGAAAAAAGCAGAAAAAATAGCAAAAAATACTTTATTTTCATAGTTTTAAAATTTATCTGAATATAAAAATCGTTTTATCTTCGGCGACAAAATTCATGATGTCGCCTGTGATTGGTATTCTTGTCTCTCCAGCTCCCGAATTAATCATATAGACAAGCTCTGTTGTCTTATTAATAGTCTTGACTTGATATGCACCGGAAGCATCGGTAGTAGTACGGAGCCCCCTCTTTCCATTTTCCCAGGGCGCAATACTCACTCCTTCCAACGCATTACCACTATTGTCTGTTACGATGCCTTTGATAGTTCGGGGCGTATTTTCATACTCCTTAATGCAAGTTGTAATCCGTTCTAAACAGAACCGGTCTGCCGGATTTACGGCTGTTACGCGCTCGTATTCTTTTTTAGCCTCCATCCATTTCTTGTCGTTGTATAATTTATCGGCGCTTTCTTTAGCTATTACACAAGCATCTACTTTATCCAGATAAGAAATAATGGTATCCTCATCATCATGATTTTCGGCGTCAATACGTTCCAAAGCATCCAAATATTTAATCTTTGCATGGTCGTATAATCCTTCTTCAAACAGCCGGTTTCCATCCTTGACAAGTCCTTTAACTCCTTCCTTTTCCTCATCCCACACAGAATATGCCGTAATGGTATACGCAACTAACTCTAAAGGTATTTCAACAGGTTTATACCCTTTGCTGCTGATTCTTAATTTTCGGTCGCTATACGTTGAAAGAGAAGAGAACAGGAAGTAATATACGTTTAACGGACCTTCCTTTACTTCTCTAAAGACATTAGTCTTGTCATCCTTTGCTTTTGTAATGGAAAGAAAGGTAAGAGGAAGCGAAGAATAAATTCTGACTTCCGCTTCATCTTTTTTCGCATCAATGGATACTTTATCCGGCAACTCCCGTGTTTCGCACGATAACGTTTGCTGTGCATAGAGCGAACATGCGAACGTCAATAAACTGAGTAACAAGATTATTTTTTTCATATTCTTTTGTTGAATTATAATAGATTACATGAAATCATCCAAGACGGGTTTTCGTCCTTGAAATTGTTCAGGCTGCCATGTTCTGACTTTAATGAGCGGGTTATTTGAGTCACGGAAATCAATAAAAAGAAAAACGTAGCCAATATCACTGTAATTTGTTGTATGCCACAGCTGTTTTAAGGTTACGCCATATATGTGATCGTACTTGGGATGTTGCTGAAGTTCTATTTCTTCAAATTTAATGTCAATCGCTTTATTATTGGCAAAAATTCCTTGTAGTTTTTTGATATATTCCTCTTTTGTTTGCGATGTATATTCGATTTTCTCTTCGAAAACGCTTCCCTCAACTCCCTTCACTTTCATGATTCGCCCTGTAATGATCTGGGCGTCATCGCTAAATTTATCACTTACTCCTTTGATATCCTTACGGTTATATGAAGCGCGAAATTTTTCAACGAAATCAACCACTTCTAATCTTCTTCTTAAATCCGTAACGGGCGCTCCTACCGTGATTATATAATCAACGCTTATAGAGAAAAAAATATCGGTAATATTCCCATTCCTGTCAAAATTAATTGCGATATCCCTTTCAGCATCTTCTTCGGGAACATCTTTCAGGAACATTGGAATATTTCGGATTTGGTAGCCTGAGCTTGTAGAATAGCCTCGTTCAATGATTTCCGTTTCAATACATTTGAGAGGCGATATGGCCCAAATGGCTGATACGCTTCCCTGATCTTTCACGTTTTTCAGGTCAGGTTGTTGCTCCCTGATATAAGCATCGTTAAAAGCCGTCAAGAGTTTAGTAGCTTCCTGCTCCATTTTTTTCGATAAGGTAACGTTTGCGATGTCTGTAACCGTCACTTCGGTGGCATACTGGGCGCAGATATTTTCCGAAGAAATCAGAAAACACGCGATAAAAAATCCAATTGTGTTAATTACTTTATATCTCATATTCATAATCGTTTAGTCAAAAAAGTTGAAACCATATTTGGGCAGCGTTAAATGATTGAGTGTTAACCTGTTCTCCTGTCAGTAAATTTTTGCGGGTTGATCCTTGTCCTTTATCTAAGAAAGCAATAATCTCTCCTGCCTGATTGTATATCATCAGCCACGAATTTTCGGAGGAGAGATTTGTGCCGGTTCTTCCATACGCTAATTTTCCTTTTCTCTTATAATTTTCAAATACGTCGCCTGCCTCTCTTACTGTTTTACAGGCTAATATCTCATCTAATATTGGATTATCTGTCGGGGGTATTTGTATCGGTTCCGAAATATCCGCTTTTTCATCTGCTTCTTTCGCGTCTTGTTCGGCAACGATCGGCTGTTCCTCAGGCTTCTTTGGAGTTGATTCTTTTTCCACTTTTTTATCATCCAAACTTACCTTCG